>ODAI013931776.1_pt1 | contig 16250 bp, 16 predicted proteins | sample 1539321 | NCBI WGS metagenome assembly ODAI01 (sample SAMN02144231, study PRJEB22623) | gut metagenome | biome: sheep rumen | host: Ovis aries | place: New Zealand
CAGGAATAGTTCCGTTGCCTGGAAGTCCCATACCGAGCGCCTCAGTAAGGCAGTTCATAGAATTAGCAGTATACATACCTGAGCATGAACCACAGGTAGGACATACCTTCTCCTCATATTCTCTTACATCATCCTCATTGATCTTGCCTGCAGCATATTCGCCAACAGCCTCAAACATAGATGAAAGACTTCTCTTTCTTCCCTTAACATGACCTGCAAGCATAGGACCGCCTGATACGAATACAGTCGGAACATTCACTCTTGCAGCAGCCATAAGAAGACCAGGAACATTCTTATCACAGTTAGGTATCATAACAAGTGCATCAAACTGATGCGCTATAGCCATAGCCTCTGTCGAATCAGCTATAAGATCTCTTGTCACAAGAGAGTACTTCATACCGATATGGCCCATAGCTATACCGTCACACACTGCGATAGCAGGGAACATAACAGGTGTACCACCTGCTTCAGCCACGCCGAGCTTAACAGCCTCAGCAATCTTATCAAGGTTCATGTGTCCAGGAACAATCTCGTTGTAAGAACACACGATACCGACCATCGGCTTTTTGATTTCTTCTGCAGTAAATCCAAGTGCGTTGAGCAAAGAGCGCGCAGGAGCCTGCTGCATACCACATTTCATGTTGTCACTTGTCATAATAACATCCTCACTTTTTATATGTTTATTATATTCTTTGTGCTATAAGTGTACCCATCTCGTCAGTCTTAACCTGAGGTTCACCAGGCTTTGCTATATCGATGGTTCTGTAACCCTCTTCAAGTACTTTCTTAACAGCATTCTCGATAGCATCGGCCTCCTTATCGAGGTCAAATGTATATCTAAGCATCATAGCTGCGCTAAGGATCGTAGCAATCGGATTAGCGATATTCTTACCGGCAATATCAGGTGCAGAACCGCCCGATGGCTCATACAGACCGAACTTAGTCTCGTTAAGAGAAGCAGAAGGCAGCATACCGATAGAACCTGTTATCATAGAAGCCTCATCTGAAAGTATATCACCAAACATATTCTCAGTAAGCATAACATCGAACTGAGCAGGGTCCTTAACAAGCTGCATAGCAGCGTTGTCTACAAGCATAACAGTGAATTCAACCTCAGGATAATCAGCTGCAACCTCAGCCACAACCTTTCTCCAGAGTCTCGATGAATCAAGGACATTGGCCTTATCGACAAGAGTAACCTTCTTACGGCGCTTCATAGCTATATCAAAGCCCTTGATGGCTATTCTTCTGATTTCCTTCTCTGTGTATGTAAGCGTATCAACAGCAGTCATAACGCCATCGATTTCCTTAGTATATCTCTCACCGAAGTACAGACCACCTGTAAGCTCACGCATAATCATCATATCAAAACCTGCGCTGGCAACAGACTCCTTAAGAGGACAAGCCTCCTTAAGCTCTGGATAGAGGTAAGCAGGACGAAGATTAGCAAAGAGTCCAAGCTCCTTACGGATCTTGAGAAGACCTGCTTCCGGTCTCTTCTGTGGTGGAAGCTTATACCATGGGCTTGTCTGAGTGTTGCCACCAATAGAACCCATGAGGATAGCATCCTTAGATTTGGCAGTCTTCACAGCCTCATCAGTAAGAGGCTCACCTGTCGCATCTATAGAGCATCCTCCCATGAGGATCTGCTCATAAGTAAATGTATGTCCGAACTTCTCTCCTACGGCATCAAGAACCTTCATGGCTTCTGTCACGATCTCAGGACCAATACCGTCACCTTTTATAACACCTATATTACAATTCATGATATATCTCCATTACTTATCTTCCTGTTTATCAACCTTAGCGATTGCTGCCTTCTCCATAGGAATTCTGCAGTGTCTGTCGCCACCGAATTCAACAGTTACGACGTCATCATCTATAGCAACCACAAAACCATAAAAACCACCAGTTGTCATGATCGCATCACCAGGCTTCAAGCCCTCGAGCATCTCTTTTTGCTGTCTCTGCTGCTTCTTGTTAGGACCTATGACAAACATGTACATACCCAACAAAAGGACAAGCACGTAAACAACGATTATTATCAAATTCGGACTCGCTGCTAATAACATATATATTACTCCTTATAATTATTGATAAATTCCTGTCTGTACGACTCATACCTCTGCTCATCTATCGCAAGTCTTATCTCTTCCATGAGATGATTATAGAAGTAGAGATTATGCATGACACAAAGTCTCATACCAAGCATCTCCTTAGCTTTCAGAAGATGTCTTATATAGGCCTTAGTATGATTCCTGCAAGCCGGGCATCCACATCCTTCTTCGATCGGACTATCGTCTAACTCATACTTAGCGTTGAACAGATTGAGCTTGCCATGATGCGTATACACATGACCATGTCTGCCATTACGCGAAGGATATACACAATCAAAGAAATCAACACCTCTGTACACCGCCTCAACTATGTTCAGAGGAGTGCCTACGCCCATGAGATAAGTTGGCTTATTCTTAGGCAGATGAGGAACAGTCACATCAAGTATATGATACATATCCTCATGAGTCTCACCGACCGCAAGACCGCCTATAGCATAACCATCAAGATCCATATCCGATATAGTCTTAGCATGTTCAATCCTGATATCATCGAGTATACCGCCCTGATTGATACCAAACAGAAGCTGACAGCGATTTATTGTATCCTCAAGGTCGTTAAGTCTGTCAAGTTCATCCTTACATCGCTTAAGCCACCTCGTAGTCCTGTCAACAGAAGCCTGTATATAAGACCTCTCTGCAAGTGCCGGAGGACACTCGTCAAATGCCATGGCTATCGTAGATGCGAGGTTCGATTGAATCTGCATACTCTCTTCAGGTCCCATGAATATCTTGCGGCCGTCTACGTGTGAAGAAAAGTATACGCCTTCCTCCTTGATCTTGCGAAGAGAACTTAAGGAGAACACCTGAAATCCACCAGAGTCCGTAAGAACAGGACCATCCCAGTTCATGAACTTCCTAACTCCGCCAAGTTTCTTCACTATCCCATCGCCAGGTCTAACATGAAGATGATAAGTGTTGCATAACTCCACCTGTGTATCTAGATCCTTAAGATCGACACTAGATACTGCACCCTTAATAGCAGCAACAGTACCCACATTCATGAATACAGGAGTCTGTATATCTCCATGCACAGTTCTCATATGAGCATGTTTTGCTTTACCATCAGTATGCACTATACTGTATTCGCACTTTTTCTCAGGATTTAAGGTCATCATAATCAAAAATTCCAACTACTTATTATAATAAAATTCTTTAATCTTGTCAAGCCTTGATGTCATGTTTTCAAGTACTAAATCAAGAACCGTCAGAGCAGTCATAGTCTCAACAACCACAACAGCTCTCGGCACAACCAGAGGATCATGCCTTCCCTTTATCTCTATACTTACGTCTTCACCCATGCGATTTACCGTATTCTGCGCTCTTGCAATAGAAGGAGTAGGCTTAAATGCCGCCCTAAGAACAACCTCACTTCCATCACTCATACCACCCAATACTCCACCGCTGTGATTAGTCTTCTTCTCAATCACAGAATCAGATGTCATATAGAATTCATCGTTATCAGTACTTCCACGAAGAAGGCTGCTATTAAATCCTTCTCCTATCTCGAAGCCCTTAACAGCCCCGATAGACATAATAGCCTTCGCAAGGTTCGCATCAAGCTTATCAAATACTGTTTCTCCTATGCCTCGCATAAGTCCCTTAACGCGACACTCAACCACGCCGCCCATAGAGTCCATCTCCTGTCTGCAAGCATCAGCCAAGGCTTCAGCCTTCACTGCAGCCTCTGCATCCGGCATATAGAAAGCATTTGTCGAACATACGGACATATCTATAGCCGAATCATCTATCGATATATCACCTATACTCTTAGTGTAAGCCTCTACACTGATTCCGAGTTCCTCAAGTATCTTGCAGGCTACAGCGCCTCCAGCGACTCTCGCGATAGTCTCTCGTCCCGAAGAACGACCGCCGCCTCTGTAATCCCTGAAGCCATACTTAGAATCAAATGTTATGTCTGCATGTCCCGGACGGTAGATATCCTTGATATCATCATAATCCCTCGAGTGCTGGTCCTTATTGTATACGATCATGGATATGGGCGTACCTGTAGTCTTACCCTCAAATACTCCGGAGAGGATCTCGACAGAATCCGACTCGCCTCTTGCTGTAGTGAATCTCGACTGTCCCGGCTTTCTTCTGTTGAGATAACGCTGAACATCAGCCTCACCAAGCGCAAGTCCGGCAGGACATCCGTCCACTACAACACCTACACCCTTACCATGGGACTCACCCCACGTGCTTATTCTAAATAACTTGCCATATACAGAACCAGCCATACCTACACCATCCTAAAATCTCATATCATCCAATCCGTCAAGATTGTTCATATCTATCTCGAAGCTCTTTTCTTCGCCATTGCTCATATTGAGCTTCTTGCTGTTAATAGCTACATGATCCATATAGTCGATAAAAAGGTCAACCGGATCCACGCCATACTCTGCGGCAATCTCCTCAAGATGCGGCTTAATAGCATCCTGAACCTTAATCTGTTCATTCTTCTTAAGCTCTGCCTCATATATATCATCAAGTTTCTTAAGCATCGCAAGCTTAGCCTGTGTTTCCATATCACGCCTCCCGATATCATGTACAATCGATATACAGACAATTTTATCACATTCGTACTATAAACGCAAGTAGCAAAAATGTATTGAAACAAAGCCACATATATGCTATACTTTTAAAGGTGCTTTTATATCGCACACATAATACAGACAAAGAGGAAGAATATATGAAACAGAATATAATACTTACAGGCGACCGTCCAACAGGACGTCTTCATGTAGGTCACTATGTAGGTTCATTAAGAAGAAGGGTTGAGCTTCAGAACTCAGGCAAGTATGACAAGACATACATCATGATTGCTGACGCACAGGCTCTTACAGATAACTTCGACAATCCACAGAAGATAAGAGATAACATAATCGAAGTATGCTTAGACTATATGGCATGTGGTCTTGACCCAGCTAAGTCTACCCTCTTCATACAGTCACAGATATCAGAGCTTACCGAGCTTAGCTTCTACTATATGAACCTCGTTACAGTCTCAAGATTACAGCGTAATCCTACTGTTAAATCAGAGATTCAGATGCGTAACTTCGAGACAAGCATACCTGTAGGATTCTTCACATATCCTATAAGTCAGGCGTCTGATATCACAGCATTTAAAGCTAATTGCGTACCAGTTGGCGAAGACCAGCTCCCTATGATCGAGCAGACAAGAGAGATAGTCAGAAAGTTCAACCAGACCTACGCAGAGGTTCTTGTAGAACCTGAAGCCATGATATCTACCAACAAGTCATGCTTAAGACTTCCTGGAACAGATGGCAAAGCCAAGATGAGCAAATCGCTTGGCAACTGCATCTACCTCTCAGACTCGGCTGACGATATCAAGAAGAAGATCATGAGCATGTACACAGATCCTAATCACTTAAGAGTTGAGGATCCAGGCCAGATAGAAGGAAATCCTGTATTCACCTACCTCGAAGCCTTCGTCAAGGACGATTCATTCGCTACATTTTTACCTGAATATGCGAATCTTGACGAGCTCAAGGCACACTACCAAAGAGGTGGTCTTGGCGATGTGAAGGTCAAGAAGTTCCTCAATAACGTTCTTCAGGCCGAGCTTGAGCCTATAAGAACAAGACGCGAGGAGCTTAAGAAGGATATACCATATATCCTCGATACACTTAAAAAGGGAAGCGACAAGGCAAGAGAAGCAGCTTCCGCCACGCTGTCAGAAGTAAAGCAGGCTATGAAGATAGACTACTTTGGAACAAGCAAATTGAATTAATAGAAAAAAAGCGGAACGCACATGGTATAAACCCATATAGCGTTCCACTTTTTTACATATATTTTCCATAATAATCTAATTTCTTATAACCCACAGATTCATATCCACAGGTCCCTTTACTCCATTCACGCTTCCCTTAGAGCTGTACTGCCATATATCGTACTCCTCACTTGGCTCGGCAGATGACCACTTTGCAAGCCACAAGCACATACCGCCAAGCTCATCGCCGTACATCTCGTCCTCATACCAGCTTGTCGATGTATACAAGCCTGCCTGATAACCGTTCGATGTTACGATATCGCGGAATTCCTTGATGATATCTGTCCTCTTTCTTCTACTTATCGCATCCTGTCTCGCACCATCGTTGCACTGCTCAGAATCTATAAAGAGTGGGCCATCTATCTCATGACCCTTGCACAGATCGATAAGAAGAGAAGCTTCTTCGAGAATCTCATTATGATTTATCGCCTGTGAGAATACATAAGCGCCAACCTTGAGTCCTGCCGCTTTCGCTTCTACCACATTCTTCTCAAATGCTGTGTCGACATAAAGTTTACCGGAACCATAACCTCTTACACAGGCTCTTAGGATAACGAACGAATATCCATCTGCCTTGACTTTCTTCCAGTCCACTTCATCATTCCACTGAGATATGTCTATACCTCTCATAGAATCGAGTCGTCCCATGCTGTCAAAGTGATGTCTGTAACCTTCCACTACCTGATAACCAACAGCAGGAACAAGTCCGCCATCCACAGCATAGAAGTAATACTTGTTGTTGCCATCTTCATACCAGCCAGGCGTATTGATAGTCTTAAGTTCTGCCTTCAGCTCATATACATAGTATTCAACAGTTGCATCATCAGTTGAAACCGCAGCCGATGAAGAATCTGCAGTAGCTGATTCAGATGCTTTAGATGAAGCAGATGTCACTGCTTCTAAAGTCTTAGATTCAGACGTAACACCATCCGAAGACTTAGATGAATCTGAGACGGTCGAAGACTCTTTTGAAGATTCAGTAGTTTCTTGAGTCGTAGAACTTGCACTCTTATCATCGGTTAAAGCTTTATCCATCTTCACTTCTTCTGCGACCAGAAGTTCTACAACAGCCTCTTCCTTAAAGCTTCCTACAGCCTCTGTCTTAAGTACATAACCTGTGAGTTCACCCTTATCTGTTACAACTGTGATTTCAGACAGATTATCAACAGACTTTGGCTTATATGCTTTCTTTCCTGATATAGCATATATGATATTGCCAGAAGAATCCTTAGCCGCAAACTGAATACTCGATCTGACAGCTACTGCCTGCGTTGGCTTCTCAACCGAAGTTTTTTTGGTAACTGGTCCCTCAGGGTTATCGTCCTCTTCCTCAGCATGCTTCTTTGCCATAGCATCTTCTTTTACATCATACTCTGCTACGAGTTCCTGAATATTATCAACAAGCGCTATCGGTTCATCAGGCACATTGTTACGATCCTCATATCTTACGTATCTGCCCTCAAGAGGCTTACCATAGGACTTCTTAGTAACAGGAACATCTACCACTGCGACATCCGCATGTCTTGTTTTCGGATGATCAGTATCCGTCTGAACAGCCACAGATGCACCTGTTGTCTTCTCTGTAGAAGTTTCAGCTGCATTTATCGCCATAGTATCAGACATATTCTTGATACCCATCACCGTTAAAACTATAGCCAGTATCATGACCGATATGGCTATAAGATCCTTCTTATACTCCATATAATTCAAGTTCCCAACACTTCCTTCTTAGCTGGTTCTGTATCTCTGACCGATATAGCTTCCAAAACCGGTCCCACACCACGAAATTGCGCCTGATAAGCATAACCCACTTTAGCCTCAAGCATGATCCACTGTTTGTTGGATAAACTGTCAAGATATCTGTACTTGCAGGTAAACCCAAGGAAAGATATATCATTGGCACAACATACCATAGCCTTCCTGCCCGGCACAAAGGTCTTCTTCAAGAATCTTGAGCTCTTGAAAACCTGAGCCTTGAATCTGACAGTCTTGCCGTCATAACGTTCCCGGTGCTCTATAGCATCAAAGAACCATTTATCATAATCATCCTCGCCTATCTCTATAACAGGTGCCTCAAAGTCAAACGGCAGGTCTTCTGCAGAGAAGTCCATCTCCTCGCCATCAGATGTTTCAAATACGACTTCACCACTCATAGCTAGTGACTTAAGCGCTCTTCTTGTGGCTGAAGGGTCAGCTACCTTATCACCTCTGTTGACAAGAACGAGTTCTGAATCTCTGACCATATTCATGATCTTAGATCTCATATCACCATTAGCAAAGTACATGTCAAGTGTTGTACCGTCTATGATGCTTATCTGCTGCTCCATAGCACAGCCTTCCGGTGCGGCAATCCTTGCCATATCCCAGAATCCATTGTATTCTATTATGATCCTGTCAGGATTATACTTATTCACAAGCGAACCAAGGGTCTCTACGCTGAAGTCTTCCTCTTCTTCGATATAGACAAGATCACATCTGTTCTTATCAAGATATGCCTTATCATACTCTTCTACACCCTCTTCACAAGCCACGATAAGAGTTCTTCCCTCTATAGCAAAGTAATCCTGACCCACTGTAAAGTTGATGAACTTGGTCTTTCCACCTTCCAAAAATCCATTGATCACATATACAGGAATCTTATCACTCATATATATCCTTTCTTAATTACAACTCAAAAAGCTTCATAAGCGCATCTTTGTCAAGCTTAGATCCGATAACAACTATCTTACCAGTGAAGTCAGGTGCACCACCTCTTATCTCATACTCACCAGGTGTAAGATCGAAGTAGAGCCACTCGTCACTACCTTCACAAGGAAGCATACCCTTGCTTCTGAGTACCATGCCGTAATCCTCGTCATTGTTAGCAAGCTCGTTAAGTATCTTATCGAGTTTCTCCTTAGTGAACTTCTTATTAGTCTCCTTACCGATGCTCTCGAACACTTCGTCAGCATGATGATGGTGATGATGATGCTCATGGTCATGGTCATGCTCGTGGTCATGTTCATGCTCGTGGTCATGGTCATGACATCCGCAGGTACAACCTTCACCGTGCTCGTGCTCATGCTCGTGCTCGTGCTCATGCTCGTGCTCATGCTCTTCCTTCTCAAGAAATTCATGCATGAGATCCTCTTCAAGATGCGAGCCCTCTTCCATAAGCTTAACAAGGCTCTCGCCTGAAAGCTTAGCAAGCGGAGTTGTCACAACATTGGCCTTAGGATTCAGGTTCTTGATAAGTTCAACTGCTTTTGCTACTTTATCTTCAGAAGCGATATCGGTACGGCTAAGTATAACTGTACCAGCACTCTCCACCTGATTGTTGAAGAATTCACCAAAGTTCTTCATATACATCTTGCACTTCACAGCATCCACAACTGTTACAGTAGCGTTAAGCATAAGTTCCTGATTTGCTGCAACCTTATTAACTGCAGATATAACATCAGAAAGCTTACCTACGCCGGATGGCTCGATTATGATACGGTCCGGCTTATATGAAGCGATAACCTCCTTAAGTGAAGAAGAGAAATCACCAACGAGTGAACAGCAGATACAGCCCTGGCTCATCTCCTTGATCTCTACTCCGGCATCCTTCAAGAAACCACCATCTATGGAGATCTCACCGAATTCATTCTCGATAAGAACAACCTGCTCGCCAGAAAATGCCTCAGAAAGGAGCTTCTTGATGAATGTAGTCTTACCTGCTCCCAAAAATCCTGATATAATATCTATCTTAGTCATAACAACCTCCGAATTATCTAATAGTAGGTTTTCAAGCCTCTAAAATACTATTATAGCACATATGTCAATACTCGTAAAGACAAGTGCTCATTACTTAACTATCTTGCCAGCACGCTCAAGCGCTGCATCTATATTAGCACAGAAGTTTTCTGCACCAACCTTATCATAGAAACCGGCTTTCTTCATCATACTAAGCGGCTGCTCATTAACATGAGAGAACACCAAAGTGATCTTCTTCTTGTTGCAGGAATCAAGTATTCCAAAGAAAGTATGAAGTGCAGATGCATCCATCGCCGGCACCGCTCTCATACGAAGTACGATACAATCAATCGTCGGATCGAGATTAAGCTCAAGGAACATATCCGTAGCTGCGAAGAACATAGGTCCCATAATCTCATATACAAGAGTGTTCTTAGGAACTCTCTTAAGGCCTATAGCATCCTTATCATTCGCATCCTCGTCACCCTCATCATCTATGTACTTCCAACCTGTAACAGATGCAGTATCTGACATTCTCTTCATGAAGAGGAAAGCCGCGAGTACAACACCGATCTCGATAGCAACTACGAGGTCGAATACAACCGTAAGTACAAATGTTACGAGAAGAACGAGTACATCCATCTTAGGCGCAGACTTGATAATCTTGAAGAACTCCTTATAACCACACATATTATATGCAACCATGAAAAGTATGGCTGCTATAGCCGGCATAGGGATTAGACCTGCATACGGCATGAGGAACATAAGAACCAAAAGAAGCACAACAGAGTGAACCATGCCGGCAACAGGAGTTCTACCGCCGTTCTTTACGTTGGCTGCAGTTCTGGCTATAGCGCCAGTCGCAGGAATACCACCGAAAAGAGCAGATCCAATATTGCCGATACCCTGTCCTATGAGCTCAGCATTTGGTCTGTGCTTGCTTCCTATCATACCATCAGATACAACGCAGGAAAGAAGCGACTCAATACCGGCAAGCAAAGCTATGGTAAATGCATCCGGAAGAAGTGTCTTGATCACAGAAAAGCTTACATCAGGCATATGCGGAGCTTTGATCTTAGAACTGATCTCGTAAAGCTTACCTATAGTATTGACATCGAGGTCTGCTATCTTTACGATTGCAGCAGTAACCACAACAGCTATCAAAGATGCAGGAATCTTACTTGCAACAGGAATCTTAGGCCATACGATAAGTATAACAAGCGCAAGTACGCCGATCAAAAAAGCAGTGGCATTAAAGGTATCCATGTTAGTACATATCTGCTCAACCTTATCAACAGTCTCTATAACAGACTTCTTAAAGGTTAGACCCATGAAGTCCTTCATCTGTCCTATCGCAAGAGTAACAGCTATACCGGCAGTAAAGCCGACAGTTATGGTATATGGTATATACTTTATGAGACTTCCAAAGTGGAATATACCCATGAATACAAGTATGATACCTGCAAGTATGGTCGCTACTATGAGCCCATCCATGCCGTTCTTAGCAACTATTCCGGCAACTATCGTAGCAAATGCTGCTGTCGGTCCCGCAATCTGAACCCTGCTTCCACCGAAAAAAGCGATCAAGAATCCCGCAACAATCGCAGTGTATAGACCTTCCTCAGGGCCTACACCAGATGCGATCGCAAGAGCTATAGAAAGCGGCAATGCTATGATAGCAACTATGATACCTGATATAACATCACTTGTGAACTGTTTGCCATTATACCCCTTCATGCATGTAAAAAGTTTTGGTTTTAATTCCTTCATCTTACTATCCTTCTTATATAGTCTTTAGTATATCTTCAAGCTTTATGACGCCTATCTGACCAGGTGCAGAAGCAGTCACATAATTACCGAAAGTAACACTGCTGCCGAATATGTTGCCGCTTATGCGGCTAAGAGCGCCAAGCTTGCCCATAGACATAGTTATAAGAGGCTTGTCAGTCTCTTTAGTCATGTCAAATGTAGCATTAAGAAGATTCACAACATCATCCTTAGTGTTAGGCATAACAGCAATCTTAACTATATCACTGTTCTTACCTACGATCTTTCTCATCCTTTCCTTTAACTCTTCAGTGCTGTCAGTCTTCTCAAAATCATGATAAGAGCCCACAACTATAGCACCTTCTTCCTTAAGCTTCTCATTCAGCTCAGACACGCGCTCATCTATGAAGCACTCGACATCTATCATATCAGCAAGACCGCTTCTTGCCACATCAAGAAGAATCTCCTCATACTCCTCATATGTAAGATCTGCCTTACCGCCTTCACCCATAGTTCTCATGGTAAATATAAGCGGCATATCTATGATTCTCTCTCTCATCATCTCGAGAACCTGAAGGATATGATCTATGTTGCGATAATCCTCAAACCAGTCAGCTCTCCACTCTATGATATCACAGCCACAATCCCTGACCTTCGATGTAAGCTCACCAATCTCCTCGTAAGTCTCTCCTACGATAGGAACACATACCTTAGTCTGACCTTCACCAATCTTAATATGACCAACCTTAATGCTCATAAAAAACACCTCCTGTTTACAACAGATGAGAAGCAAGAATAGAAGTTGTAACACCACCTACGCCACCAGGAACAGGTGTTATCGCATCCACTACTTCACTTACCTCATCGAATCTCACATCGCCACAGAGCTTGCCGTTCTCATCCACATTGATACCGACATCTATGACGATCTGTCCTTCTCTTACATGCTCTTTGCCTATAACTCCAGCCTTACCGGCAGCCACGATAACTATATCGGCTCTTCTTGTTACTTCAGCCATATCCTTAGTCTTCGTGTGACATATAGTAACAGTTGCATTCTTTGCAAGAAGCATCATAGCAAGCGGCTTACCAACCACAAGACTTCTGCCCACAACAACAACTTCCTTACCTGTAAGATCCACATCATAATGCTCGAGGATCCTCATAACAGCGCTAGGAGTACAAGGTGCGAAGCCTTCTCCGAATCCCTTGAACACACTAACCATAGACGCATCGGTTATACCGTCCACATCCTTAGATGGCTTAAGCTCGTTAACGATAGCCTTCTCATTCAGATGCTTAGGAAGCGGTCTAAACAGAAGGATACCATCAACAGACTCGTCATCGTTGAGCTTATGTATGCACGATACAAGCTCTTCTTCAGTCACATCTACAGGAAGAGCATGAACCTCAACCTCCATACCCAGAGTAGCAAAGCGCTTTGTTGCGCCTCTCTCATAAGACAGGTCATCTTCTCTCTCGCCTACGCGCACGATAGCTAACTTTCTTGAACCGCCTACAAGCTTAGCCTTAATCTCCTCGTTCAGCGAAGCATTTACCTCTTTACTTAATAATAACTTAGCCATATTATCTCAACCTTCCCATAACATCGTCAAATAACTCATCTGCCTTGCGTCCGTATCTATCAAGCATGTCATCAGCCTTACGCTCAAAGTCAAGAGCAACATCTCTGTTCTTCATAGACTTAGTGTTGATGAAGACATTAAGTGAAGCTCCCTTAAGCGCAGCCTTGGCAAATGTAGCTGCAACTCCGGCATCTGACAGAGCAATCTTACTTCCCTTAGCCGCAAAAGTCTCTATGAGATCAATCGCATCGCAGCAGCGCTCCATGATAAGAAGCGGAACCTTCGTAGCCGTAAGAAGCGCATCTTCCATGACCTTATCCTTATAAGCCTTCTCTTCATCAGTTTCCTTAGGAAGCGAATAAGCCTTCGAAAGCGGTTCAAATGCTTTGGCATCCTCATCCATAAGTGACAAGAGTTCTCTTGTGAGCTTCTGTCCCTTATCCATGACAGCCTTGATCTCATCTTCCACATCAGCATACTTCTTCTTGCCGACAGTAAGACTTCCGACCATATCCCCAAGGCTCATGGCAAGCGCTCCAACAAGAGCAGATGCACCACCACCGCCCGGAACTGGTGCTTTACTCTCAAGCACCTCCACGAAAGCTTCAATATTCATCTTCTTCATCTCATCCATGTCTTTTTACGCCTTTCTTACAAAAAGTTTACTAAAATATTATAGTTCGTTCATTTTTTAGACACATTTGGCCTGTATTATGTATATATAGACAAGAGATACAACACAACAGAACACTACTTTTTTCATAATACAATAGCCTATGTCTTCGGATGTAGGCTATCCTCCTTTTTATCCCTTTATTTAATGAAACCTATATGTTCCACAGGTTCGCTTATAAGCCAGACTTTGCCTACAATCTGATTCTTAGTCACTGTACCTATCTTCTGATTACGACTATCCTCACTGTTATTCCTGTTATCACCGAGAACAAAGTACTCATTAGATGAAAGCTTAATCTCCTCAGAAGCTATACCGGCGCTATATATGATATCCTTCACAACATCCTTCTCAAGGACCTTACCATCTATATATATGTGACCATCCTTTATGCATACAGTCTCTCCAGGAAGACCTATGACTCTCTTTATGAGAGGTACATCCTTGCCATCCTCCTGGTAATTAAAGCATATGACATCATACCTCTTGACCTTAGATAGCTTATAAGTAACCTTATCAAGAAGCACAGAATCACCATTGGCTATGCCTGCTCCATCCTTACCAGGCTCAGACATAGAGTGCCCGCCCATAACAACAGCAGTGAAAAAACCATTCCATATGAACAGCGTTATGAACACCACTATTATTATATCACATATCCACTTTGTTATCACATGAAGAAATTCAATTTCTTTTTTAGGCTGTTTATATAAATCCATTCTGAAAACCAAATAATCCTACCATATGATCATAACAATCAATGGTAGGATCAGTAAATCTTTAATTGAACGTCTAAGATCAATAATTACTTAACTAACTCTTTAACCTTAGCTGCCTTACCGACTCTGTCTCTTAAGTAGAACAACTTAGCTCTTCTTACCTTACCGGTACGAACTACCTCAACCTTAACTACGTTAGGTGAGTGAAGTGGCCATGTCTTCTCAACGCCAACACCGTTAGAGATCTTTCTAACAGTAAATGTAGCTCTAGAAGAACAACCCTGCTTCTTAGTTACAGTTCCTTCGAAAACCTGAATTCTTTCCTTCTCGCCTTCTCTGATCTTAGCTGATACCTTAACTGTATCACCTACGTTGAAAGAAGGAACCTCTGCCTTAAGCTGTGCAGATTCAATGTTCTTAATAATGTCGTTCATAGCGACCTCCTTAATATACTGGATGTTCTTAATACATACGTAACAGAGGACCATCTCTTTATTACAACATATAGTATGTTATCATATCCTCATGCAAATTGCAAGAAGTTTTTTCAAAAAAAGTTTTCGTGTCTTTTGGCATACACAGAGTCTAGTAACCTGAGCCCTCAAAAATAGCACTATTTAATATAACAAATATAGCAGGACGATCAAGCGTCGCTGTCACATAGGCATTTTCATGATCCCATACAGTATCGAGCGGATACAATTCATCTTCTTCCACGTCAAGACGATAAACCCTCGGAGCGAATCCATTCATCACAAGGTTTGCCGAATCAAAATAATACGTCACCTCTGCACTATCAAAAGAGCCATTCATGACTAATTCATATCCATCGCCCATATACCCTGGTATCTCTGGTCTAAACTCCACTGCACTCACTTTTAAATTTGATAACTCGCCAGGATCTGCTTTTACCTTAACACTAACTACTGTACCTTTTCCAGCCGCACTTACAGTCGTAATAAAAGCATTGTCCGCCACAAGTGGATTATAACCATTATCTACTTCCCAGTCATCGTCCTTACCATCACCGTCTGTATCACGATTAAGCGGATCTGTACCATATATCTTTACTTCATCATAATCGGTAAGAAGATCTTCATCTGTAAATAATCCCCATGTGTATGTTCCAAGTCTCGCCTCTTCAATGTTAGTAAGACCATCCTCGTCAGCATCATCATCCCCATCAGGCTTTCCATCACCATTAGAATCAACTTTCAGAGGATCGGTTCCTATCTCTATAAGCTCTATGTAGTCATTAAGCCCATCGCCATCAGTATCGGCATTGTTAGGATCAGTACCTGCAACTAGTTCCAAGTAAGTCTCTATTCCATCATTATCAGCATCACTCATATCTATATCAAGACCCTCAAGCCTGCTGAATGAATCATTATGAAACCATTCCTCATGCGTAATAACCCCTCCACCAGAAAGAGTCGCACATACCTTAACATATGAACCAGGAACTAAAAGGGGGACGCTATCTATAACCCACTCCTTACTTACATCGATATCTTCATGTTTTAATACCCGACCTCCCTTATCAAGCACTTCATAATACAGACCAGTTATAGTCTTATCCGTCTCCACTTTTCCACTCAGCGATTCACATTCAGACATATCATAACCCTTCATATCGCCAATATCGCAATAATCCAGGTTTTCAAGATTCATAACGATCCGCCCCAAGTCTTCACCGCTTCCAGACTTATTCTTCTTACTTTTTATAACAACAATAGCAATAACACTTATGATCACAACCAGAAGTATCAAGCCACTGATTTTATATATTTTTCTCATATTCTCTCCTTACAACCATATTCCAAATGCATCTGCATCCGAAAAGGTACTCAATACCCTCCAATCCTACTATTATCGCCTGTATCG
>ODAI013876973.1_pt1 | contig 16249 bp, 12 predicted proteins | sample 1539321 | NCBI WGS metagenome assembly ODAI01 (sample SAMN02144231, study PRJEB22623) | gut metagenome | biome: sheep rumen | host: Ovis aries | place: New Zealand
ACCAATGCTCCACACTGAGCGGAACTGCAATCCTTTGATGACTGCCGACTCAAGGATGAATACGGCCGTGGCCCCCGAACCGCTGATGAAGTCAACCCCTTGCGGATGAAGTTGCGGGATGGGCTTGGTGAAGACGCTGTGGTGCCAGGCATTAATCATGCCGATACAGTTGGGACCGATGAGCGCACACCCATATCGCTCACATGTATCAAGGATGCGCTGTTCGAGTGCGGCACCGGCTTGAGTCTCTTCGCCAAAGCCGGCAGAGATGATGATGAAAGCGCGAACTCCTTTTTTGGCTGCCAGCATGTCGACATAGTCGGGGCAGAAACGTGCTGCGACAACAAGGATAGCCAACTCGGTATCGGGAATGTCTTTGGCATCGTGATAGGCTTTGATGCCTTGAATCTCTTCTTCTTTTGGATTCACGACGCGCAACTGGCCTTGATAACCACCGCTGATGAGGTTTCTGACGATGGCACCTCCAGGCTTATGTGTGTTGTTAGAGCCGCCGATGACGACGATGCTCTCTGGTTTTAGCAATTGTCGGTTAATCATATGGATATAGATATTATTTTTTATAAGCAAACTCCCAATAACTCCCTGCTAACTTCTGTTCATTCTATTGATATTGTTTCTTGAATTGTATGACAACGTCGCATTTGCTGACGTATTCAGCAGTCTTTCCCGGATTGGAACGTTCGAGGTCGACCAACCTCTTCAGAGCTTTGTATTGTGTACTTGTGGGGTTGGTCTTGTATACCCAATCGTTGCTGCTGCTGTCCCACTCACCGTTGCGCCAAGGTTCTGTGGGGATAAAGGCGAGTCCGTAGTATGCCTTTTCCTTCATCTGGAAATCCTTGCTCTCGGCAGCTTTCTGCAGATAACGTTCGCAGCAAGCCAAAAAGTCTTTCTCACCGACCCGCAGGGTGTCGTATGTGCTGCTGGCGTAATGAGTGAGGAACCAACAGTCGCCTTTATGGCTAGCTTGATAATTACGTATAGCATACTCATAAGCCAGTTTTGCAGCGGCCTCTTTGTTGGCGATGGCGAGCTTTGTTTCCAAATCAATCATCTCGCGGGCGAAATCGATTTTCTTGTTCGATGTGAGAATCACTTTGGGTTCTTCTTCCCACGAACTCTCCCGTTGGAAATTTCTCCACGGCTCCACGGAATAAGAACGGGTACCCATGTAGGGGTTGATGTTTTGCTGGTTGAGGAATGCAAGGGGCACCTTTTCCAAGAATTTGATGGCTGTCGGCCAGTCGCCGAGTGCCATATATTTGGTTCCCACAAAGTCGTTCATGAAGTCTTCCGACTTGTAGGCGCGCTCGTGCAACCACTTCTCGAGTTTCCCCTTCGGGTTGCCCTGAATGAAGGATTGGTAGGCAAGTGCATCATCGACATCTCCATTGTTGAGGTACGAATAGAAATTGCTGCTATAGACGCTGCCAACATTCTCCAACTCGCTTGACGGCGGGTCGATGAGCGAGAAGAATGCAGTAGCGATTTCGTTGCGATGGGCTTTTTTGTAGTGTGTGGCGATGGGTTGGAAGACCATTCTGTCGAACACTTCCGAATAGTGGTTGTAACTCCAGTAGGTATTCCATTCTCCGTTGGCGGATTCCTCTTTTGCCTTTTCCGAGAGCCATTGCATTTCGTTGCACAGGAAATCGTCGAACGAAGGAGAGTCAATGGCGTTGTTGGCTGTGATGAACAGGCGGATGACGCGAGCGTTGTCGCGCATCCTGTCTGTGCCTTCCATTTCCAGTGCCTTCTTGCTTTTCGTTTCTGCCAATTGCTTGTTGCCGAACATGAATTCCAACCAAGCCGATGCGGTTTTCCAAAGGGCGGGGGTCTTCGTCTTCCCTTCGGCCACGACACGCTCGGCAAGTGAGATGAAGTCAGCCACCTCTTTCTTGTACTCGGAGCTAACACCGTCGTCATTCCATCTCGACTGGTCGAGTGTTTCCTGTGAATCGTTCACGAACTCTTGTACGAGATAGGGTAGTGCTGGTGAGTTGGGCGACTCGGTGTAGAGTTTGCTGATGCCTTTCAGGTTCCAGTTGTCCCACATGCACCACCGAACACTCTCCATGTCGTTCAGTTCGGCATAGATATCGAGTGCCTCGTCACGTCGTCCTTGTTTCACCAATGCGCCGGCATAGATGTCTTTCATCATGTCTTTGTAAACACTGTTGGGATATTGGTCGGCAACGGTGGATGTCCAGAATGCGATATTGTCTGCATGACGACCCAGCAACATGTTGGCTCGCATGTGGAGCAATGCGTTCTGGCTGCGCAATCGGGTTTTCAGCTTTTGTGAAGTGACTTGGCGGATGTTTTTGAGTTTGGCGTCCATCTCCATCTTCTCTTCCTCGGTGGGATAGTTCCATGTTTCGCCCTGTCGCTCACAAATGTTGAGATAACTGTCAAGCAACGTCAGGTATTCGGCCATCTGCGTGTCGCCCTTTCGTTTGGCGAAGGCCAACAGTTTGTCGTGGTCGTATTCTTTCACCTCTCCGTTGGTGTATGCGTCCCAATTGCTGTTGATGCGGTCGATAAATTGGTTTTGCATAAGAGCGCGATTGTAGACGCTGAAGAGGTAGTAGTTGTGTGTGGGTCCCCACCCGCATGCCAAAGCTTTTCCTGCCAGCAACAGGACGAGCAGACTAGTGGCTAAAAATCTTTTCATAATCTTCGTGTTTATAGTGATTTAGACTTTGTTTGTCAAGATGATACAATATGATTCGGTTGTTGATGCCGTTCCGATATTTCTCCACGGCGTTCTTCACCTTCAGTATGTCACTGATGTCGCATTGCCAATGGCGAATGGTGTCACCCACATGCAGGTGAATGCCAGCGGCGTCTCTTCCTAATGTTGTGGGTAATGTACGACTTGCCACTACCAAGTATTTGCCGTCCTCCAATGGCTTGTATAGCGTTGTGTCTTCCAGCGAATGACCATAGAGGAGATAGCGGAGTCGGGTGTTTGGTGTTTGGTGTTTGGTGTCGGGGGTTAGCTGTTGGGACTCGTTTCCATAGAGCGCCACCCAGTCGAAGATGGGATAGGCTGCGCAAAGGGGGAGGGGATAGTCGTTCAGCTTTTTCAGGAATGGTGCTACATCCTCAATGCTCAAGATGGGATTTCGCCCATTCGGATTGGCAACATTACCCGTGTTATAAACCATCAGTGCACCATAGTCGACAGGTGGTGGTGGCATGGATAGTTGGTGTAGGCGTATAGTGGCAGAGAGGCGTATGCCCTTTGGTTGTAGTTCGTTGCGCATCTCGTTGAGAAAAGCATAGAATCGTTCCCGTGAACGATGCGTGTAGTCGCAGTCGATTTGTATTTCCTTGACGTTGCCGCGATGATGCGTTTGGTTCATTTGCAAGATGCGTGCCACCAGTTTCTGCGCGATACTGTCCATGTTGTGCTGCAGACAGTTCTCCACGATGAAGACAGTTGGGATGATCTCTATGCCTTCGAGCGTGTCGGTTGTGAAATTGATGGTAGCATTAGGCATTACTTGCCCTGCTTCGTTGACGGTGACATCAAAATAGCGCAGGTAGATTTTCGAGATGTTGTGAATGCGCAAGAATGCTGCCTCTTCTTCACTTAAACGGAAGTCGGTGCGCCAGAAGTACATGGCACGAGCCGTCTCGACATTCTTTGCCGATTGTCGGGTGCATGCTGTGAGTGCCACAAGCGCAAACAGCGACAAGCAGATATGTGATAACCGCTTTTCCATCTGATTGCAAAAGTAAGCAATATTCCAACAACCTCCAAATTATTTTGAACAAAAAGAAGACCTTTTCGCAATATAAGAATGTTGCGGAAAGGCCTTCTTGGGATTCCCTTTTTCCCTTTAGCGAGGGTAATGGTTATAAGCGTGATGGATGATTATTTATCCCAAACATTGAAGTCGCCGTACATGGGCTTGGCATTGATAACGGTGGGATCTGTGATGGGATCCACAGGAGTTTCTTCGGTGTTTTCATTAACAGGAAGGCTCTCTCCAGCCATCAGACTTTCAATTTCTATCTCTTTAACCTTGATAGTGGGAATGATATAATATTTCTTTTCCATAATCTTTTTCTCCTTTATACCTTATTATTATATTATAAGTTATTTCACAACCACTTTCTTTCCGTTCTTGATATAAACACCCTTCATAGTGGTTTTCTGAACTTTCTGTCCTCCCAAGGTATAGATGTCACCCTCTTCCTCGGCCATGTCCAAAGCGTCGATACTTGTGGCAGTGTCGCCGAAGGAAATAAACTTGGCAGTGCTTTCACCAGTCGCAGGGGCTACGTAAGTCAAATAGGCTTTGTATTGGGGAATCACAACTCCTGCACTCACAGGATAGAAACCTGCTTTACCACCCCTCGTGGTCAAAGCAAAAACATCGGAACCTGCCTCGTAAGGAGCGGAAGATGTTTCACCGAGAGAGTTACCTGTCACTGCTTCAACGGTTTCCTTTGTGGTCTCAGGATTTACAATTGTACTAGCATCGCCTTTAATGATAACACCTGTGCCAGCTGGAACTTTCCCTTCAGCGATGGGATTCAAGTGAAGACTACCATTGCCAGTGTAATCTGAAGCGGTAAATACCTCAACATCATCACCGAAAACTACATCACGGGGCCAGCTGAATGAGCCGTAGCCACCTGCACCAATAGGTGCGTTGATTTTAATGGTGAACTTTGAGGGCTCTGTTGGATTGCCATTGTTAGCCTGGGCGCCAGTGACACCCGAGCCATCCGAAGGCGAGTCTGCTAAAATGGCATTTAGAATATATGCATCATATTCACCAGTGCTTGCTTGATCTGTAGCAATTAATCGAACTTCCAATATGGCAGGATTGTTGTTATTTGCACTTTTATCTTTGATAGGTTTATTACCAGTGCCATCATATATAACAAAACGATAAACATCACGATCAACATCGTTTATTTTAATTTTCAATTTATTAATAGCAACAGAAAAAGGTGTACCGCGATATTTCATTCTGTCAGTGCACTCGACCGAATAAAAAATCTCACCATATTCTTCTTCCTGTGCAATATCTACTCCTTCAGGTAGACACATGTCAAATTGCATAGCAACCCACGGATGCTCGTCTACGTTTACTAAATCAATGTAGATGATACCCTCATCTTCATCATCTACGCCAGCCACGAGATTAACTTCTTCATTATTAATTTTAATGTAATTTCCAGTGGTGTCTTCGGCGTAAGCGAAGCCCGTCGTCGTAAGCAACAATGCGCTTAACAAAAGTTTTTTGATACTCATAATCTTTTATGTTTTGTTGTTTATTTTTTAGCGTATGATATTCCATATATGTATATACTTACAGTATATGGACATGCAAAAGTACAAAAAAAGAAAATACCAACCAAGAAAAAGTATAACTTTTTTCTTTTAAAGGTCAAGAATTTGAGAATAATAGAATAAATATTTACATTTTAGTTGTTTTATGGCTTAAGAATTTGAGAGATTTGTCGAAGACGCACTGACCATATGGGAAGTAATTCAAGAATAATAATTATTATCTCATTAAGATTGACTAACTACTATAGATTAATTCTCTAATTCATAAATTCTTGACAATAATAATACTTGTTTCATTCACCCCAAACAGTAGCTACGATTCGCCGCGCTCCGCCATGATTGCGAAACTCGCAGAGGTAGATGCCCTGCCATGTGCCCAAGTTAAGATGGCCGCGCGAGATGGGGATGTTGATGCTGACACCGCAGATGGTGCTCTTGGCGTGTGCAGGCATGTCGTCGGCTCCTTCGAATGTGTGCACATAATAGGGGGCGTTCTCAGGAACCAACCGATTGAAGATGTTGGCAAGGTCGGTTCTCACATCAGGATCAGCATTCTCATTGATGGCCAGGGCACAGCTGGTATGCTTCACAAAGAGGTTCAGCATTCCAGTTTGCGGGAGCTCTGACAGTTGTCGGCAGATCTCTGCGGTCACGAGGTGACATCCCCTGCTTTTGGGAGAGAGGGCGAATTCCGTTTGTTTAATCATGGACTGTGGTGTTCGTCTTATCCTAATATCTGCTCAGCGTGCTCCTTAACCTTGATTTGCTTGGGTCCGTAGATCTCAGCCACCCGTCCTTCTTCGTCGATGACAAACGTGGTGCGCAGGGTTCCCATGTAGGTGCGCCCGGCCATCTTCTTTTCGCCCCACACGCCGAAGGCTTCCACCAGCGTGTGGTCGGTGTCGGCGATGAGTGGGAAGGGCAGTTGATACTTCTCGATAAACCGCTTGTGAGATTTCTCGTCTTGAACGCTCACGCCCACAACAGCATAGCCGCGCTCGAGCAGCCGCTGATAGTTGTCGCGCAGGTTGCAGGCTTCGCTGGTACACCCAGGAGTGGAATCCTTGGGATAGAAATAGAGCACCACGCGCCGTCCTTTGAAGTCGCTCGTTCTCAGCTCGTTGCCGTTTTCATCGCGCCCCAGCAACTCGGGTGCTTTGTCTCCTATGTTCATAATCAAGAATTAAAGAATTTTAGAATTGTTTTTTACTACCTTTTAGATTTGTATTTTTTATCAAGAGATTTGTCATTATAGAATAATTCTCGAATTCTTGATTTATCCTATACTAGCTTTTTCTCTGTGATGCCACTCGTTCGGATACCATTTGTATTCCAGGCTTGTAGTCCCAAAGTTCAGGAGCAGTCCAAGTTTGTGATTGCTTACATGGAGATAGTTGATGATTTGGGCTTCGAATTCTCCGACAATCTCAGACACGGCCTTTATTTCCACCCCTATCTTATCCTCAATTAGGAAGTCATAGAAAAAGTCATGCTCCAACTTTATTCCATGATATACAAGGCTAATCGGCTTTTCTCGTTCATAGTTAATCTTGTTTTCCTTTAAGAGAACCTCGAAAGCGTCTTGGTAAACCTTTTCTTTGAACCCGCAACCCATTTCGCGATGCAGTTGCATGGCCAATCCAAGAATAACCTTGCTTTCTTCTTGATAAATCAATGCCATCTCATATTTGTTTAGGTCAAGAATTAGTGAATTATAGAATTAACTCAATCTTATGGCAGTATGCTCATTGATATAATAATTCTCAAATTCTCTAATTCTTGACTTTTAAGAAATTATTATTGATTGAGGATGATGTTCACGAGAACCGTGAGGTCACCTACTGTAATTCCGTCATTTCCATCTAATTCAGCGGCCTCGTAGTCGTAGGTTGGGTCGTCTTTGTCAAGGATGATGTTCACCATTGCCGTAATGTCTTGAACATCGACATCTCCGTCGCGGTTCACATCACCCGGCTTAGTTGGTTCTTTGAACGGTAGCACGAGTTCAGCCGTCCCCGTGTACTCCAACCATGCTTTGTTAGCTGGCATAGCTGTTCCCATTGCCTTCACGAATCCCAGTTTGCCTGATTCCGTAATGCCGAGGACGTACTTCTGGGGATTTGTTGGAGCGGTAATGTTATGTAGAGTGATTTGGGCATTTGTTGATGTTCCACTTCTATTATATTGATAGCCGAACGTTGGATCTTCATTCTGGAAATATGTTCCTTTCAACAAATTGTTTTGTCCGTCATCTACAGGTTTAGCAGCAAGAGGTGCGTATTGTACCTTATTTACAGCTGATGAGAAGGTTGGAACAGCTGAAGTTAACTGAAGTCTGCACTCTGCAGCGACATTTGAACCGCACTCTAACAAAACAGGTGTACCAGCTGGCACAGTAACACCGTTAGTAGCAATCGGCTCAATTTCCAACTTGCCATCTGCGCCAATGCTCTTAATAGCGTAAGCATTTATCACATTGTTACCTAACGTGTAAGCAAATGGAACGCAAAGAGTTGTATAATACTTGCCGTTGAATTCCACATCAGCCTTTACATTAAAATATGTCACAGGTTCTATATACCATTGGGCATTATCGGCAGAATTCGAACTGTTGATGGAAAACGTTCCGTTATTGTCATAAAAATAGTAGCTACCAAGTTTGGCCTGAGACATGAAAGTACTTTTTCCCAAACTAAACAAAAAACTATTGTAGCTAATGTTTTCTACATCTGAAGCTGCAATATTGACAGAAACGGAATACTTGGCATTTGCACCACTTCCATCTTTCCGTTTTATGGTGGCATAGATGTCGTTGAAAATCAATTCCACACTTGCCTTATAGCTACCTGTAGTCAGCGTTAACAGACTCGTTCCTTGCCCTATAATGTTATATAAAGAACCTGAATTGTTTTGAAGATAAAGGACTGAAGAAGGGTCAATGCAGTCAGCGTCCTCAACTAAATGGATGTCGTTCTTTAAGAAAATCTCTGCGCCTTCAAAAATTAGATTTTTCACAGTATTTGTGTTACTGCTGAGGTTAGACAACCCCCCACCTATTTGTTGCGCAGAACCAAAATGTGAGTCAGCTGAACCGCCAAACAGAAACTGATAACTGAACTTGTCATTCGCCATACTGATATAGTTACCAGTATTCTGGGCGTTTCTAACGCGATAATAGCCTGAACCATTGAGTTGGGCTTGTGTAGATAGAGCTATTGAGAGCAGTAGAGCTATTGTGTATACTTTTTTCATAATATGATAATGGTTTCATAAAAAACTCCCTCATGCAATAGAACTGCCATTGCAAGAGGGAGTCGATTCTTATTGTTTATTCTTTACCCAGACTAAGGTTTACAATTATTACTGCATCTGTAACATTAATGACACCACTCCTATCTGCATCGGCAGCATCGAAGTCATACAACTTAGAGTGTGTTTCGGGAGTTGCCCTATTAAGAGAGATGTCAACTGTAGCTGTTACGTCTAGAACGTCAACAATGCCGTCACGGTTCACATCACCTCTCAAGAACAACTTCACAGGGTCGTTGCTGTCAACAATGAATGCTTTATTTGTTTCCAATTCAGTCCAGTTGCTGTAGAACCCAAGTTTTTCACCAGCATCATTCAGATTCAGCATGCGCACATTCTCTACACTCTTCAAGTCTGTCTGATCAAGTCCGAAGAAATATTTGTTGTTCACTGTGCCACTGTTCCTTAGCATTAGGTGCTCATACTCTTTCATATATGTTTCGTATGCACTTTCTCCAAGCATTTCCTTAGCTAAGTCGAACAATGATTCTATTTGAGCAGTCTTGATGGTGTACTCGTTGATTAGGAAATCGGCTCCTTTCAGCAGGTTGTCTGTAGGTGCAGTGCCGTCCTCTGTGCTCAGGGTAAGTGTCTGAGTATCTGCACTCGTAGCTTCCAATAAAACAGGAGTTTGTGCAGGAACTGTTGTCAGTTCTTCCTTCACGGCTACACCTGTATCACTAACCTTCGTAACCTTATAAGCTTTCACGCCTTCGGGAAGTGTGTAGGCGAAGTCGGTATAGAGCGTGGTGTAATACTTTCCGTTCAGAAGGTTGTCTTCATTGAAGGCCACGCTGAAGTCGGTTCGCTTAGCCAGCGTCCACGTTGTGAAGGCTGCGTTCAGTTCGCTATTGCCTTGGCTGATGAAGTCAAGCTGGTTGTCTTTCTGTACAATGTAGTACTTGAAGTTAGGACGGATGTTCTCCACCTTGTCGATGTACTTGGCATAGTCGCCCAGCTTGTCCAGATTATCTTGGAACTTACGATGTTCTTTCAGCTTCGTCCAGTAGATCATTGCTGTCTCGTAAGCGAAGTTCCATACATTTGCTTCGCTTGAAAGAACCTCTTCGTAGAACTTGGCTGTCGAAGCCTCGTCAACAGGCTCGGTAAGCGTGCTGCCCATCTTCTCCCAAACAGTTTGCAGGCTGAAGTGAACGAGGATGCTTGCACCGCTGCCATTCGTCTTCTGTAGAACCTTTTCAATAGCGCTGTTGATGAATGCTTCCAATCCAGGCAACTTGGCGTCAACGTTTGCCTTATTCTCAGCATAGAAGTCCACAACGGGTTGCATGCTTGGTGTGCGGCCATAGATGCGGTAGCCGCCATTGGCCTCTTCCAGATAGAGATGGTAGTCGAACGACTCCTTGAACTTCGCCATGATAGCATCCAAACCATTCTCGCCCAGCAGTTCACCAGAACCTTCAGCATGGAGTTTGTCAACAATCAGTTCCACAATCTTCGGCACGTAGTTCATAGCCTTCTCTGCATAGCCGGGAATATCAACACCCTGAGAGCGCAAAATCTGTACCTGTCCCTTGTCGTCGGCCTTCACGCGAATCACGGTTCCAGCTGCTGTTGCAGTCTCGCCGACAAACGTTACGGTCTTACGGCCGGCGACGTTGACGTACTTGTTGTTGCCGTTGTTCTTGATAGTGTAGTAATTGTCTTCAACGGCAGGACCAGCAGTTGCTGCTGCGATGGTGAACGTCTTGCTCACCTCATCGCTCTTTACGCCGTTGGACTCAGTCCAAGCTGTGATGGTTGTGGTTTCGCTGACATTGATAGGAGCTGAATAGGGCTGCTCAGCACCACCGTTCAACGTGTACTTAATCGTACCCTGGCCTGCCATAGCCACCTTCAGTGCACCTTCATATTCACCACCATCGTGGAAGATGATGGGAGCAGCAAGTTCTACAGGCTCGGGACGGTTAAGGGATACAATGTAGTTGCCTTGGTCAAACTCATTAATACCTTCATAGGATGTTAATTTGCCATAGACAATAATTTCGTCCCCAACCTGAATTTGATCATCAGTTGTGAAGTTGGCACCATCTAAATATTTACCATTATAGACATAGAACTGATTGTCTTTTGTTCCGCTATCTGAAATATAGTAACGTGCACTTTTGTATTGTGAAGTGTTCAAAGAAGATATCTCAGATATAATACCTTTCACATATACTTGGTTACTAGGAACAATATCGTTCTCATAAAGGGCAAGAACATTTGCCACAGAATAAGGATTGTTTACTGTGCCAGGGCCATTGGGGTTGGCAGCTTGGGTAATTGTTATTTCCTTATAGACGGTCTTATCTCCATAAGTGTAAATGAGAGTTACTGTAGCCGAGCGTGATGTGGCCGCTTCGTTAGCGGTGCAGGTAAATGGAATAGTCGTACCAATTGTACCGATGGAAAGCCAATCTGCAGTTGTTGTTGCTGATAAAGTACCCTCGTCAACAGGATTTTCGACAATATAATCGATAGTCCCTGATTTTACTTCATAAGCGATATCTAAATTGTCTGAGATGATGGAAGGATTTGGATTCTCGGCAACTGTTACTAAAATTTGGGTTGCACGGACTTGTCCACTTGAAGCTATAAAAGAGACAGATTCTGCTTCACCAACCCAAACACCATTAGTACCAGAGGTCGCCCAGCCTGTTTGTTTAGAAAAGTTTGAGGCCGCATAATTAGAAATTCCCGTAAATTCAATTTTGGTGATAAGACTTCCATCAGTTGTGCTAATCGTAGTAGTGGAATTCTTGTACATGCGGTATTGTTCTGTTGCAAAGGCTGCATCAGATCCGTAAATACGTACCACACCCTTAGTCATTTTATCGTCAGAATTGTTTGCGACAGATGTTCCTTTGTCAGTTCCTGCGATGAACACCTCACCATTAAAAGGAGTAGAGTCGTCAATAGCCACCGTGAAAGTTGTAGAACCTGCGGCGTAAGTATCGTCAGCAGTTTGTGAAACAGTGATGGTTTGTGCATAGGGAGTAACCTTAACGGGAGTAACGGTGATGGTTTTTCCGCTTACGCTTGTTGTGATATATTCGCTTTCACTTACAGTTACAGCTCCCGTGCTCGATGTCGTGTAGTTGACGGTTTGCGCCGAAGAGTTGTTATAGAGGTCGAAGTTAAGGGCAATAGGTGCTCCTGTCAAGGCAAGGTCGGAAGTTGAAAGTGCAGTGCTACCAACACCTTCGGTAAGTTTTACACTATTAACATAAAATGTTCCTTTTCCAGTTCCACTTCCCGCATTGTTAGTAAAAGATATTTCTATAGGCCCCTTTGAAGGAATACCTTCAAATATGACGTCGGCAGTTGTGTTGGTTCCTACAGATTTAGCACCCCATGATGATCCACCAACTTTTACTTCGATAGTAACTACATCTGCAGTTGATTTGTTATAACGCCAGTTGATTGTGACAGCCTTGACGGAATAAGCCTGTTCTTCGATAGAAACTGGGTCAATTGAAGCGTTGTTGTTTAGTAGCTTGGAAAAGGAAATGCTCATATCATGAACATCACCTTCTGCTCCCCACGCACTATTAAATCCTGCGCAAAGAAGAACCACGAGCATGAGCGCTCGCAAATGAGTTTTTTGCAATAGATCTTTCATGTTTTTATGTTTTTAATTTATACTTTATATTAATATTAATATTAATTAGTTCTGTTCCAAATCTTGTTTAGGATTCCAAGTGGATTTATGGATTATATAAAAATATGTATGCATGCGAAATTAGATTCGCGCGTGTATAACTTTGCAAAAGTATAAAAAAAGTATTAGAAACGTGTTTTTTGTCTATGTAAATGTAATTATTTAAGGAAATTTAACCAATCGGACATACGCGGGTAGTCGTGTTTCGTTTTAGATGAAAGGGTGATTTGGTGGAGCGGGAGAGGGACGGGAATTGGATTGGTGTGGGAGTGAATTTGTTGAGATAATTCCGAATTATAGGCCCTAAAAAAGACCTGTTTTTTGAAGTGGACAAGAAAGTGGTGCGAAAAACGCAAAAAAATGACAATTTTGGAAGTTGTTGATTATCAAGCCTTTCCGTTTTCTTTACATTTTCGGAGTTGCTGAAAGATGGTCTTTTGGGTTGTCACTTGTGGCTTTTGAGAGCGTCAGAGATATGGAGTGAGGCCGTCAGATGCCACAAGTGAGCGTGTCAGAAGCCACATATGACACCCTCAGAAACCACAAGTGACAATTCCACAGGTTGAAAGTTGGGGTGGAAGAGTGGAAAAGTTGCTTTTTTCCACTCTATTTCACTCTAGAATGAAAGATAAAGTTGACAAGATTTTGTCAGCTTTTTTCAGAAAAATAAACTGCTATTCGAAGTTCCAACGCAAGCCCACTTGCATGTTGAAATTGCAAGGCTTGTCTTTGAAGAACGTGCTGACGTTGGAGCCATTATCGAAGTAGTATTTCACACCAGGCTCCACATACAAACCCACTTGCGGCATCACGTCAAGTTGCAAGCCAACAGCGGCCTGAGTGGAGAACTGTGCGCGGTCTTTCGGCGTCTCGGTCTCCACGCCCTCTGTGGTGCTCTTCGCCTTCACGTTCACGTCCATTTGCGCGCCAGCGGCAGCATACGCCCGCAGCCGTTTGGTTTGCAGGAAGCGATAGTTGATGTTCACGGGGCAGCCCACATATTGCAAATCCTGTTCTTTCGCCAGCCGCTGCTTGTTCATGATTTTGAGGAAATCGGCGTGCAGCTGCGTGTAGGAAAGTCCTGTGGTGAGCGTCCAACGCTGTCCGATGGGAATTCCCACCGAGAGTCCCACGCTGAAAGGCTGCTGATGTTGCTCGCGCTCTTCGTATCCAGCCATATAGATGACAGGTGTGGGAGCGCCTCGTTTCATCGACTCGGCAGCCATCGCATAGCGGCTCGCCATCGGTTCGGCCATCCGCACAGCATTTGCATTCCGGCTTTCGGCAAAGCCGTTGGAGGTGTAGAGGGCAAGGGTTAGGTGATGGGTGATGGATGATGGGTGTTGGCTATTGGCTGTTGGCTGTTGGATGCTGGTATTTGCCCCAATTCCCTCCGTAGGAGAATGCAGATTGGCGAATTCGGATGATGAAGGAGTCGTATTGTCCGTTTGATTCGTGTTGTCCGTAGCCGCAGGGTTAGTGGGATGTTCCGTAGCTGCAGACACGGGGGCAAGGGAGTCCGCATTATCTGTAACGGCGTTATTATCCGTATCATTTGTGACTATAGAAACAGACGGATTCGTGTTGTCTATAGCAGAAACCGACGGTTCGGCCTTAGCCAGCAAGGAGGAGAGGGATTCTTCCCTCGCCCTTTGCCGTAGGGAGGGAGCCTGTAAGGGAAGGGCGGAATCGATGTTGTCAGTTGCGTTTTCCTGCTCGGGTGTAGCTCCTTCAGCAGCTTTCGCAGCTTTTGACTGTATGGTCTGCACGGAAGATAGGGAGGGCTCGGAGGACATTTCATCATGCTTCATGAACAGCCATCCAACCACAGCCAAAGCGGCAATTGCGGCAGCAACACCCCATCTGCGCAACGGCACAAGGGCTGCACGACGCTTGCGAGGGCCTCTCCCCCCGCCCTCCCCCGTAGGGAGGGAGCCCATAGAAGGTTGACGGGCTGCATCAAGACCAGCCTCGATGCCAACCCACAGATCGTCGGGAGCCTCCATCTCGTGGCTCTCCAGTCTGTCGCGAAGCTTTTCGGTCCAATCTTTGTTGCTCATATTCGTCGTGTTTTTGTATATTCATTAATCATTTTGGCCAGCATTTGTTTCGCTCGGAAGAACTGCGAGGCCGACGAGTTCTCCTTGATTCCCAGCCGTTGGGCGATCTCCTTGTGGGTCATTTGTTCGAAGACAAACATGTTGAGCACCACCCTGTAACCCACAGGCAACCGCCCTATCATCTGCGTCAGCACATCGGGCGGCACACGTTCCACGTCGGGCTCGCCCTCATCAGCATCGTCGGGCATCTCATCAACAAATGCGAACCGCTCTTGTTGGCGCACATGGTCGATGGCTTCGTTGGCCACAATCCTCGCCACCCACGCCCTGAGCGACCCCTCGCCCTTGTAGTTGAACTGCTCCAGATGGGTGAGGATACGCAGAAAAGAGTCCTGCACCACGTCCCTCACTTCTTCATGTTGGGGAATATACCTCGACGCGACGGCCAAGGCATATCCCGCATAGCAATCGTAGAGCCTGCGCATGGCCGTCCGATCACCCTTCTTTATATCATGAACAAGTGTGAGCTCGGTCACTATTTAAAATCGTCGTTTGTCGATTATTTGATTTTCTTCGTTGTGATGAATTTATATTCAAGGGCAAAAGGCCAATCAATGATGTCATGAAGTACCGCGCTTTCATAATAGAGGAACACCCCCCACTGCTTATTCATGATATCGTAAACAGCTATCGACTTGCGAGGAGCCAGCCGAATGGTCATTTTATCGAATACATAATCCAAGATTTCTCCTCTCAACGGGAACGTCTTGCTCTCATCGGTCAATTCAAAGAACAGCGACATGTTGGAATTGGCAGTGTTCACAATAGTGAAACTTGCACTCGGCTCTATCGTAGATTTAGCTGTTCTTTTGAAGTTCTCTTCAAGAGCCTTCCCAAATTCCGTTGGTGGCCCCCCCGACTCTCTGGATAATGTTTTAGCGAAAAAATTGATAATGGAGTCACAGGGTACCGACGAGAACGACATGCTGCCATTTTTCTTCACAGTCATAATGGCCGTATCGACGGGCTCTTGGTAGTTTCCGATAGAGAACCACACACCTTCAAACTCTCCCTCAGGAATGGCAACTGGCTTATACGGTTCAGAGGAAGACACTCCATTTTCTTGAGGAATAATAAGGTCTCCCACCACATCCTCGTCGTCCTCAGCACACGAGGCCATCAGCAGTCCTACTATACCTATTATGATATAGGCCCAATTGAAACGTTTAGTTTTCATATTTCCATTATATTTATTAGTGAATCATCCATTGCTTTTTATTAGTAAAACGTGGAAATTCGGAAATCTTGCATCACTTTCCTCATTTTTTTTAAAAAAAAACTTATGCGTAATAATTCTCCCTCACCATGTGGCGCGGTTCTTCAGCCCAAGCCACGTGTATCCAGCATCATCTGAATGATGAACTTAATCGTTTCCTTTTTCATGTTTTAGTTTTTAACGTTTAATTTTTGTTAATGTCACTATCGCATTCTGACTTTGTCAGGTGTTAAGAGTAAGCCGCTCAGGATGATGACCTGAGCCGCTCAGGTGTCATGTGTGACAGGGTCAGAGGGCATGAGTGAGAGGAGAGAGAGCTGCTTAGGAATTTGGGAGCAAACTAGTGCATAGTTAAGAAACATTTTCGTGTACTCGGCCTACGTACCACTCTCCATTTCCAAAACTGTTCTCTCTCCTCTCTCTTCTCTCTTCTCTCCTCTTTTAAGGTTCCTCCTTCTTCTTCTTTCCGTTGAGCTGCTATTCCTGCTCATCCGCGGGCTCATCTAGGCGCCCCCATCACCGTCCTGGGCATCATCCTCCCCATTTACACCATCATCGACATGGTGGAGACGGCTGAAAACGTGTGGTCCGACTCGTGTGTGGCG
>ODAI011935779.1_pt1 | contig 16247 bp, 11 predicted proteins | sample 1539321 | NCBI WGS metagenome assembly ODAI01 (sample SAMN02144231, study PRJEB22623) | gut metagenome | biome: sheep rumen | host: Ovis aries | place: New Zealand
GCCGCTGACTGCCGGTTCTCCTCCGCCGTCCTCTCGGCGGCTTCCCCCGCCTTCTCTTCATAGGCGCTGCGCGCCTGATCCAGGATCACGCCTTCTAAAGGATCCGCGAGGACCGAGGCGGCGCTCTCCGCCTTTTCCGCAAGAGGCGCGGGCTCATACCCGTTGACGGCCTCGGCCAGGGCGTCCGCCTTGACCTTGTACTCGCCGGCCTTGCGCGCAAATTCCTGCAGGGCGGATATGCTCTCGTTGGCGGCGCCGAGCTTTTCGGCCAGTACTGCGCTTCCCTCTGAGAGCAGGCGCAGGGCTTCTCCGGCCGCCGCAGCCGCTTTCTCCCCCTCCTCCGAGGCCAGGGACGTGAGGTCCACGCCCGCCAGGGACTTGTCCAGCTGCGCAAGACCCTGCTGCAGCTTCCGGGAGCCCTCCGAGAGCTTGGAGATATTGCCGCTGAGCGCTCCGAGCCCCTGATCCAGCGCGTCGGTCCCCTCGCTGATCTTGGACAGACCGCCGAAATACTGCGAGAGATAGTCTCCGAACTCCTCTCCGCCGTCCGCCAGTTCTCCGGCGGCGTCCGCCAGTTCCGAAGACGCGTCCGCCAGTTCGTCCATGTCATCCGACATATCCTCGAAATCCCTGAGGTCCTCGTCGTCCACTTCGTCAAACAGCCCCGTGCTGATCACCGTCGCCGTAAAGTCCAGTTCGAACTTGTCCGTTCTCGCCTCGATCTCCACATATTCGGGCAGATCGATCTCCTCCGTCGGTTCATAGTCCGCAAGGCCGAGGTGCTCCCCGAGCCCCGGGAAAGCGATTCCGATCACCGCTTTCTGCTCTCCCAGGTCCATGACTCTGCCATTGGTCACCTCAATATCCTTAAATACATCGGAGGGAAGGATTGCCGAAGACAGCACCATAAAAGGCACGTCGGTGTGATTGTCATAGTCGAAGCGGATCCTGACGGCTCCCGTCTTACCGGCGATCTCATCCGCCGTCACCGGCTGTCCCTCCAGATAATACGTGACATGCGTGTCTACCGGCAGCTCCCTGTCGGAGATTCCCTTATAGCGGATCTCCCCGCCGTGGTTCTGCCAGATATAGCGTCCGTCTCCGGCGTCGTAAAACTCCTCGTCCCCCTCCGTATTTTTGATGTCCCTCAGGTCGGAGCGGTCCTCGATCAGGTCCTGTCCCGCGATCTCTTTGAGGATGACCTCGACGCTCTTCTCCGACGGCATGCCGGAGGCGTCCGCCTTGACATAGACCGTCTCCTCCTTCTCCCCGGGGATCACCACGGCGGCGTCCGCCGCCGGACGAAACGGAGCTACTTCGGCCTCTGAGGCCGCGTTCGCTTCCGGGGTCAGACCCGCCGCGTTCACCGGGGCCGGCTCCTGTCCCTGTCCGCAAGACGCCGAACTGACGGCGAGCAGAGGACACAAGACCGCTGCTATCCATATTCTGCGTAAACTTCCAAGCCTTTTCATTGCTCTTTTCCTATCCTCTCCGGCGGGCAGAAAGCCTTCTGCGGCCGGCTTATTCGACGTTCTTGAGGGCCTCGTCCATGGGGACTGCGCTGATCTTGCGGTACTCGAAGACCGCGATCACCGCGTAGGAAGCGATTCCCAGCAGCAGCATCTGCACATAGACCTTCGCGCCCACGTACAGCTCGATCCAGCCCGTCATTTCCATCCGGATCATGATCTTCATCAGCGTTTTGATCAGCGAGCTGACCAGCGGGATCGTCGCCGCAAAGCACACCAGATAAACGATCGTAGTGGACCGGATATACAGCCGGCCGATCTCTGCGCCTGTGTACCCCAGTATTTTGGCCATGGATATGGACTGCGCGTTCTTCTCGATGATGATCTTGGACAAAATATAGATCAGCACCAGGAAGATGCCCACCGCAAATACATCCACCAGATACATCATGCTCCCCATCGAGATCTCCAGCTGCCGGGTGACCTTGGTCAGGTCCTCTTCTTTGATCTGCGAAGCGATATACTTTTCCTTGATATCCGTTATGGGCGTCTGCGAGAAATAGCCGGCAAAAGAGTCCCTTCCCAGGTCAAAGCACTCATTCATCGCCTCCCGGTCCATAAAGACGCAGATCGAAGCCGGATAGTCATAGATCCCCGCCACCGCGAAGGTGTACCGCCCGCCGCCGTATTTTTCCTGCAGCTGTATGCTGTCCCCCGCGGACAGGTCGTATTTGTCCGAGCAGGCCGATGAGATCAGGACCTGCGGCAGGCCGCCGGCCGTGTCCCGCGGGACTCCTTCGACGTAGCGGCTCCCCTCGCTGATGCCGTAGACCATGACGTCCTCGCTGCGGTAAGGGCCGTCTGTCGGCGTGCGCAGGTTGTACATGCCGAATTTCTCCGCCGTCTCATTTTCTGTCTCGGCCTCCTTCAGAAACGCCATCATTTGCACGGCGCTCCGGAGCTTTCTGGAATCGTCGAGCGCTTCCAGCGGAATCTGCAGAATGTACTGGTTTTCGGCCAGAAGGTGGCTCAGCACGACCTCCTCATAGTGGTCGAGCGCCTGCGGCAGCGCCAGCCCGAAGATCAGCAGGATGTTGGCAAAAAACAGCCCGAAGGCCAGGATCAGATAATTGGGGATGTTCTGCGCGATGACGCGGATCCGGAACCGGTCCATAAACGGAATGCCGGCGCTGAGCGGAAAAGCCCTCTTAATGCGTCTCCGGCGCAGTTCCCTCCGCAGAAATTGGAGGGGCGAAAGCCCCAGCGACCACCGGAGCACCGCCCAGGTGACCGCCGCCATGATCAGGATCGGGATCACGGTCGTCAGGAAAAAAGCGTCCGCGTTCCAGACCGTCACGTATCTGGTGAGACTGTAACTGTTGTAGTACATGCCGGCGCACACGTTCTTGAGCACGGTGTATCCGAGAATGTTGCCGATCAGGGCGCTGACCAGCGTCACAAGAAGCGGCATCGCCATGTAGTGGCGCACCAGTTCCCCTTTGGTAAATCCCATGGCCCGGAGCGTTCCTATGACCGGCGCCTCCCCGGCGATCGTATTGCTGATCGTGATGCCGAAGACAAAAGCGATGATCCCCATCATGATATACAGCAGAAGCTCCATCATCGCCCGGTCGCTCCCCATATCCTCTCCCGTAAAGCGGATAGCCTGATTGGCGTATCGGGGGATAAAGTTCTCCAGCTTCACTTCGGCGCTGAGATCCTTTGCCAGGTCTTCTCCGCGCTCGTTCTCCTCCTCTTCGGTGAGAGGCGGGTCTTTGTATTTCCACGCGTAGTTATAATAGAGAGTCTGTTCCGGATACTGCGCAAATTCCTCCGGCGTACACACGGCCACCCCGAATTTCAGGGCGTCGAACATCGTGTCGTTGTTGTCGGAGAACATGGCGCTGTAGTCCGAGAGCGCTGCAAAGCCGGTGATCACCCAGCTTTCCTGCGCGTTTTCGGACCGTATCCTGTCCCCTACCCTGAGCCCGTTATTCTCCGCGTACATTCTGTCCACGGCGATCTCTCCGGGCGCGTCCGGGAACTCTCCCTCCATCAGGCAGACCAGGTCTACCTGATCTCTATTTTGAAAGATCCGCAGCGTGCTGCCCCCTTCGAGGGAGACCTCCCTGTAAAAAAGTTCATAAAGAGAAAGGCCCAGTGCTTCTACAGATTTCCACTGCGCCTTATTCATTTTCTTCTGTGTCCTGAAATTTCCGTCCTCGACGTTATACCGGGTGAAGCTCTCGTTATAGGCCTGCTGCATGCTGCCGTCCGCCACGAGGAAGCCCGAGATGAATCCGATCGTGAAGGTCATCAGAAGAGCGATCACCACGTATTTGCCCGGATCGCCGCGCAGGTCGCGGATGAATCGTCTGTTCAGCGGATTTTTCTTCATACTGTCACCATTCCAGGTCTTCCGCGCTGACCCGCCGCTCATTTCTGACAGTATCCCGGATCCGGCCGTCCCGGAGGCGGACTACTGTATCTGCCATATTCCTGATCGCGTCATTGTGCGTGACCATGACGACTGTATTTCCGTAGGTCCTGTTGACCTGTTCGATCAGTTTGAGGATCTCCTTGGAAGTCCTGTAATCCAGCGCTCCCGTGGGCTCGTCGCAGAGCAGGATATCCGGATTCTTGACTACGGCGCGTCCTATGGCCGTCCTCTGCTGCTGCCCGCCCGAGAGCTGGCTCGGCACTTTCCCCCTGTGCTCCCAGAGCCCCAGGAGCCGGAGCAGTTCGTCCACGTCCAGGGGATTCGCGCTCAGATAAGCGCCCACTTCTATATTCTCCCGGACCGTGAGATTGGGGATGAGATTGTACATCTGGAAGATATAGCCCAGATGCCTTCTCCTGTACATGGTCAGCTGCCGTTCCTTCATCCGGGACATAGGTTCTCCGTCAATAATGATCTCTCCGGAATCCGCGCTGTCTATGCCTCCGATGATATTGAGCAGGGTCGATTTGCCTGACCCGGAAGGGCCCAGAAGAACACAGAATTCTCCCTTCTCCAGCGAGAGATCGATCCCTTTTAATACCTCGACCCTGCTGCCGCCCTGACCGAATGATTTATTGATCTGTCTGATTTCGAGAAACATTTTGGTCCTTACCCGATGTTCTTACGGATCTGCGGTAACTGCTGGGGGACTGGCCGAACTCGCCCCGGAAAGCGGCTGCGAACTTGCTGCAGTTCTCGTAGCCGTACAGGCCGGCGATCTCCATCACCGAGAGTTCTCCCTCTATGAGCTTTTCCGCCGCCAGCCGCATTTTTCTCGATCGGATATACCGGTAGATCGAGTCGCCGTAACGGCTGCGGAAGCTGTTCTTAAGCTGTGTCTGCGACACGTGCATCCGGCCGGCCATTTCCCGGATGGTGATCTTCTTATCCATATGCATCAAAATATACTCGCATGTCTTCTCTGCAAGTTCCGACTGCGATCTGCTGCATGGTCTTGACTGTTCGTTGTTCATCTCTCTGGTCTCCGCAGATTTTCTTAGTTAGCATTTTATAACTATGATAGTTTAGCACCGCTAACCCATCCGTGTCAATATGATGGTGTGCAAGATCGCCAGGGCGTTCTTCAGCGCACAAAAAGGCTGCCGCATCCGCGCAGGATCTAATCCTGATCGCTTGATGCGGCAGCCCTCACAGATCCGTCATCCGGATCTTCAGCCTGTTCTCTATCCTCTTATTACTTTTCTTCGATCATAGCCAGCGCGCCGTAGATGACGGAGTCGTCGCCCAGCTCTGCCACTTTCAGCTCGACCGTATCTCTGATGGAAGGCAGGCAGTAGCGGTCTACTTCCTTCAGGATCTTCTCAAGGAAGACTTCGCCAGCCGCCTCGATCACTCCGCCGCCGTAGATGACGACTTCGGGGCTGATCGTGTTGATCATGTTGCCGGTAGCGATCGCCAGATAGTGGCAGGCGCGGTCCACAGCCTCGACTGTGACTTCGTCGCCCTTCTGGAGCGCTTTCTTGAGATATTTGCTCTTGAAGACGCCTTCTGTCACGCGCTCGGCCATCACGGTCTCTCTGCCGCGGGAAGCCTGCTGGCGGATATATGCCGACATACCCTGTTTACTGGAAAGCGCCTCCAGGCAGCCTCTCTGTCCGCAGCCGCAGAGCGGTCCCTCGGGCTCGAGGATCATGTGTCCGAACTCGGCGCCCTTGAACTGGTGGCCGGAATAGAGCTCGCCGTTCAGGATCATTCCGCCGCCCATGCCCGTGCCTACGAAGAAGCCGACGACATCCTTATAGCCCCTGGCCGCGCCGTACTTGTACTCGCCCAGAACGCCGACGTTGACGTCGTTTCCGATGTAGAAGGGGACGCCGAATTTCTTCTCCATGGAAGACTTGATATCATAATTTCTCCAGGGAAGGTTGGGAGAGAACAGGATAATGCCCTTGGCCTGGTCGATGACGCCGGGCGCTCCCGCCGAGATCGCCGCGACATCCTTCTTACTGATGCCGGAGCCCTCAAGCATTTCTTCCACGACGCTGATGATCACGTTCTCCACGTTCTCGGAAGAATCTCCGTCCTTCTTGGTCTTTTTCTTAATGCGGTAGATGATGGACTTGTTCTCGTCAAAGATCACGCCGAGGATCTTGGTTCCGCCGATATCGAGACAGATATTATACTTTTTTGCCATGTGTGCCCCCTTTTCAACTAGAGTTAGAGATGGTTCATTTATAAAGACATTATAACTCGAAATCCGCATAAAAAAATGCCTCTTTGCGCAAACGGTACGCAAAAAGGCACAAACGTATTTCCCGTTATTCTCCGGCATTCTGACCGCTCTCGGAAACCGCGGCCCGCTTGCAGCGGACGGCGCATCGGGTCTGTCCTCCGAGGTTGCAGGTAAAGAGCGTCAGATCCCAGTCCAGAAGAGAAGTCTCACTGTTCCCGGTATTCTCGATCATCTGCTCGACCGCCGTGGGCTCCACGGTCTCCCGGTTAGTCACGATATAATGGATCGTCAGACCGTCCACACTGGTAAAGTACACATCCGAGCCGATGCCGATCTGCAGGATCCGCCCCAGATGCGTGTCGTAGTTATGGGCGCAGATGACCAGATCGTCCGCATAATAGGAACCGGTAAAGCGGCACGGAGAGATCTTCAGCCTGGTATAATCCCACTCCTTCATGACCGGGAGACTCAGTCCCAGCGAGGGGATCTCCAGAATACCGATATATTCATATCCGTCGATCCATTTCGCGGGCATCTCTGCGTCGGGGTCCGCGTAAGGTGCGGCGACCTCCTTACCGACATTGTCTCCGATCTCCTCGATCAGCTGGTCCGTGATCTGATCCGCCGCCTCCTTGGCCCGTCTGGCATCCCAGAGATTGTAGGCGGTAAGACCCAGCGCGCCGATGATCATGAGGATACCCGCCGCGATCAAAAAGCCGCCTTTCTTTTTCTTCTTCATACTCCTACCCTTCCCGTGATAAGTTTCCCCGCCCGGAGCAGGGCGCCCAGTCACCTGATCCCGGCAGGTCTGCAGGTGCTCAGCAGCACGCGGACAGCCGCCTCGTACTGCGCCCGGCTGCCGGCCCTGCGGATTTCCCTGAGACATTTCTCCCCGTCCGGGAAGAGCTGTCCCATGTAGAACCACAGTTCCTTCATGTGGCTGATGACCACTGCGCTTCCGGGCAGCGTCTCGCCGAACCGGCGGTACAGTTCGTCGTGGAAAGCGCGCAGCTCCTCTGCGCCGACCGGAGTGCCGCCCCGGCACTGCCTCACAAGCGAGGGATCCGCCAGAAATCCTCTTCCGATCATGACACTGCCGATCGGTCTGCCCGCCTCCCGGCAGGCCGCTTCGATCTTCCTTGCGTCGCCCGCCGTGCGGATATCCCCGTTATATACGACGGGATTCACACTGCCCGCGAGAACCCGAAGAAAAGCTTTTCTGTCCGCCTTTCCCCGGTACATGTCCTTCATGCTTCTCGGATGCACGATCAGTTCGCTTATGGGATACCGATTGTATATGCGGATCAGGCCTTCCGCCTCCTCCGTGCTGTCTGTCCCCAGTCTCGTCTTGACGGAGATCTTTACGGGCGGCCTGTCCGGGGGCCTTCTGTCAATGCCGTCAAACACCCCGTCGAGATACGCGTCCAGCTCCTTAGTGAACTTGAGAAGCCCCGATCCCTTCTTCTTGCGGGCCACAGTGGGCATGGGACAGCCCAGGTTCAGATTGATCTCCCCGTATCCCCGGTCCGCCAGTTCCTCCACGGCCCAGAGCGTCTCGTCCGCCTTGTTGGACAGGATCTGCGGAACGGCCGGCATTCCCGCGTTGTTCTCCGGCGCTATGTCCTGCTTCTCCCGGCTCTTGAGATGCATCGTGTAATTGGGGGCGATGAACGGCATATAGTAGCGGTCCGTCCCCGGGAAATACTGATGGTGCACATTCCTGTACACGTATCCGGTGATCCCCTCCAGCGGGGCAAAATAGTACTGCATTCTCTCTTTTTCCTCCATTTCGGAGCAACTAATATTGTATGACATGTATTTGCTCCGTGACAACAGAAGTTTATTCGGCAGGACTGTTACATCGCCATATTTTGCGGCAAAATACAGTCTGATCTCCTCTTTTTCTCCGCTGTCCGGGCTCCCTGCAGCCGCAATTTTTCTGTTTACAAAGTCAGGGCTTCCGTCTATAATTGGTTTGTCAGTCGGGAAGATCCTTCCTCACTGATAACAGCTCACAGACGCCGGCGTGTCGGAATTGGCAGACGAGACAGACTCAAAATCTGTTGTCCGTGAGGGCGTGTGGGTTCGAGTCCCACCGCCGGCATCAGATCCGCAGATCCTTTCAAAGAGAGGCTCTGCGTTTTTTTCTTTTATGCACGGCGTTTTCCGGCACGCCTTCGCCGCATGCGATCAGCCTGAGCGAATGCGCTGTGCCCGCCCAGGCTGATCCCTGCCTCCATATGCCTATCCTTCCCCATACATCCTGTCGATCTCCGACTCCTGGTCCTCCTCCGGCGTCTCCCGCATAAAGCGCGCCACGAAGGGAATACAGGTCAGCGTCGTCAGGATATCCGAGAACATCTGCGCGCTCTGAATACCGGTCAGTCCCATGAAGAGCGGCAGGATGATCAAGAGCGGAATATAGTACAGGCCGCTTCGAAGCAGCGCCAGGAAGGAGGCCTCCCTGCTGCGCCCTATGCTCTGGAACATCATGTTCGTCGTGACGCTGAAGGGCTGCATGATGACCGCGACGCACTGGAAGCGCAGCGCCCTGGCGCCGATCTTCACGACCTGCGGGTCGTCCCTGAAGAGCCGGACGACCGGCGCCGGGAACAGAAACCCGATCAGGGCCAGGACGCCGAGTACGGAGAGCCCCGTCCTGACTGTGAAGAAGAAGCTCCTGCGCAGCCTCGCGAACTTGCGGGCGCCGTAGTTGTAGGCCGAGACGGGCTGAAAACCCTGTCCGAGACCGATCATTGCCGATCCTATGAACATGACGATGCGGCCCACGATGGCCATAGCCGCGATCGCGGCGTCGCCGTAAGGCATCGCGCAGTGGTTGAGCGTAATGGTCGAGATACTGTTGAGCATCTGCCGGATCAGGCTCGGAAGGCCCACCCTCATGATCGTCAGGGTCACCGCAGGGTCGTTCGAGCGGCACCGCAGCGACAGCCGGCTGATGGTCCTCTTACTGAAGACCATATATAGAAGAATGCCGAAGCTGATATACTGCGAGATCGCTGTGGACAGACCGGCGCCGTCGATACCCAGCCCCAGGCCGAACATCAGGATCGGGTCGCCGATCATGTTGAGGACACCTCCGGTCACCAGACCGACCATGGCCAGGACCGCACGTCCCTCATATCGCATGACGTTGTTGAGCACGCAGCTTCCCACCAGCGCCGGTCCCGAGATCAGGATATAGAACCCGTAGTTCCGCGAAAAGGGAAGGATCGTGTCCGAGCTCCCCATAAGCCGCATCAGAGGCTCCAGCCCGGTCAGGCCCAGTGCGCTCACGATCACGCTGATCACCAGGGCATGAAAGAAGGCCGTGGAGAACAGCCTGTCGGCGGCCTCCCGGTCGCCCTCTCCCAGCCGCATGCTGATCTGGCTTCCCGCTCCGTGTCCCATCATGAACCCGAAAGCCTGGAAGATCGACTGCACGCCCAATACGACGCCGATGGCCGCGCTGGCGCTGGTCCCCAGCCTGCCGACGAAGTAGGCGTCCACCAGGTTGTAGATCATCGTGATCATCATGCTCAGGATCGTCGGCACCGCGAGCCGCGGGATCAGCTGTTCCACGGGCGTCATGACCAGTTTTCTGTACTGTTGTTGTTCTTTGCTCACCTGCGTCATTTCTGTCTCCATAGTCCCCGTCTGCCGGTTCCTTTGCCACTTAGAGTCCAATCAGATCCCTGACCACTTCCGAGGCGATCAGAAGTCCCGCCGCCGACGGCGTAAACGCCGAACTTCCGGGCACATCCTTGCGGCCCGCCTCCGGGTCCGCCTCGATCCTCCCGAGCGGTTTCATGGGCTCTTCCGTGGAATAGACCACCTTGAGCTTTTTCACGCCGCGCTTCTTCAGCTCCCTCCGCATGACTCTGGCGAGCGGATCCACGGAGGTCTTATAGATATCCGCCGCCTGGAATTTGGAGGGGTCGAGCTTGTTGCCCGCTCCCATGCTGCTGATCACGGGAACGCCGGCTTTCTGCGCGCGTAGAACGATCTCTATTTTGGCAGTGACCGTGTCGACGGCGTCCACAACATAGTCGTACTTAGAGAAATCGAAAAGATCCGCCGTCTCGGGCAGGAAAAAACACTTGGTCTCTATGACCTCCGCGTCCGGGTTGATCTCATGGATGCGCTCTGCCATCACTTCCGTCTTGTCCCGGCCGACAGTGCGGAGCGTCGCAATGATCTGCCTGTTGAGGTTCGTGATGCTCACCTGGTCCCTGTCGATGAGCTCGAAGGCGCCCACGCCGCTTCTGGCCAGCGCTTCCGCCGCATAGCCGCCGACTCCGCCGACGCCGAAAACGGCCACTCTGCTGTTTCTGAGTGTCTCCATGGCGCTGCGGCCCAGCAGCAGCTCCGTGCGCGTAAACTGATTCTCCAATTCCTTTTCCCTCCGGCTACTTTTTCCGACATTGTAACATGGAACGCTCCCCGTCTGCACGTTCTTGTGCTATACTGTTCACAGCAAACGGCAGTTTTCAGGAAGACGCAAAACCGATATCACTTGATTGTCAAAATATAGAGGAGGTTTTGCTATGAAAAAAACAGCCGTTATTTTTGTGCTTCTTTTTACTCTTTCTGTCTCCGCCATCCTGTACGGATGCGGGTCAGCCGCGTCTTCCGGCTCCGGTGTCCCCTCTGCGGGGAGTTCCGCCGGCCCGGCCCCGGAGAGCTCCGCGCCGGGCTCCGCAGGTGATCCCGGCTCCGCACAGGACTCCGTCTCCGGTGAGACCCCCGACGATTCCCTCGCAGACAACTGGGCGGCAACAGACAAGGCCGGCTCCGGTCAGAAGTATGCCGGCGGAGAGGTCCTTCCCTTCGATCATGTGATCGCCGACAGGGAGGATCTGTATTTTGCCATCGAAGAGGTGCGCGAGGACGGCCCTCTGGGCTACGTCTGGAAGGTCCGTATCGAGAACCGGACGGATAAGAACCTCATGTTCACGTTTGAAAAGGTCTCCGTCAACGGGGTCATGTGCGACCCCTACTGGGCGGAAGTGGTCACGGCAGGCAGGAAGGATGTCTGTGAGATCACCTGGATGCGGGACGCGCTCGAAAAGAGGCAGATCAGCAGCGTATATGAAGTCGGATTCACGCTGAACGTCTACAACGACGACGTCTACACGGAGGCGCCCCTCATGCATGATCCCTTTACCGTCTATCCCCTCGGCGAGGAGCGCGCCGCGGCGTCCGGCCCCGCTTTTGCGCCTGCCGATCCCGCGCAGATCCTTGTCGACGACGAGAACTGCACCGTCATGATCACCGGCTATGATCCCGGCAGCAGCTGGGGATTCGCGGCCGGGGTCTATCTGCGCAACAAGACAGGGGAAGACCTCGTCTTCAGCGCCTCCAACACCTCTGTCAACGGCATCATGTGCGAGCCCTACTGGACCGAGATCGTCGTCAGCGGCAAGTCGGCCGTTTCCACCATTCTGTGGGACCGGGCCTCGCTCCGGGATAAGGGGATCTCAGAGGTGGAGCAGATCTCGCTTCCTCTCTGCGTCTACTCCGATAAGGATATCGGCAATCCCTATGTGGACGAAACTTTTGAACTGAAACCCTGACCGCGGGCTATTTGTGCTATGATATAGCCAGTACAATCCCGATTTGGAGGTCCATTATGAAAAAATATCTGATAGTGATCGATATGCAGAACGATTTTATCGACGGCGCGCTGGGAACTCCCGAAGCCGTCTCGATCATCGGAGCTGTCAAGGACAAGATCCGGAGCTACCCCAAAGAAAACGTCTTCGCCACCCGCGATACGCACACCGAGTTCTATCTCGAGACGCAGGAAGGCCATAACCTGCCGGTCCCCCACTGCATCCGCGGAACGGACGGCTGGCAGATCCGCTCGGAGATCGCCGAGCTGATCTTCGACGACCACGTCATTGATAAGCCCACCTTTTGCAGCACGCAGCTGGCCAGGCTCATGGAGCTCCTCGAGCGCCGGGAAAAAGAGGGCATCGAGATCGAGCTGGTCGGCCTCTGCACCGATATCTGCGTCGTCTCCAACGCCCTGTACCTTAAGGCGACTCTTCCTGAGACGCCCATCTCCTGCGACGCGTCCTGCTGTGCCGGCGTGACGCCTGCCAAGCACGCCGCCGCCCTGGAGACCATGAGATCCTGTCAGATCGCGATCACCAATGAATGATCCCCGATAAATGAGAGGCGCGCCTTCTGCTGAATCATCAGCGGAAGGCGCGCCCCTTTTTATATCACGGGCAATTATTTTCAGCTCTCGTTCTTTACGACAAGCCTCTCTTCCGAGTCCTCCATGGCATGCATCGTCCGGACCGCGTTGACAGCCAGTTCCCTGGTGACTCCGTAGCCGTACACTCCGCTGATCGAAGTGCTCAGTTCCAGCCCCTTGTGGACCTTTTCCGCCGTCCAGCGGAGCTTGCCCTGTATATCGGCCAGTAGTTCATAGAACTCGCTGTAACTGATGTAGTCCATCATAAGGAGGATCTCATCGTCCTCGTATCTGACCAGTTCGGAATTGCCCGGCGCTTCCGCCGCCACGCGCTCGGCGAAGGCCTTAAAGGCCTCCTTTGCCTTCGCTTCCCCGTAGATCTCCGCGATCTCCTTCCGATTGTCCAGTTTCAAAATAGCGATCGCCACCGCGTTCAGTCCCGCCATCTGCTCCGTGTAATAGCGGCGGTTCCTGAGCCCCGTCAGTTCGTCCCTGTACTGGCTCCGGTTGGCCCTGCTGACTTTGGCGATAAAGTCCTCGTTGGTGAAGAACTTGTCCAGCATGGACTCCTCTATAGAGGAGTTCACGTTTTTGACCAGCTCCAGGACAAAGGATTTTCCGTCGACGATCACAGAATAGGAGATCACAAAAAAAATGTCCTTGTCAATAAATTCAAATTTGGAAAAACTGCCTTTTTGAGTGCAGGACCTGGCTGAGATGCAGTTCTCGCAGCGCCCGTCCCTGCGCCAGACCTCGTAGCAGTTGTGTTCGGAGCTGCTGACATGTCCCTGCGCGTCAAAATAGATCTCTCTCATCTCCGACGGATTCACAAGGCGGACTACGTCGAAAAACTTCCGGAACTCCTGCATGCAGAGCTGCATTTCCTCGATACTGAAGCTCTCCCTGATCCTTGCGCGGTGATGCGACAAAAGCATGAGCCTCTGCATATAGCTCATCTCGGAATACGCGGCGGCGCGAACCTGACAGTCCGGCCTGCAGGGAATCTGCCCGATCTCATTGATCTTCAGAAGAGACTGCCTGACGCTGTCCTCCAGGTCGCGGATCTCCTTCCTGTTCTCGAACCGGTACAGGGACATCATCATATCTTTCCCGACCATACAGGAATTATCGGGACAGAGGCCTCCCTCCTCCATCCGGTATGCGATCTCCTCCATCAGCTTTACGCAGAAGTCGTCCCCGTATGCATCCACATAGTTCTTATAATCTCTGACGAATATGTCGAAAACGGCAAAATCCCGCCTTTCCAGGTCATAGTCGTCCTTCATATCCAGCAGGATATGCCTCAGTCTGCGAAACGAAGTGAAGTTTCCGGCTCTTTCATTAAGAATCTCCATCATACCTTACGACCTCCTGTCACCTCAGTGTCCCACATACTAAAGTATAGCATAAAAAGCCCCGCACATGAAGAAAACCGGCTGTCTCAGACAGCCGGTTTTCTTCATAGGGGATGTTTAATATTTAGGGGGGTAATTTATGAATGAAGCTTTGTATTGCTTACATGATGTATACTACCATCTCCCCCTGTTCCAAAATAGATAATTATTTGACAAAGTTTAGGTCATTCTTGACATTTTGTTATTTTTATAGCAATTTCTGCATGCGAAAACTCTTTGCGCACAACCCAAAAGTGCCTGCCGCACCGGCCGCAGGATACTATCCTGCGCCGGGCGGCAAGCACCTCTTCAATGAGCGACCGCTTAAACGGTCAACATATCATTACGCCTTTCTTCCGCGTCTCCTTCTCTCTTCGAGAAGTACCGCAAGTCCGGCTGCTCCAAGTCCAAGACCTCCGAACAGAACTCCCAGAGGCGCGTCGTCTCCGGTCTTGTCTCTCGTCGTGTTGATGAACTTGATATCATCGCGTGACAGGTCAGCCTTTGCCGTCATGGTTCCGTCTTCGTTGTCCGTAACGGTCACGACAACTGTATAGACTCTCTTGTCGTAGATGATGCTGCTCTTGTTTCCGGCGGCTTCAGAGATCTCGTACTTGTAAACCTTCTCCTTCTTGCCATCAAGATCCGCAAGCTTATATGCGATGCTCTCAAAGGTGAAGTTTCCGTTTGCGTCGTTCTTGACCTCATCGATCTTCCGGCCGTCCGCATCCCTGAGCACGAAGCTGAACATGCCTTCCTTCAGATCCTGGCCCTTGAGCACCTTCACGCCTCCGAGCGTGATGGATGTATTCGCGTCCTTGCGCTCGTTGACGAACTTCGCCGCTCCGCCCTGATCGATCTTCTTCGTGACATTGAGCGTGCCGTCGCCATTGTCTGCGAGAGTCACAGTGACCGTATATACAGTCTCGTCGAAGATCACGTCTTCTCTGGTTCCCGTCACCTCGCTGATCGTCAGCTTGATCGGGCTGTTCTTCACGTCCTCCAGCTTGTATGTAAGGAGATCGAAGGACACTTTGCCGGCCGCATCGTTCGTCTTACTCTGCAGCACGTATCCGTACTCATCCTTAAGAAGGAATGTGAATTCGCCGCCCTTAAGCGTTCCGCGTTTGAATTCCTTGACCGCATCGAGCTTCAATGTTCCCTCGGCCTTGTAGGCGTTGGTGAAGACATATCTGCTCTCTGTCTTCTCTTCAGACTCAAGGTTCTGATCTGCCGCGTCTACTGCTGTGATCGTTCCATCGCCGTTATCCGTTGCAATGACAGTCACAGTGTAAACCGTTCCATCGTATGTATATCCCTTATAGTCGAAGGTTCCGTCTCCGTTGTCCTTCGCGCCTTCAGGGATTACTTCACGAATGGTGTAGTTGAAGGTTCTGGACTTCTCTGCGCTCTCCGTGCCGTCCGCATTCTTATAAATATCGTCCTGCGTGTACTTAATTGCCTCGAAGGTCACGCTTCCGTCCGCCGCATTGGTCCTGGAATCGAGCACGTTTCCATTCGCATCTTTGAGCTCAAAGGTGAACTGGCCTTCCTTAAGCTCGTTCACACTAAGGAGCTTCTTCTGTGCGCTCAGAACGATCTCGCCCTCCGCCTTATAGCTGTTGGTGAACACAAGATCCTTCAGCTCCGGTGCCGTAGACGGCGCGATTGTTCCGTCCTCATTGTCATGCAGCGTTACAGTGATCGTCCTTACTTCCGCGTCATATGTATATCCGTTCAGTGTGAAGGTTCCGTCTCCGTTGTCCTTCGCATCCTCGGGGATCACTTCTTTGACGGTGTAGGAGATCTCCGTATCCTGCAGATATCCGGCCTCATTTTTATCCATGTCGTCCTGCGTGTAGCAGATCTTGTCAAATACTGCATCGCCCGCTGCATCGCAGGTCTTTCTGTCGATCTCTTCACCGTCCGCATTCATGAGTATAAATGTGAACTGACCGTTCTCAAGGGGCCTTCCCTCAAGGACTTTCTTCACACCCAGTTCAACTTCGCCCTCTGCGGTGTATGTGTTGGTGAAGGCTGCGACAGCAGTCTTTTCACTGATCGCACCGGTCTCACCGGTCTTCGATGTCACAAAGCCTTCTGCGGTCTCTTCCTTCACTTCATAGCTTACGCCTGCAGGAAGTCCGGCTGCTTCTGCTTTGCCGCCGTCTTTAAGAGTGAACTTCGCTTCACCCTTATTAAATGTAAGATCACCAAACTTACCGCTGATCGTTTCATCACCCAGAGTTACAGTGAATGTAAACGCTCTGTCAGTTTTTTTGCTGTTCTTATTGACGACTGTCTTGGTTACGGCAAGATCTCCGGTCTTTCTGGTGTTCTTGAAAGCAGCTTTGCTCTCCGTCTCACTGATCGTCCCGGTATCTCCTTCGGCGGTCGTATCGAAGTTCTCGTACTCCGCTTCTTCCACCTCGTAGTCCGTTCCTACCGGCACTCCTTCGATCTTTACGCTTCCACCTCCCTTGAC
>ODAI013069072.1_pt1 | contig 16247 bp, 15 predicted proteins | sample 1539321 | NCBI WGS metagenome assembly ODAI01 (sample SAMN02144231, study PRJEB22623) | gut metagenome | biome: sheep rumen | host: Ovis aries | place: New Zealand
TCCTCGAAGGTCCAGGAGAGACGTTGGCTGTTCTGGCTCATCTCCAGGGCGGAGACGGCGACGCCGCCGGCGTTGGCAGCCTTCGCGGGGGCGAAGAGGACGCCCGCCTTCTGGAAGGCAGCGGTGGCGCCCAGGGTGGAGGGCATGTTCGCGCCCTCGCCCACGGCGATGACGCCGTTGCCGATCAGGCTGCGGGCGCTCTCCTCGTCGATCTCATTCTGGGTGGCGCAGGGCAGGGCGATGTCGCACTTGATGGTCCAGATGCCCTTGCAGCCCTCGGTGTAGGTAACGTTCTTGTGGGAAGTTCTGTTCACGTACTCCTTGATGCGTCCTCTTTCAACTTCCTTGATCTGCTTTACAATGTCAAGCTCGATGCCGTCGGGATCGTGGATGTAGCCGTTGGAGTCGGAAAGTGCAACTACGTTTGCGCCGAAGGACTGAGCCTTCTCTGTAGCGTAGATGGCAACGTTGCCGGAGCCGGAGATAACTACTGTCTTGCCGTCAAAGCTCTTGCCGTTGGCAGCCAGCATCTCCTTGGTGAAGTAGCACAGACCGTAGCCTGTAGCCTCGGTTCTTGCGAGAGAGCCGCCGTAGGTGAGACCCTTGCCGGTGAGAACGCCAACAAACTCGTTGCGGAGTCTCTTGTACTGACCGAACATATAGCCTATCTCTCTTGCGCCTGTGCCGATATCACCTGCGGGTACGTCGGTGTCTGCGCCGATGTGCTTGGAGAGCTCAGTCATGAAGGACTGGCAGAAACGCATAACCTCTCCGTCGGACTTGCCCTTGGGGTCAAAGTCGGAACCGCCCTTGCCGCCGCCCATGGGGAGAGTGGTAAGGCTGTTCTTGAATACCTGCTCAAAGCCCAGGAACTTGATTATGCCGATATAAACGGAGGGATGAAGTCTGATACCGCCCTTGTAGGGACCGATAGCGGAGTTGAACTGTACTCTGAAGCCGCGGTTCACCTGTACCTTACCATTGTCATCTACCCAGGGAACTCTGAATATTATCTGTCTCTCGGGTTCTACCAGTCTTTCGAGAACGCCTGCCTCTACCAGGTCGGGACGCTTTTCTATAACAGGCTCCAGGGTCTCGATGACCTCTGTTACTGCCTGGATGAATTCGGGCTCGTTACGGTTACGCTGCTTTACATTCTCAATAAGGTCGATAAGATACTTGTTTGTCAACGCCATTGTTGATTCCTCCGTAAAAGATTGTAAAATAGGAAATGAAGAATACCGTTTGGATAAACGGAAAAAAACGCAGAAATTGAATAATCCGGTAACGGAAAATTCAACAGCGGAGCATTTCAAAATGTCGGATGTCCACAAGCACATCCCCTTTAGCTTTCAAATACTCACAAAAGTAATTATATCACCGAAAGAAGAAATTTGCAAGATGTAAATTCAATACTTGCAAACAATTTCCTTTATTATTTTTCGTCATATTGCACAAAAGCCCCGGCAGGAGCCGGGGCATATACTTGCCTGTGTTCTGTAATACGATCCTTTCGCTTTTGACCGCAGGTATCATCCTAAGATCATTTTTCCTGTTTCAGGACATTTTCTCCGAAGATATGCTTTATGACATTTTCAAGGCTGCCTTCCATATCTCCTATATCCACAAAACAGACTCTTCCCAGTATACCATCCTCATTCTTGAACGATATCTCTCTGTTTTCCTCCGCCATTTCCCTTGTAAGCGGGTAGATATAGCAAACACTGTCCGCATGGTATATCTCAAGGAGATTGTAAAGATCGTAAACATCAGTCTCTCTGATGCCGAAGTTCTCGTTCTGTTCGGAAAGCCCCTGCCATTTTGAGTCAAAGACCACTCTCATTCCCGTTTCACGGTAGGTCATGACCGCAAGCGCCTGCGCCGAATCCTTCCTCATGGTGTGGTTTATCATGGGATAGCGCTTTGTGAGAAGCTCCGCTCTGAATCGCTGATTGTCAAGCATTTTCAGGAGATTGAAGGATGTATAGCTGTCAAAGAGCTGAGCCGTTGGGAATACTACGGCATAGGACACATCTCTTCCCTTTGTGATGGAAACATTCCTCCCGAGAAGGAATATCTCTACCCACTTCAAAGCGTTGTAATACCCTGCCATGGATCTGTCCAGTACAGAAGAGGAAAAATCCTGTATATAATTGGTAGAATAATCCACACCGTCAAAGTTTGCCACAAGGCTGTCTATCCTGTTACGGGTTCGTGCAGAGGATGTGATGTCATGCAGGTACTTCAGAGTAGATTTGATCAGCCTGTTTTCGGCACGGTTTATGGTGAATACATCGTATTCAACGAAGAATTTGTCCTTGTGGGCGAAGTTTTTCGTGGCGTGCTTCGCATAAACGACCTTTCCCTTCAGAAAATTTTCATTGTTCACAAAGGGAGTGTATGCCTGCTTTATACCGTTTCTTACTATACCCTGTACTTCGTTTACGAAGGAAAGTATAAAGGATTCAAAGATGTTGAGGTTCTCTGCCGCGCTGGAATTTACGATCTGTCTTGTAAGGGGGATAAACTTCATGGAAGCCAGCATATTCAGGAAAACACGCTTCCTTGAGACCACATTCCCCTTTTTGTCCTTGGACTGGAGCATAGGGAGTATCTCTATCTGGGTGCCGTCCTTAAAGACCATCGCACCCACATATCCCCCTGCCTTCAGTACCCTTTCCTTTCCCGTGCCCTCCGGCTCAAGTATGTGAGAATTGATACCTCTGGGATCGGGCATTCTCTTATCCAGCGAAAACTTTTCAAGAGAATCGAAAAGCTCTTCGGGTATGGGCAGCGCCCCATCTCTTTTCGATGAGCCTTCGATAGTAAAAAACTGTGATTCATATATCCTGAATCTGTCTTTTTTTGCCATTATCCCTCTCCAAACGCTTCATTTAAGCAGAACAGCGACAGATCTCCGCCGACAGACCCCCGCATCAAAGGAGCTTTCTGTAGGATTCGGGGTTCCAGAGCGCATCGTCGTTTATCTCGTAGGTATCATCAACATCAAGGAAGAGCTCTACCTTTTCGCCGAAAGTCTTTTTGTAGTCTATTGCCAGTGCCTTTACGAACTGCTCATCCGGCTCCTTGTTGTAATCGCCCAGTACCCAGCGTATCTTCTGATAATCTCCGTAGAAATACTCCTGAAGAAGGGGTATGATGGAGTTTTTGAAAATGGTTCCCAGACGAAGGATAGAAGGATCGGTCTTGAGTCCCATGAAATAAGCATGACCTATGGTATGCTCACGGTCAAGAAGGATCTCTATTCTCTTGTTGATGGTGGCAAGCAGCTTTTCAATGCTCACGCCCTCCACAAAGGTATCTCCGAAAAGCTCGGGACGGGGAAGCATCTCTATAAAGTCGAAACGGCGGCGTATAGCCGTATCAAGAAGGGCAATGGAACGGTCTGCCGTGTTCATGGTGCCTACTATGTACACATTTGAAGGCACGCCGAAAAGCTCCTGTGAATAGGCAAGCCTTACCTTTACCTCTTCCCTTTCGCCCAGACGCTTTGTAGGCTCGATGACCGTGATAAGCTCACCGAAGATCTTGGAGATATTGCCTCTATTGATCTCGTCGATGATGAAAACATGGGGCTCATCGGGGTGCTCCGTGGCCTTATGGCAGAATTCTCTGAATATGCCCTTGTCTACAACGTACACCATTTCCTTTTTACGGGTACGCTCGCCTCGTTCGTTCATGGTCTCGAGGAATACGGGCTTGATACCTTCTATAAACTCTTCATAGCCCATAGATTGGTGGAATGTTGTAAATTCTATCTGACCGAAGTTATTTTTGAGTTCGTTGTACCTGTCGAGCATGGAGTCATAATCCTTGGTCATGACAGCTTCTACGGGTATATTGTATATGATGGACAATGCGTAGTTTACGCTGTTGTATGTCTTGCCGGTACCCGGAGGTCCGTAAAGAATAATATTCTTTCCCATATTTACACATTTCGTCCTTTCAAAGATTTGGGCTAATACTATGATACCACATATTTTTCAAAAATGCAATAGTCAAATTTAATTTTTTCATTCTGGTTTTACATCCAAATTGTTTCGGATATATTTCCTGTTTCAAAAAACTACTTCCCGGAAACCACATTCTTCCTCAGCACACTGCCCGGAGCTATGGGTCCGCCCGTAGGGTTTTCTATGGAAAACCGCATTGCTGCGTGCCTCGTGTCCTCTATGGGTTCCCCCGCCTCGTCCCTCATATCCCTTACGGTGATCTCTCTGAAATCCTCTCCGGGGGACAGGAGCTCAACAGTCTCGCCGCACAGGAATTTATTCCGCTGTATACACCGTATACGCTTGCTGTCGGAGGATTCGACCACCGCACAGACATCAAAATTCCTTATATATCCGCTGTCAGCATAGTACTGCCTGCACTGTGAGGGGTGGCCGAAGTAAAAGCCTGTGCAGTAGTCTCTGTGGCTCACCTTGAACACTTCGCTCCTTATGCTGTCGGGAAGGACATAGTTTTCCGGATCCTCTGCGTAAAGGGATACCGCTCTTTTGTAGGCATTGGTTATGACCGAAACATAGTAGGCGGATTTTGCCCGCCCCTCTATCTTGAAGGAAGTGATACCCGCTTCTGCCAGCTTATCCACATGATCTATAAGGCACATATCCTTTGAATTCAGGATATATGTCCCCTTTTCGTCCTCAAAAACAGGGAAATACTGTCCCTCTCTGGTCTCCTCTGTCAGGTAGTAGCCCCATCGGCAGGGCTGGGCACACTGCCCCCTGTTGGGATCTCTGTGCGTAAGGTACTCGGAGATAAGGCAGCGCCCGGAAAAGGACATACACATAGCCCCGTGTACAAAACACTCTATCTCCAGTTCCTTGGGTGTCTTTGCCCTTATCTCTGCTATCTCATCAAGGGATAATTCCCTTGCGAGCACCACACGCTTTGCCCCCATGTTATAAAGCTCGGAAGCGGCGGCGTAATTCACTATGCCGCACTGGGTGGACATATGGATGTCAAGCTCCGGCACTATGCGCTTTATCATGGACATGATACCTATGTCCGCAGCTATGGCAGCATCTATGCCGCAATCCACAGCCTGTTTTATGAAATCCTCAAAGGGGGGTATCTCATCGTTGCGGGGCAGAGTGTTGCAGGTGAGGTACACCTTTACGCCCTTTTCCCTGCACTTGTTCACGGCTGTTCTCAGGCTCTCGTCGTCAAAATTTCCAGGCCCCTGCCTCATACCGAACATTTTCTTTGCAAGGTAGACCGCATCCGCCCCGTAGGTAAGGGCTGCATCGAGCCTTTCCATATCCCCCGCAGGGGCAAGTATCTCAGGTACGAAACTCATTTTATGCCCGCTGCCTCCAGATTTTTCTCATGCTCCGACAGGGTCTCCGCAAAATAGAAGCGGCCTGTTTTTACATTGGAGCAGAAATAGTAGTAATTGGAGTCCATGGGATAAAGCACAGCCTCTATCGCCTCAAGTCCGGGATTGCATATAGCTCCGGGAGGGAGACCGTCGCCCTTGTAGGTGTCATAGGCATCACAGATAGACTGGGAGTAGACCTCCAGACCGGGCGTCACCACATCAAGAGAGTAGTTGGTAGTAGGGTCGGACTGGAGCTTGGGGAAGGTGTAGGGATCGTCAAGACGGTTCAGAAATACAGATGCCACCGCCTTCATGTCACTTGTGTTCCTTGCCTCCTTCTGAACGATGGATGCAAGGGTTATGGTCTCATCAAGAGTGAGCCCCAGATCATCCATACGGCCGTACATATCGGGAGTTATCTTGTTGTCAAAGTTCCTGAAAACAGTCTTGACTACGTTCCTGGGCTCTTCCTCCAGATAGAATTCGTAGGTGTCCGGGAAGAAATAGCCTTCCATCTTGTAGTATTTCAGAGGGGCTGTCTCCACATGGGACTCAAAGTCAAAACCGAAGTAAATGGTGTTTATCTCCTCTATGAAGTCCGCTGCCGGACACACGCCGTTTTCTTCAAGGCGTCTTGCTGCATCATCAAGGGTGATGCCTTCCTCAAAGGTAAGGGTAACAGTCTCTCTTTCCACCACTACTATGCGCTTTTGCAGCTCCTCTATGACATCGTTATAGGTCATATTGGGGATAAGGGTGTGCTCTCCGGAGGTATAGGTGCCGTCGGTGCCCCTTATCTTTGAAAAGATGCGGAAAAGCCTCGGATCTTTGATTACACCATGATCTGCCAGCATCTTTGCGATACCGTCTGTATTGGTATTTTCGGGTATTTCCAGAACTACGGGTTCACTGGATCTTTCAAGCCCCAGTATCTCCCCGGACGCCGAGATGACCACCGCTGCACCTATAATGGAAACGGATATGACAAGAGTTACCATCACAAGAGCAACTACCAGTTTTCCTACGCCGTTTTTCCGTGATCCGGGACGATTTTCTTCATCATCCTCATAGTCATCATCGTACTCTTCGTCGTAATCATCATCATCTTCGTCGTCAAAGCCGTCCCCGTCTGCCGTGTCCTCTTCATCAGCAGGTACATCACGGTGAAAGGTGGAGGAAATATACTCCTTGACCTCTTCCTCTTCTTCCTCGTCTCCGCCGGACATGATGATATCCTTTGCATCCTCACGGAAAAGACCCATTTCATCGTAGATCTCTTCGGGAACATTTTCCTGTTTGCTCCCTGCCGGGGTCTCATCGGGGATGAGAGGTATCTCACCTGTCACAGGCTCATCGCCGAAAAGATCCTCCTCCATGCTCGGGGAAACAGCTTCACCGGCAGGCTCCTGCACGGTCTTCCTGCTGTCATATTCATTGAGTATATCATCAAGAAGGCTGGAATTGTCTTTTTCGTTCATTTATCCTATCAACTCACTTCCGGTCACACCGATCACTCTTTTGTCGGTGATGATCAGATCCATTTTAACATCAGTTTCCTCTGCCGCAGGTATGTCGGTGAGGAAGATATCGTTTACGATGCCCACCTTTAAAATATGGGGGTACCTTTCAAAAAACCTGTCGTAGTATCCGCCGCCGTAGCCTATCCTGTCCCCGTTGCGGGAAAAGGCAAGACCGGGTGTCAGACATATATCCGCTTCTTCAAGCCTTTCACAGAAGCGGGTATCGGGTTCGGGAATGTCATAGGCACCGGGGCGCAGATCCTTTTCCGACCTTATCTCAAAAAAGCTCATGCTCCTGTCGCTTTTTACGCAGAGAGGAACTGCCACCTTTTTTCCCCGTGACCAGGCATCTTCCATTATCCTGCCTGTATTGCACTCCGACGGCATGGAGACATAGACAAAGATGCTCTTTGCTTCCCTGTATGCTCTCAGCTCTGTGAGCCTTTCAAAGATACACCTGTCGCTCTCCTCTTTCAGGGCTCTGTCAAGGGATCGGCGCCTTTCAAGCATTTCCTTTCTGAACTGCTTTTTTATTTCCGTGACCATATTATATCATCGGCGATCTTGTCTGCATTGCCGCCAAGCGCCTTTATAAGCTCATAGGAGAATTCAAGAGCCGCACCCGCACCTCTTGCCGTCACCACATTGCCGTCGGTGACAGCGGGGACTTCCAGCACTTCTGCCCCCTCAAGAGCCGATTCAAAGCCGGGGTAGCACACTGCCTTCCTGCCGTTCAGGATACCGAGACGGCCAAGGACGGAGGGAGCCGCACAAATGGCACCCACGAGCCTGCCCTCCTCAAAGGCAGCCTTAACTGTATCCGTAACGGCTTTTGATGCCGCAAGATTCTTTGTTCCGGGCATCCCTCCGGGGAGGATGACCCCTTCAAGCCCATCTTTATCTATCTCATCTGCGGTAATGTCGCACACAAAGGGGATCTTGTGGGAGCCTGTGACCGTCTTTCCCGTAACTCCCACGGTAACGACCTCAAAACCCGCACGCTTCAGCAGGTCTATGGGGGTCACGGCTTCCGTCTCCTCAAAGCCCTCCGCAAGAAATACACAGATCCTTTTCTTTTCTCCTTTACTGCCGCAAAACGTCTTCAATTATCGCCGCTATCCTGTCTGTTATCTCATCCTCAGTCAGTTCTCTTCCGCCCTCCTCTGCGGGGATGAGCGCCCACCCCTCTTTTTTCGCTATACAGAGAGCAGTATCACGGCATTTTTTTATATAATCCATATGAGCTTCATGGATATCCTTTTTGCTCTCATCACCGTGATAGCGGGCAGAAAGCCTCTTCTGAGCAAGCTCAGGCGTAATATCAAGATATATCACACTATCCGGACGGGGCAGCCCGAATTTCACATATTCAAGATCGTAAAGCCAGTCTCTAAAACCCTCACGCTCGCTTTCCCCCAGCTTAGGCATCTGGTGGATAAGGTTTGAGGTGGTATAGCGGCTCGCAAGTATATTACCGCCGCTTTCGTAAAAGGACTTCCAGTGCATCATGTAGCTTGCATACCTGTCTGCGGCATAGAATGTGGATGCTGCATAGGCATTCACATCCTCCGGGTCTTTCGACAGATCACCGGCAAGATACATATTCACAAGGGCGGCAGACGGGCTTGAATAGTCAGGGAAGCTGATCCCTTTCAGACCCTCAAACCTTGCCAGCAGCCTTTCAAACTGGGTGGACTTACCGCTGCCGTCGGTACCGTCCAGCACTATCAGCTTTGACATTTTTTCATCCTCTTTGCATCGGAATGTTTTTCACACAGTAACTCAAATTAGATTATAACATATATTTTTTAAAGATACAAGTGATTTTTAAAATGTAGTTGATTTTTACAAATATCCCCGGATTATTTGTTGATTTTTACGATAAAACAGACCCAACAGCTTTTGTTCTGCTGTCGGGTCTGTACTTTATCTCATCAGATATGCCCTGCACGGGGCGCCGTCACATCCGCCCAGATCCAAAGGAGCGGCACTGAGAAGGTATTTCCCGGGAGATACATTTTTTAGTTCGATGCCCTCAAGCAGGACTATGCCCGCCCCCAGCATTATCAGGTGCACCTCACGGGGAGCATCTGCGGGACCTACCGTCTGGCTCTCATTCCCGTAAAGGAGTATGCCCTCATCCGCAAATACCTTTGCTCCCTCTGCCGTCATGGTGGCATTTCCTGCCACAAGGATACGCTCATGGGCTGCTGCTGACCGTGCTTCCCTCATTATGTTTTCTGCCGTTTCCCTTGTGATATCCCCGTCATGGCGAGCCACATAGCAATCCCCGACAAAAGGCTCCAGCCCCATTTCGTCTATTGTTTTTCCGCCGTTCAGAAAATGATACGGGGCATCAACATGGGTGCCGTTGTGGGCGCACATGGAAAAGACGGTCAGGTTGCATATATCGCCCCTGTCTATGCTCTGGGGCTGTGTTTTCACCGGCTTGTCGTCACCGGGAAATGTCCTGCACGAAAAGACCTCCTGAGAAATGTCGATCAGCATTGTCTGCTCCTTTTGTCAAAATGGTGTATTGTTATCAGCTTTGCGAAACTATGCTCTGAGGCAGACGGGAAAGGATCACCACTGCAAGGCCTATCTTCCCCACCTCCGGTATCAGGAAGGGAAACACGCACTTTGCAAGAACATCTGCCATGGAAATGCTCTCTCCTCCCATCCCGTAAACGGCCATGAACCACACAGAGCCGAACAGGTAGCACACAAACAGCCCCGCCACAAAGGCTATGAGCTTAAAGCTGAGACTTTTGCCGAATATGGATGTGATCGCCCAGTAAATAAGCCCCATAAACACAAAGCCTATTATATAGCCGCCGGTGACACCAAGGAGCACACCTGCACCTGCCTTGAAGCCGGAAAACACAGGCACGCCCACCAGACCGAGAGCAATCCAGACGATCACCGAAAGAGTCCCCTTTTTGCCGCCCAGTATCCCCAGGGTGAGCATTACACCCATTGTCTGGAGCGTAAAGGGAACGGGTCCCAGGGGAATGCTTATCCATGAGCACACAGCTATCATCACAGCCATAAAGGCTATGAGAGTAAGGTCCCTTGTCAATAGTTTCTTTTTTTCGTTCATTGCTATCCCTCTTTGTTTGATTTTTACTTCTTTACTATTCTATCATACAAAGAGAGGATTGTCAACATAAAAATCAACTTTGGTTGACAATTTCTTTGTCAACCAAAGCATCTACTTTCCGTCACCCGATCTTTTTGCAAGTCCGTTCCTTATACCCTGCATTATCATATCTCTTGCATGGGATGCTTCTTCCTTTGTAAGAGGCGGAGTGTCGCCGAGAGGATAATCCAGCCCCATATTCTCGTACTTCACCTTGCCCATATCGTGGTAGCGCAGAACATCAAGAGCTTTCAGCATTTTGAGCCGTGAAAGAAATTCTCCGAGCCTTAAAAGGTACTCATCATTGTAAGTAATGCCCGGTACGGTCACATGGCGCACCCATGTAACTATCCCCTTCTCTGTCAGATACTCCGCAAAGGCAAGGATATTTGTGTTCGGCTGCCCTGTCAGCTTTATATGCTCCTCATTGTCTATATGCTTTATATCCAGCATGACCAGATCGGTGGATCTCATGAGCCTGTCAAACTTTGGACGGTTAGCCTCCGTAAAGGTGATGCCCGAAGTATCGAGACAGGTGTTTATCCCACGGCTTTTTGCAGCCTCAAAAAGCTCTGTAAGGAATTCCATCTGCATAAGGGGCTCACCGCCCGTACAGGTAATGCCGCCGGAGCAGAATTCCTTTACCCCGTCATACATCTCCAGTATCTCCTCTACGGTCATTTCCGTTCCCGCAGCGGAGTTCTGAGAGTGAAGCTCCCATGTGTCAGGATTGTGACAATACAGACACCTGAGAGGACATCCCTGGAAAAATACGACGAACCGGATACCCGGTCCGTCGACTGTTCCAAAGGATTCTGTTGAATGGATATAGCCTTTCATGCTTTACAGAGACGCATGGAAGGTACGGGAGATAACATCATCCTGCTGCTCCTTGGTGAGCTTGATGAAGTTTACTGCATAGCCCGATACCCTGATCGTGAGCTGAGGATAGTTCTCGGGATGAGCCTGAGCATCAAGGAGAGTCTCCCTGTTGAATACGTTTACGTTGAGGTGGTGACCGCCCTTAACGGAATAACCGTCGAGAAGTCCTATGAGATTATCTATCTGCTGTGCATTTGCTGCCATAGTTATCTACTCCTTTACATACTATACCCGAAAAGTATAGTTTTGATTCTTTATTCCGATCCGGCTTTTTCAGCCGGACCGGTAAAAGCTGTTTACTGTCTGTCGTTATCGCTGGTGTTGGGGATATTTGCGCAGGAAGGGCAAAGAGCATCAACATCCAGATCGCCTACGAACACGCCTGTATCCTTGCCCAGTGCATCGGGAATGATGGAGAAGGTATTGGAGATACCATCCTGAGCATTGGAGAACTGGAGCTTGGAAACAGAGGACAGGGAAGCGGAAGCACCATGAGTATCTCTGCCGTGCATGGGGTTTGCACCGGGAGCCAGGGGCACGCCCTTCTTTCTGCCGTCGGGTGTGGAACCTGTCTTCTTACCGTATACGACATTGGAAGTGATGGTAAGGATGGATGTGGTAGGCACACCGTTTCTGTAGATGGTCTGCTGACGGATCTTGTCCATGAAGCGGTTGAGGATATCCTGAGCTATCTCATCAACTCTGTCATCATCGTTGCCGTACTTGGGGAAGTCGCCTTCGATCTTGTAATCAACTGCAACATTCTTGGCAACACCGATAACATTGCCCTTCTTGTCCTTGATCTCTATATCCTGACGAACAGGAGTTACCTTAGCATACTTGATAGCAGAGAGGGAGTCCGCAACTACGGAGATACCTGCTATACCTGTTGCGAAGTACCTCTTTACCTCTCTGTCATGGAGAGCCATCTGGAGGGACTCGTAGCAGTACTTGTCATGCATATAGTGGATTATGTTCAGGGTATTTACATAGAGCTCTGCCAGCCAGCTCATCATGTCGTCGTACCTCTCCATTACGGTATCGTAATCGAGAACTTCGTCGGTGATAGGTCTGAACTTGGGAGCTACCTGTGCGCCGCTGATCTCATCCACACCGCCGTTTATAGCGTAGAGGAGGCACTTTGCAAGGTTTGCTCTTGCGCCGAAGAACTGCATCTCCTTGCCGACTCTCATGGAGGATACGCAGCAGGCGATAGCATAGTCGTCACCGTGAGTTACTCTCATGAGCTCATCGTTCTCATACTGGATGGAAGATGTGTTGATGGAGATCTTAGCGCAGTACCTCTTCCAGCCCTCGGGAAGTCTGGGAGACCAGAGAACAGTCAGGTTGGGCTCGGGAGATGTGCCGAGGTTTTCAAGAGTGTGGAGATATCTGAAGGAGTTCTTCGTTACCATGTGTCTGCCGTCGATGCCGATACCGCCCAGAGACTCGGTCACCCACTGAGGGTCGCCGGAGAAGAGGGAGTTGTATTCGGGAGTACGTGCAAAACGCACCAGACGCAGCTTCATGATGAAGTGGTCGATGATCTCCTGTGCTTCTGTCTCTGTGAGCCTGCCTGCCTTCAGATCTCTCTCAAAGTAGATGTCAAGGAAGGTGGAGGTCCTGCCCAGGGACATTGCGGCACCGTTCTGATCCTTTACGGCGCCAAGATAGCCGAAGTAAACTGCCTGTACAGCCTCCTGAGCTGTTACAGCGGGCTTGGAGATGTCACAGCCGTAGATCTCAGCCATCTTCTTGAGGTTCTCAAGAGCTCTGATCTGCTCTGCGATCTCTTCTCTTGCCCTGATCTTTTCCTCGGTCATGGGAATGGTATAGAAAGCCTTCTGAGCCTGCTTGTCTTCGATAAGGCGGTCTACACCGTAGAGAGCGACTCTTCTGTAGTCGCCTATGATCCTTCCTCTGCCGTAAGCATCGGGAAGACCGGTGAGGATGTGAGATGTTCTTGCAGCTCTCATTTCGGGAGTGTAAACATCGAACACACCTGCGTTATGTGTCTTTCTGTACTCGGTAAAGATGCGGTGCATCTCGGGGTCGGGAGTGTAGCCATTCTGCTCAAGAGCATTTTCAGCCATTCTCAGACCGCCGTAAGGCATGAATGAACGCTTGAAGGGCTTGTCTGTCTGCAAGCCTACGATCTTTTCAAGATCCTTCTCGATATAGCCTGCCGGATGGGAGGTGAGGGACGATACTACATTGTTGTCCATATCCAGGACACCGCCGGCTTCTCTTTCCTTCTTGGCAAGATCCATAACATCTGCCCAGAGCTTCTTGGTAGCCTCGGTAGGATCCTTCAGAAAGCTCTCATCGCCGTCGTATGGGGTGTAGTTCTTCTGGATGAAATCCCTTACATTGATCTCATCGACCCAGTGACCGCCGACAAAGCCTTCCCATTCGGGTCTTAACTGCTTCATTTTATTTTCCTCCTTTAATTTCCGCCGAACCTTTGTAAAGCACGGCAGAGCCTATCGGTGCGCTTTTGTAAAGCATTCATCCGATGGAATCATTAACACTTTCAAAAGTATACCGTGCAAAAGGGCTGTCCGCATGAGCCCCTTACCGCACACACCGCAAAGAGCGGGCAATGACACGGCATCATGGGGAAAGGGCACGTAAAATCGTGCCCGACGATCATCGGGCAGACAAAGTGACACAGATACTTTGGTAATATGATACAATATTTTTTCGGACTTGTCAAGAGATTTCTGCGATTTTAATTAAAATATTTTCAGTTCGTTATATCCTGACAGAGAAAACACTGTTATGTACAGAAAAAAGGCAGCCCGATTGGGGACTGCCTGATCTTATCAAAGAAAAGACTTACTTTCTCTTCTTAGCAACTACTGCAGCAGCAGCAAGAGCTACGGGGATAACAGCAAGAGCTACGGGAGCGTTGCCGGTCTTGGGAGAAGGAGCAGCCTCTACAGGAGCGGGAGCCTCGGTAACCTCTACCTCGGGAAGCTCTTCTTCAACAACTTCCTCTTCTGTCTCTTCCTCAACGTACTCTTCTTCCTCTTCTACTACTTCTTCCTCTTCTTCTGCTACTTCTTCCTCTTCTACTTCTTCGATCTCCTCATCGAGGATCTCGCCATCCTCTTCGATGGACTCAGCCATAGCGGAAACGCCTACCATAGAAACAGCAAGTGCAGATGCAGCAAGTGCAGCAAATATCTTTTTCATTAGTTTTCCCTCCGAAAAAATCATAATTAAAAGCATAAGCTTTTTTCGTACAAGGACATTATATCACAACCAAAAAGCGAAAATCAAGACTTAATATTTGCTGATTTTTCATTGCATTGTATGTTGATACTTGACGATTTCTACAAAATCCGACGAATACCATGTACAAATATATCATTTTATCAAAATTTTGTTACTTTTCTTGTCTGCATATGGTTTTACAGCCATACCATATATATGAATGCTCATCCGATAAGCAAACGGACTGCCGGAGAGGCTCCCGCCGAAAGACGTCGGAATATGTCCCGCTGCCCCGGTCATATTATACCGGTATTAGATTTTTATTAGAATCGCATTAAAAATATTGACATAATTATTATGATATCATATAATATTTCTGCTGTTATCAAAGAGAAATATAATGTATCACACCGGTTCTTCCCGGGTGTACAGACGATCTCCAAGCCTCAGATCCCTTATATTCACATTTGCGGCTTGTTTCTTGTCTGTGCATCGGTCAGGGATAAGTATCGGTAAATAACGGAGGTCAAGAACATGAAAAAAGCGCTGAAAATAACAGGAAAGATACTGCTCGGATCACTGATACTGTTAGCAGTATTTCTTATCATCATGACGGTATACAATCAGATAATGCTGAGGAAGAACAAAGATCTTTACGGAACGCCCCTCGGACAGCTCGTCGAAGTGGACGGTCACAATATGAGCATATACACCGAAGGCGAGGGCGAACACACTATCGTGTTCATGTCGGGTTGGGGCACTCCCTCACCGATACTGGATTTCAAGCCGCTTTACAGCAGGCTTTCAGATGATTACAAGATCGTCGTTGTAGAGAAATTCGGCTATGGTTTCAGTGATGTGGTGGACGGTGAGCGTGATATGGATACCATACTCCGTCAGGACAGAGAAGCACTTGAAAAGGCAGGCATTGAAGGTCCGTTTGTGCTGTGTCCCCATTCCTTTTCGGGATATGAAGCTACCCTCTGGGCGCAAAGGTACCCCGATGAAGTCGAGGCAATAGTCGGACTGGATATGTGTACAGCGAACTCCAAAAGCGAGGAGCTTTACAAAAAAGAGCAGAGCCTTATGAAGCTTGCTGTCGGGATAAATAGATTTGAAAAAGCAACGGGACTTTTACGTTTGGGAAGTCTCGACCAATCAGGAACGCTGACAGAGGAAGAAAATAATATATACACCGAGATGTCCTGTCACAATCTGCTTAACGAAACGATCATGAACGAAGGCAAACAGGATATCGAGAGGGCGGTAAATGCAGAGATAAACGGTTCTGCGCTGCCGACTGTACCGATGATACTGTATCTTTCTCCCGACAGCACACAAGCAGATGAAAGCTGGGAAAAGGGCGCACAGGCAATGGTCGATGCTTCGGAAAACGGACAGCTGATACAACTCGACTGCGGACATTATGTGCATGACTTTGAGTACGAGCGGATAAGCGCGGACATGAAAGAGCTTATCGAAGGGCTCGACAAATAAGGAGATAATGACATGAAAAAAGCACTTAAAATAGTAGGAAGAATATTCCTCGGACTTCTGATACTGATAGCGGTATTCCTTATCATCATGACCATATACAATCAGATCATGCTGAAAAAAGAGGATAAGCTGCTGGATAGCTACCCCGGGGAGCGGGTGGAGATCGACGGGCACAAGCTGAACGTTTATGTCGAGGGCGAGGGAGAGCAGACGCTGGTGTTCCTGCCGCCCTCTGCCGATACCTCTCCTGTGTTCACCTTCAAGCCGCTGTACACACAGCTGAGCGATGAATACAGATGCGCGGTGGTGGAGCGCTTCGGTTACGGCATGAGCGATGTAATCGACGATGACCGTGACTTTGAGACTATAGTCAAGCAGGACAGAGAAGCCCTGCAAAAGTCGGGCGTTGAAGCGCCGTATATCCTCTGCCCCTACTCGATGTCGGGTATCGAGGCGCTGACATGGGCGCAGCTCTACCCCGAAGATGTGGCGGGCATAGTAGGAATAGACATGGCGTTCCCCGAATCATACGATGATATTAACACCGATATAAGCGGCGAAGTAAGACTCATATCGGCTGTAAAAGCCACAGGTCTTATAAACCACGCAGAAGATCGCTATAATTGAAATAGCGATCATAAAA
>ODAI012366540.1_pt1 | contig 16240 bp, 11 predicted proteins | sample 1539321 | NCBI WGS metagenome assembly ODAI01 (sample SAMN02144231, study PRJEB22623) | gut metagenome | biome: sheep rumen | host: Ovis aries | place: New Zealand
AGCCTCAAGCTTCATTTGACGTTCAGAAATATAATTTTGTATTTCAGCTTCTTTTTCACGCTGTTTCTTTGCTTCTTCTCTATCAAGATCGTCTTTAGTTTTACCAAGTACTATCTTAGCCATTGTGTAATTTTCCTCCTTTGAGTATATCATAAACTACTTTGACGTAGTATATATATAATTAAATAGTCTTTCTAAAAAACACAAAAACCTAACATAGATATTTCACTATGTTAGGTTTAAGTTTAATTAGTCATCATTCTTCTTGATCTTCTTAACAGCGAAGATTATAAGAATAATTGCCGCAGATATAGAACCAACTGCTATATAAACATACTTATTATTAAGTAAGTCACCAGTTGAAGGAGGAACAATAATCTTCTTATCTCTAATCTCAATAGGAATTGTAAGTGTATCGGGAATAGGCTCACCATTTTCACCGTATACTGCTACAATATCAAACTTATTTTCATTGATCTCATAGCCAGCAGGAGCCTTAGTTTCTTTTGCATAATAAGAAATTTCAGGATCGTAAACTACTGTAAATGATACGTGACCATTTTCATCACTGACACCTACACAATCATTGCCATTCTGATCCTTTGCTACTGCACCATCAGAAGTATAAAGAGTAATTTCTGCACCCTTAAGATAATACTTAATGTTATCCCACTCAACCTTACCGATTTGAATGTCTAACCAAGCAGGCATTTCTCTAACAGCTTCACTCTTAGGTTCAGCAGTTACTTCATAATTCCACTTACCAATAGGATTACCAACTTTATCAAATTCGTCAGTATCTACTACAGGGAATGGAGCATTAATTATAAATGGCTTGCACTTGTAATAAGTTCTAGATACACCAGATCTATCTGTCTGAAGAACTAGATAAAGACCAGGCTCAAGATTCTCAAATTTGCAAACGCCTTTATCGTCAGTAACCTTTTTATCAAGAATAGTATACCATTCTGCAGGTACTTCAGGTTCAGTTTCGTCAGCCTTGGAATCCTCAGCCTTAGAATCGGTCTTAGAATCTACATTAGAATCAGTATTAGAAGAATCGTCACTAGAAGCATCTTCACTAGAAGCACTTTCATCAGTTGTTTCTTTTACTTCTTCTTTTGTTTCTTCATTTGTATCTTCAGTTTCAACACTAGCATCATCACTAGCTATAGAAGAATCTTCTTCCTCAGATGAAGCATCTTCTTCAACTTTGGAACTAGAGTCAGCTTCTGAACTAGAATCAGTTCTTGGCGGTACTGTAGCGGTTTTTACCTTGAGAGACATATCAGGGTGTTCAGTAGAATAAATGTCTTTTGACTCATCATAAGTCATATCGACTAAATTACCAGAAATGTCCATAGAATTTTTAGAAAGAACTCTCTTAGCTAATCTCTCAGCATAAGCATCTACATCTTCTTTCTTAGCGCCCTCAAAGTTAATCCACTCAACATTTTCTATAGGCGTATACACTGCATTACCATTCTTAACCTTAAGATCAGCAATTTTTACAATGCTAAATTCTGCGCCCTGTAGTGCAATGTTTTCATCATCTGCGTCATACACGTAAGTTATCTCTAAACTAGACAACTTATCTTTTTCAAGATCTTCGAACCAATATCTTAAGGAGCCATCTTCTGCAGGTAACGTCTGTGCTTCTTCTGCAAATGCAGCCATTGGCGATAAGCATGACGTGCCTAGCATTAATGAAAGAATAGATGATAGTATTCTTTGTTTCTTAATCTTCATAAAATTCTCCTTTCGAATTATTTTCTTCCACTATATCATCAATAGTGTGTTCAGTTTCGTCATTAGTAGTTTCAGGAATTTCTTCAACGTCCGTAACTTCTAATTTTTCGACTTCAACTGTTTTTGGCTTTTTACTGCCAGATGATTGCTTACGTCTGTATACTACTAGGAATGTAACAAATGCTAAAAATCCTAAACCAGTTACAGTTCTAACATCAATGCCCTTAGCAATCTGACGTATCATTGATGCAGTTGTTTCTTCTCCATTATAAGGAACTCTGTGTCCTCTAATTAGAATTCTGTGAGTATTTACTCCATAGGGTGTACAAGTTATTAGTGTTACATAATCTTGTCCATCAACGATTTGTACATCTTCAACTTCAGTAGGTAGTACTACTTTAATTCTATCTACCTCATAAGCTAAAGTTTGATTTAAGACCTTAATATAAAACATATCTCCAGCCTCTAAATCAGGCAAATCAGAAAATAGTTTTGAAGAGGGTAAACCTCTGTGTCCAATTAAAACTGCATGAGTTCCTTCACCACCTACTGGTAATGAAGAACCATAAATATGACCTACACCTTTATTAAGTGAATTTTCACTTGAATAGTGGTATATTGGTAATGAAACAGCTATCTTTGGAATATCAACTGTTGCCATAATATTAGAACCAGTAATATTAAGAAGCTTTTCATATTCTTTATCAGTTTCGTGTTGCTTTTCACTTATAACCTGAATGGTATTTTTGCTCAGTTTTTTATTGTAGTCATATGCGTCTTGTAAGTATTGTTCAATTTTTTCATCACTTAGTTTAGCAACTGCATCATTATAGTCTATTTTTAGCTGTCTATCTCTAAATTTATTATATGTGTTACTAGCCAATGGATAGATAAATATAATAAATCCAACAGTAAACATTACTACAACTAAGATTTTTTTAAGCATTGGATTAATTTTCATACAAAATAGATTCTCCTAAACATACAAATATGAGGACTACTATATACAGCAGTCCTCACATTGTTAAGTCATTTATTCTAGAGATTACTTCTTTTCTTCCTTCTTCTTAGAGGAAAGCACAATAGCGCCGCACATCAGGCCTACACCAGATACTACGAAGATCAGTGTACCAATACCACCAGTAGAAGGTAGTCTAGAGAGCTGTGTATTAGGAATAGCGGTAATTGTACCAGCCATAATCTTCTCACCAGCATCATTATCTGTATTAGGATCTGCATCCTTCTTGGTCCAAGAATACTTTAAGCTATTACCAGCATTCTCAAGAGAAGTTTCGGTGAATAGAGCATTGTCTAACGTGGTCCAATCAATTTCAGTAAAGTTTACATTAGCATTACCACGAGCCTGTTCTTCTACCCAGTCAGTTCCAGTAATACCATCGTCAAAGATCTTAATAGAATAACTATTAATGAATCTATGCTCTTCAAGAGTATTTTCAGTGAACTTACCAGTACTACGCTGTCTAGCCTCATCGTAATCTGCAGAAATCTTTACAAAGTAAACCTTATCATTAAGAGTATAACCCTTAGGTGCCTCGTACTCAACTAGAGCATATACACCAGTATCAAGACCAACCTGGCCCTCATCCCAGCCATCTCTAATCTTTTCCTTACCAAGATAATTGTTGTTCTCATCAAAATTATACTTGTAGGCATCATCAAATCTAAGAATACCATTCTCATCAGAAGTCAGAGTCCACTCAATAGAAGTTGTCTCACCTTCCTCACCAGAACCATTCTTTCTATTCTCAGCAGGAGTTTCGAAACCATTCTTCTGAGCCTCATAATAGTCACTAACAGTCATAGTGTCAATGGTGTCAGAAATAGTCTCTTCACCCTTCTCATTGAGGTTAACATCCTTAATCTTCTTCAGATAGAACTTAGCGCCTGCAAGAGGACTAGTTACCTCTACATCAGCAGTAGTATCTTCATCTTCAAAGTTAGCATCTTGTGAGAAGTTTACTTCACCATTCTCAGCAACCTTAGTTGCCCACATTGGGAATGAATAGTGTGTAGTCAGATCATATACATTATCAGTCTGACCAGGAACAGTTGTATAAGTTAGAGTAGCATCGTTGGGGTTACCATCTAAGCCAATTACTGCATCATTATTAAGAGCAGTAGAATATCTAACTATGATCTTCTTGTTTGCATTCTCAGCACTTGTAGCCCAAGCCTGATTAAATGTAACCTTGAAGTCATTCTCTGTTACCTTAACAGTATAGTCTGTACCCATAGTCAAAAGATTCTCATCCTTAGCTACGTTAAGAGCTACTGTTTCAGCATAAGTCTTGTTTTGATCTTCAGACTTATTCTCTTCTACTGCACTAAATTGAGCTGCATAAACCTTAATATCCTCAGCCTTTACGGGATCAAGACCCTTACCCTGAGTATCAGTAATTGAGAACTCAAACTTATCATCAGATGCATAATAAGTATTTGAATAGTCAGGCAGTTCTGTAAAGATATCGAATGTAGCAACTGTATTTACATTTACAGTACCATCTTCATTAAGAGTATAAGTACCACGAGCATCTCTCTTTACTCTAAGGTCATCATACTTAGAATAATCAAGATCAGAGAAATCAGCTGTAGAAGCATTTACAATGTTCTTCTCAAAAGTAGTATAGCTAATCTTAGCATATGCTCTACCCTGAAGTGCCATTGTAGCTACAGTTGTCTCAGCAAGAATGCTATCATCAATATCATACTCTTCCTGAGCTTCCTTAATAGCAGTAATATCTGCTATAGGATCCAGATCCTTTACTGCAGCAACATACTTAACGAGTCTCTTAAGAACGTCTACATCATCCTGAGTAACATTGCCATCCATATTAAGATCGCCAGCACTAAGAGCTACAGAAGTTACCTGATCGTGATCAATCTTAATCTGATTGCCCTTCCAGTCTACATAATAGTTCCAAGCATTATCATCATGCTTACTATCTCTAAGTGTTATCCAGTTAGTTAGCCAATCAATATCCTTATCATCAATGTTGCCATCGATGTTTACGTCACCCATAGCACCAGTTCTAGGATTTGTCTTATAGTTAGAGTTAGGATCAATATTACCTATATCACCAAGAAGATTAGAAGCATAAACGTCACCGTTTACTTCAACGTCTCCTCTATATCTCTTACCATCTTCACCAATGTAAGTATTAGAGTACTTACCCCAAGTTACTTTGCCATCCTCATCCTTGATAAGACCAGTTCTAACTTCAATGTCCTTACCAAGTGAACCAGCGTCATTAGCATCAACGTAGTCATTAGAAATAACCATTGGGTTATAAGTATAATGTCTATCATCAGTAGTCTTTCTTACAAGAACGATATAGGAACCAGCTTCAGCTTCTGTAGTCTGATATACTCCATTAGCGTCTCTAGTAAGAACAACACTTTCATAGCCTTCAGCTTCAAATGTCTCATTATTCTTAGTCTTCTTAATAATATCTGCTGCAATTTCAGAAATATTAGCTTCAGTAATAATCTTTCCACCATTATAAAGTGAATTGATATTGCCCTGAGCATCCTTCTTGTTGTTGTCAGTTACAAGAACATTCTGTACGTTGCTAGTAACTTTGTCAAAACCAGCAATCTTACTAGCACTCCAAGCAGCTGCAGTTTCAGTATAACCAGTTACACCAAACTCATTATAATTTGCTTCAATAATGTGATATGCAACTACTGTAGCACTTGGATCATCGATACCAAAAACTCTCAGTCTAGTTCTATCTGTAGAATCTGGAGTGTTCTTTTTGGTAGGGTTTACGTACTTGGTAGCATTTGTACCAATATACTCATCTGTGGGTTCTGCAGCCGAAGCAGTAACTGTTGCAATCATACTAGTAGACATAGCGGCTGCTAACATAATTGAAGCAGATCTGCTTGCAAGTTTCTTTGTTCTGTTCATCTAATTTCCTCCTAAACATTATTTACTATACTAACAGGATCCGGATTGAATCCCTCTCTAGTCATTTGATATAATATAGTGCCAATTATAGCACCAATAATAATTACGCCAAGCGCAATTGATATCTTGATTATTTTATGTTTCATTGTTAAATTTCCTTCTTAAACTCTGTATAACGAAGACTTATCCACCAAATATAGTTTACGCGGTTAAATAATTTAATGAAAAAGCCAACAATAAGGGCAAATCATTATAAATTAGCTATAAATATAGCTAATTCCAGATAAGCAATCGTCATTTACAAAGTTCCATACATTTAAAACCATTTGTCTTTTAATACATCGTCAGGATCTTTTCCAACTATATCATAATCTGGTAATAGCAACACTTGATTATCAGGTGTAATAGTAAATCTACCTGCTTTCATTCGTGTAACTATTTGATTTGACTTTCTACTATTTTTAGCTTTATAGTAATACTCCATCCATATAGATTTTTTACTATATTCTGTTCCTGTAGAATTAAATATATCTTCGTCAGTAAATTCCTTTGGTTTTTCTTCTATATCTTCTACTTCTGGTTTAGAAACAGATTCTACAATAGGTTCAACTTTTCTATTTTCTGAATCCGATGTATTAGTAGTAGGTTTTGGTTCTTCTACTACTGGAATAGGTTTTTGCTTAAGCTTCAACTTTATAGTTCTCTTACGTGGTGCAGCAACTTCTGCAGAATCACTATTCATATTAATTGTTGTAGTAGTATTTGTAGCAGTTACTGACTTATCTTTTAATTGAGGCTTATTTTTAATGTCAACTTTTCCCGTGACTGGGCCATCTGGAGGTATAACCTTCAAATATGAATCATCTTTTTCTGGTGGAATAACTCTTAAAGAAGGCTCTGGCGGAGTGCTATATACAGTATCTTGACTTTGCAAAGATTGTATAAAATCTGCTAATGCCATCTTAAAAATCCCTCCACATTGATTAAAATTGTAAGACCCTCTTAAATAAATTAAAAGGGTCTTTCTAATTAGTTTTTATGGTTGACCATTAGGAATATTCTTGGCTTGATTTTCAGCTTCATTAACTATTAAATTACCGGCTGTTTCACCCTTACTTTGAAGATTATCATAGCTCATTGCTAGACCAATAAGTCCAAGAACTAGAATAAGAACTAATGCCTTGCCGACAATCTTAACTGGTGAAGCATTACCACCACCCTTAGCCATATCAAGAGCATCTTTAACAAGTGATATAATCAGAGCAATAGCAACTAAACCACCACCAATACCGCCAACCCACTTGACTACATTGCCCACAAATGAGCCACCGCCACTAGTAGTAGTACTTGCTGTTTTAGCAGCAAATGCAGTAACTACAGGACAAATTTGAAGCCAAAGTCCAGTTAAAAATCCCATAATTAACTCCTCCTTTTAGAATTTTTTAACCATATAATTGAAAATTACTTCCATTGACTTATCATCAAATCGACCAATCTTAAAGCGAATCTTTCTCAATTCATCAATAATATCTTTAGAAAGTTGATTTAAAACTAAATCAATTGACGATAAATCTTCAACCATATTAGAATCAGAAATAGATTCAATTTCAATAGTATTTTCTACTTTTGATTTTGGTCTACCTCTAGTTCTTTTAGGTTTATTATTATTAAATAGAACTTCTTTAGTTTTTGTAGAAGAAATACTTTCCTCTAAAGTCATATCAACACCAGTATCTTCAACATCTATCTTAATTTCTTCTGTAGGACCTTCTTCTACATTTTTAGGTTCTTCTACAGTAGATTTGACAGATATATCATCTGATGAAGATTCAACTTTTTCTACAGGTTTATTAACAGTATTTTCTTCTTCGTCTTCTATAGTAACTTCTTGTATTAAAGAGCCAAAAGAATTTTTCATTTCATCTGACACATCATCTAAATAATCATCAGTAGAAATAGAATCTTCTTCGTCTCCAAACAGATCATCACTAATTTGACTAAGTTTACTTAACCTATCTAAAGAACTTTCTGACTTTCCCATTATTTATTGCCCCCTCCCTTTAATTTTATCTTAGGTCTGGGTGGTGGTGAAGGTACCTCAATATCTTCATCATCCCCAAACATTTGACTAATAGCTGAGATACTGTCTTCTTGACTTGGAATTTCCATTTGAATCATAGACATTTCCATTTTTAACTTTGTGATTTGTTGTAAAGCATCTCTATTAGCTTCTTCCAATTCATAGTTTTTATCTGCAAATGCCTTATTTTCCTTAGTCAAATCAGATACAGTTTTTTGAAGACCAATAATAATAGGATCAACATCTTCAGGATAATATCCATAAGGACTAGATACTCTAATGCCTAAAGATTTAGCTAGATCAGAGAGTTCTTGTTCAACCTTTGCTCCCTTTTTATCTTTCTTAGGCTGTTTTACCGGTTTTTCTTTTTTAGCTTTCTTTTCTTTTATTGCCTTAGTAGTAATTTCTTCATTAGGAGCATCTTTGTTTTTTGTTTTTCCTAACATTAAATTACCTCCACATACTCCTGAATATCTTGATTAAATCGAATTCTAACTATCTTATCTGCGCAAATGATTTTATTATAAACCAATTTGTTGCTAGAAGTAACATACTGTTCAGAATCGATTTTGCCATATATTCTAATCATAGAACCAGACTGAAGAATGTCAGTGATTCTATCATCAACTACATGTGGATAGATTACTCGTATATAAGTAAATCTATTTTTTATAGTATTGTCAATACACTTATATTGTCCAGTTATTGCCGATACATTAAAGTTTGCGATCTCATCAAAAAGCTTTACATCTTTTTGTACGCAACAATCTAAAACTATCTTATTCATTTGCACTCCTCCTTACACTTTAGCTATTTTATCTAAAGCCTTAGTTATATTTGGATCTTTATCAATAAGATACCATCTCTGATACCACTGTACCTGAGAAATAATATCATCGATATTTCCAAATTTAGCTACTACAGGAGCAAACTTACTAAGATTAGCTTCAACTATCTGATTGATCTCCTTATTAGATTCCATTACTCTAGTAAGAACTACATTGACCTTACTAAGAATGTCATCTCCACGCTTAAATACGTTATTAGGTCTCTGACCAGATAGAGTCTTAAATTGCTTAATAACTGATTTAACAGAGTTAATTGACGGGTTACTTGTAATTACGATCTTATCAGCAATCTTATAAAGCATACTAATAGGAGCTTTACCAAGATAGTCAATACCACTATCAAAGAATACTACATCATAATTAGTTATAAGTAGTTCAAATAATTCTTTCCAAAAATCGAAGTCATTAGTTATCTGCGGAATATCCTGTGAAGGCGCAAGATAAAAATCAATGTTTGGACTGAAATTATCTGACTTTACTTTACAGTTTTCAAGATAAGTAAATTCTTTTCTACCATTGTGATTCAGTTTATAATAATCTTGCATTGTGGGTGTAAGCTTATTGATAGTTATGCCAATCTGACCATCAATAATATCAAAGTCAGCTAAAGCGACTTTCTCAGTTGGATGAGACTTAGCATACCAATAAGCACTAATCAAGCAAGTAAATGTCTTACCACTACCACCCTTAGAACTGCCGAATAGAATAACTTTAGCCGGAACAGACTTCTTCTTAGGGTCACCAGAATCATAATCATCGTATAATAGAATTCTTCCAATATTAGCATCAAGCTTATCATCGTCTTTCTTTTTAGAAGACTTAGAACTTAATTTATCTTCAGTTACTGGCTCAGGTTTAGTAGCCTTAGGTTCATACTTAGGTTGTTCATACTTAGGCTGTTCATACTTAGGCTCACTAACTTGAGGTGCAGGCATTTCAGGCTGCTGATTATATTGTGGTGCCTCATATTGCTGTTGTACAGGTTGCTGTACAGGTTGTTGAACCGGTTGCTGATATTGTGGTGGAGTATACTGAGGTGGTGTATACTGCTGTTGAGGCGGAGTATACTGAGGTGGAGTGTACTGAGGTGGTACATATTGTTGTTGCTGAGGTGGTGTATATTGCTGCTGTGGAGGTGGATTGTATATCGGCTGAGCTGGAGGCGGTGCCACTGGCTCAGGTTCTACGGGTGGAGCAACTTCTTCAATAATGTGCTCAGGTTCTACCTCTTCTTCCTCATATTCTTCCTCAACATCTTCTTCCTCGTATTCTTCCTCTTCTTCCTCTTCAGGTTCAGGTTGACTCTTATAAACAATAACTTCTCTAGTTATATTAAAATTAGGTGCTGCAGTATCATCCCAACGATAATACACAATCTTAATACCATATTCAACATAACTCTCTAAATCATTAAAAATTTCTTCTGTCAAATAAGCGACATCGTACCAAAGATCCTCTTCAATTTCAAGACCATCATCAGATGAACCCTTTTCAAAAAATTCTTGTGGTGTCCATCTTTCAATGTACTTATCATTTTGTAGATCTATAGGCAAACGACTATCACCAGATACTACTATATGCATAATTTTCCTCCTTACTCAATTAAATGAGTTTATTTAAAATGGATAGCGTACCTTATAGAGAATACGCTATCCTCTTTAATTTTATATAATTAAATAGACCATAATCATTCACTCTTCTTATGCCAAGCATTACTAACTCTAGTTTTAATACCAGGTTGCTTAGGTTTTGAATCAGTATTGAATTTACTTCTACTTCTTCTAATAGCGTTTTTGATTTTAATGCCTTGCTTATGCAAATCTTTAACGTCAAATGCTATAACAACTATACTAATAATTACAAATATTACTAGTTTTACAAAACCTTGATCTACAAATTTATAATATAATGCAACTAATATGCACATCTTTAAGCAAGCTACTACGTAATTTATAAAATGCTTCTTAATAGAATCTAACAAGTCTTTAAGACCTTGTCCTTCTTTGAATAACTCAAATATAGTGTAGTAAATTACTTTAAATGCGGTAGCCATTAACAGTACAAAACTAGATATCTTTTTCCAAATTACTGGTAAAAATAGTAAAAGTAAACTTGTATTGCATATCATAACAAAACTTTCACTCGTAAAATGCGGATCCAATTGAACTGCATCTTTATAGTTATTAGTTATGTTTCCATTTGAAAAGTGCTGTGGAGATATATTCATTTGAGCGTCTATTATTCTAAATGTATCTGCTGAAATAGTTCCATCACCAGCAGTAGTTTTTAGAGTATTGTTAGGGAAATAAATATCTCCATGATCATCTGGAAGTTCAAACTTTTCTGCAACTTTCTTATTTATTGTAGAATCAATATGATATTTTGAACCACATGAATACAAATAAGCTGCCCAGTTTTTAATTTCTTTTCCACCACCAACATAAACAAATACATCACCAGTATATTTAGCACTATCATAGAATGGAGTTCCAGGTGCAGCAGTCATATCTATTTCATCATGACTTTGCGGCATTCTTGATTGACCAGATTCTGTAGAAGAATATGTAGTATATAGCTCTTCATAGTTTCTTCCCTCAAATTGAGCTCTACACCAAGGACCAAATATTGCTCTTCTCCATATAGCAGCAGAAGTAGCTAAATCATCATCCTGTACTGCTACAACTTCATCTTCTTGCAAATCTTCTGATAATGCTTCATTGAATATATCATCTATTACGCCAGTAGTTCTATCTACGATAATATTAAATGCATCAGGTCTTGCTACAATTGTACCAAAGAAACCTAAACACAATACACCAATAGCAAATCTTGCAAGTATTTCTCTAAATGATGAGTTACCCTTACTGTATCTTATAGCTTTTCCAGCTAATGATATTATAAAGAATACCATCACTAAACCAAGTATTACAAATAGCAGTGGCTTAATAACGTCCCAAGCTTCAGAATCTTCAAGTGCTTTAAAAGCATCTCCAATAGCATTTTTAATACCATCGCCCATTACAAAAGTTACTAGTGATGATAAGTTTTTACATACTTCTAGCTTAAAACTAGCATCAGTATATGCCCAACCAGTAAACACACTTTTAAGTGACTTAGAAGTTCTTGGGTCTGTATCACCATTACTTAGTTTTTCTTTATTAAGTACTCCAGGTCTTCCAGGATATACTTGACAAGAAATGTATCTATTACTTTCGTAATCAATAGTATCAAAGGATATTAAATCACGGGTCTTATTTTGATCTACAGCACTCCAAATATGATCTGCTAGATTTGGTGTATAGGTTTTTTCACCAAAATATCTATACCAATGAATATCTTCTCCAAATAGCTCATATAAGCTATATGTTTTAGAAGTATCATCTTCTCCTTTTAGACCATTGATATAACCAGCAAATACTTCCTGATTGTTTGCTAAAATATCATCATTAATGCTGTTGTCTAATATCATACCAACATTTTGAGGATACTTAATTACTTTTTCTAAATAGGTACCTAAAATACTGTAGTCAATAATTCCAGAACCAAGATATACTGGATCTACGTCTACACTACCAAGTATATCTCTAGCATAATCTTTATCAAACTTAAGACCCTTAAAAATTTCATAAGCTGCTTGAGCATTTCCATGTCTATCACTTATTTGCTTATCGGTCATTGTTGATTCTGCAGCACCATTTATAAATTCTACAAACTTAGTAACACATTCATCAACATCACAGTTTTTACATTCTTCTATATAGTCATAAAATCGATTATCATTAAAATAACCACCAGAGCCACCTGGAGCAATAAAATAAGCTATTTGACTATCTATATCCCAGTAATTTTCCTCTCTACTGTCAGCCCACTTCATTAATTTATAAGCATTTGCTCCAGTAAAACCATATATACCACCAGAGTTAAATCCAACACCCTTAGTATAGCCCATTTTTTCTAATTCATCATCAAGATAAAAATAAAAACTTAAATCTAAATCCATTCCAAGTTCAGAAGAATATGCTGAATAAGCTCCAGCTACTCCAGCATTTCCCTTTTTTCTAGCATTCTCAATATCAGTTATGTTTATACCATACGATAATAGAGTATCAATAACACAATCAGTAGAAAATTCTATACCACCCTGTTCAACAGATGGCTCACAGTATACTTCTACATAATTGTCAAATTGTTCTTGACTATCTCCAGCTGGATTAGAATTAAGTCTAGAGTTAGCTGATGCATGAGTGTGCTCGCCAGTTCCACGCGAATTATTAACACCTTTTTCCCAAGGTTGTCCCATAGCATATTCACACACTTCTGGATAAAAGCTACCTTCACAAGCAGCAACACCTAAGCAAGCACAAGCCTCTTCATCAGTCATTCCAAGTGACTTATAGACACTCCACATTTTAAATGCATTTTGATGTCTATAATTATTATTAAAGTCATTTACATTTGTAGCATCTTCATGACCTGTATATTTTTCTGCAAAGCAGTCACCATAGGCAGCAAATACTTTATCAGAATTAAGAATAGTGGAGAACACAGACGTTATTATAGCAACTATTAGCAGTATATAGCTAATAAGATAATTCTTATTTTTAATTTGCATTATCTATGTCCTCCTTATTCTTCTTCTTGATTTGATCCAAGTCTTTGACCGTAAGAATCTTTGTCAGAATTACTGTCTTTATGTCTCTTCTTTTCAGAGCCATGAACTTCATCATATGCAGATTTACGCATCTTAAGTAGCTCATTACTCATACTATTATTACTAAATTTTTCTTCAGTTTCACGTATTTGATTATATCTCTCTAAGTTTTCCCAATGATTTGGATTAGTAATCCTATCACCGCGTCCATAAGAAGGATTCTTTATATAAGCACATGTATAAGCACCCTTATAACCAGCCATTAATGCTGTAAATTCCTGTGAACCCATATCAAGACATCTTGGATTTAAGCCGCCATACGTGAATGCTGAACCCAAATTATTAGATCTTCTATTAGCAGATTCATATAGTGGTTTATGCTTAATAGGTACAGAATCTGACTCAGTATTTTGGTTAAACTTTTCACGCTGTTCGTCAGACATAGGATTAAGTGCCTGAGGATCATTCAGTTCTTCTCTACGCTGACGTCTTAATTGACGATACTTACTCATATTAGCTAAGATATACATCCACATTAGAGTTCTTGGGAATACTTCAACTCTATAAGTAAGATCATGCCACCAAGAAACTAATCTAATAGTTAACCATATCATGAATAGCATTAATATAATACCAAAGATTCCACCATCAAGATTCATACCAACTGTTAGTACTATACCAGAATATAAACCAATAAGTACTATAAATAATAATGGTGCAAAAGTCTCTAATAATATAGTTGACATTTTCTTTCGTTCTGCTAGTTTTCCTAGTACTGCTTTAAATATAAATATGTAAAGCATAAACCAGAACCATAAGAATGTTAACATCTTAATAAGAGACAATAAGCATCCCAATACACAAACTAGCATCTTTGTTATAATGCCATTCCAACCATTTTGATAAGCATTGTTGAAGTTCTCATTTTGAGTGATCTTCATTTTAATAGTATCGCCACTATGATCGAGTTCTACTCTTGGAGCCATAAAGTGGTCTACAACTCTATAAGCGTTGTTATTTATAACAGGACCATTATACGTCTTACCATTCTCTACAATAGAAGTAACTACAGAATTTGAATGTCCATGATATTCAAAAGCATCTGCTAAAACAACCGACCAGTGTAAAACATCGTTACCATCTATTTGAGGTAGAGCTCCATCTGATTCTGATAATTCTGGTAAATCTTCATCCCAAGAAAATACCTGTTGACTAGCAAGTATTCCATATCCAGTATTATAGTTAGACCAAATATCTATATATGGTAAATAATACATTACTTCAGTATCATTAGCACTACCAAACATATAATCTAGACTAGTATATTTATCTAGTGCTGCTCTTTCACCCAATGCCATAATGCCAGTATTTGCAGTCTTAATTGTCTTCCAAGTACCTTCAGGATTAGCAGCAACAGCTGCAACTGTTCCTAATTCTATAAATAGAACTAAGAATCCAATTAAAATTTTCTTAGTACCTTTACTTCCCATTTTTAAGACAGCTGCAATAGTCTTAAAAATAAAGAATAATGCAAGTGATCCAAATAATAAGGAAGTAAATGATTTCATTCCCCAGAAAGTAGTTGGTGAAAGTCCCCAATCATCTAATACATCAAAATCACACATCTGTTGCATAAATACAGACAATTCAGTTATCTTTCCACATAGTGATATAATTCTGGGTTGTATTGAGAATAGCCTACTCAAATTTAATCCAAAAGTTAAAGTTGATACTAAGCCACCTACAAGAGTATCAGTATATCTAGTTACTCTTGGGTCTCCAGCAACTCCAGTATAATTATCTCTATCTAATGGTAATTGAGAACCATTATAGAAAGGCATAACACGAGTATCATCATTTACAATAGTTCTACCCGGATCATCATCACCTACGCCTTTAGCTGTAGCTGCCATAAGCATCATCATTTTAGATAATACATCAGTATAATATGGTCCACAATAGCTTTGTAATTTTGCTAGTATCTCACGTGCTTGAGAAGTAGTTAGTTCATGCACATCAAGATCTTCAACAATATCTTGTGTAACTTCATATACACCACTATAAGCATAAACATTCAATACAGTCAATGTAGTTTTGCCATCACCATATTTAGTAGAATAGCATTCACCATCTTCACCTTCATTAGTGATCATACACTGTCTATATGGTATATCTTGTCTTACGCCATCGTCTTTGTAGTTTTTCTGATCATCACCATCAATATTGACGTAATCATCTGGATCTTGACCTAATCGATAGTATTTTCTAAATGTACGATAATCATTTATAAGTTCATCATTGTGATTATAGTTTTCAAAAATAGTAGTTGCTTGACCAGGTAAAAAGTCATCTTTTACTAAGCCAACTCCACCGTCATCATTAGGTATATTTGCTGGATCTAATGCCTTCATAGAATCTTCAAATTCATTTAAAGATATTTGATTGCTAGAATCTACGCCATCCCACAAATACTTTACTCTAAAATACTGATTTCTATAATCAGTTGTAGTATTAGTATCTACAGTAGTTTCTGTCCATTCGTTAGTACTTTTTTCAATTGTGATCTTTGTTATTTTATCGTATGAAAAACCCTTTGGTCCTTCACTTGTATCAACCACAATACATGGAATACTTGTACCTGAAATCGTACTGAAACAATCTCCATATTCTTCAGCAAAATTAAAATTAGGGTTATTCCTGGCTTTAGCAACAGCATTTTCTGTAACGTGGCCATCTGAATCTTTTGTAGGTGTAAAAGTAGCTATTGTAGTAATAGTTGGCGAATGAGATTCTGGTGAAATTGTAGTATCACTATCATTTGATGAATCAGATGTATACGTAGAACCATTTGAATAATCAATAGAATCTTTATAACCATTATTATTATCTACTTGTCTACTTTCATTTTTATAGGGATTAATTTGATTGTAAGATCTTTCTATTTCTTTATCTGAATCTCCAGATTTTACAACCCAAGAATC
>ODAI010129758.1_pt1 | contig 16239 bp, 12 predicted proteins | sample 1539321 | NCBI WGS metagenome assembly ODAI01 (sample SAMN02144231, study PRJEB22623) | gut metagenome | biome: sheep rumen | host: Ovis aries | place: New Zealand
TACCCTGTTATTTTCATTCTTTGATTTAACAACTCTATCTAAAAACTCGGCTTGTTCCTCTGTTATTGATACAAAGTCTGGATTTATTCTTGAAACATCCATTGTAAAGATATAACAGGTTATATCTTCTTTTGTTCTATTAGTCATTGATATTAGCTGTGTTAAAGCTCCATCAAAGACTTTTTTATTTCCACATAAAAGTATATTTACCATCTTTTCTCCTCTTTTTTTATAATTCATTGTTATTATATACTATATTACTTTTTTTTGCAAATTAATATTCTATTTTTAAGTACAATTCAAAAACTTTGAGAATTTCTTTTAAAAATATAATTATATAAAAAAACTGCCAGGAAATAAACATATCCTGACAGTTAAATTATTACAATGTAATAATTTTGTTGAATACAATATCTGCTACCTCGCTTTTACTGAGATTTGTAGTATCTAAATAGAGTTTTGATTCAATACACTCAGCAAATTCATCAAATTTTCTTTTGTAGTTAGTTAGAAAATCTTTTTTTGTGAAAGTTACTGGCTCTCCTGAAGCAATTCTTCTTTTGATTGATTCCTCAACGTCTACGTCGATTATATACAACAAATCTGGAAAAACATTATACTTCTTACCAAACGTTTCCATAAACTCAGTTATATACTTAGAATACTCTGAATCTTTATCATTGTACATATTAGCCCAAAAAAGCTGATTATAAAAGCCTCTGTCAAGTAAAATGTAATCTGCATTTGACATATACTTTATTTCTAAGCTTTTCTGCAATGTTTCCAATGTGATCCAAAGGTTCTGTTCTATTGAGCCTTTTGGAATTGTCGTAGGAAGAAGCTCCGCGGGTTCCTGCATAATTATTGCCTTAACATCATTGTCTTTGCACATCTTGTCAATGTTTTTTAACAATGTTGTTTTTCCAGAATTGGGTAATCCTGAAAATTCAACAATTATAGGCCGTTTCATGAAAACGCCTCCTTTAAATAATTTTATACTGTGAATATATCATATGAATTTTTTTAAGTCTATACTTTTATCGAAATTTGTCGAAAAAAGTAAGGGTGAATTATCACCCTTACTCTTCATTTTTTTTACTTTGCAAATACTTTTCCCACATATCATAAACTTTGTGCTTAGATAACACTAATTCTTTGAATAATTCTTCAGACAAACTTTTAACAAATTCCTGATGCTCAAAAATCTGATTTTCTGCATATTTTTCTGATTTTTTTAAGATTTCTCTCTTTTCGTCTTCCAACTGCATTTTTGTTTTTTCAGAAATATACTTTTCATCATCTAATATTACATAGTTTTTGCCAATGCTTTCTGAAAAACCATATCTTGTAATCATGTCATTTATCTTTTGCATAGCAGACTTCAAATCTGAAGAGGCACCTGTATTAGATTTAACATTTGGATTGAGTTTTTGTTCCGCAATTCTTCCAGCTAAGCACTCTGAAACTTCTTTAATAAGTAAATCCTGATTTTTATAATAACTTGCAATCCTTTTCGAACCTTCAAAACTTGTAACACCATTATTACTTCTTCCAGGAATAATGGATACATATCGAATATCCGAAAGACTAGAATTTATTAATCTTATTAAAGTGTGCCCAGCCTCATGAATTGCAGTATTTTTTAAAGCTTCTTCCGAAGTGTCATCTAAATACTTGAATGAATCTGGATAAATTAGTTTTGCAATATCCTTTTCTAATTTAGTTTTTTCGCTCTTTTTAGATAGTAAAAATGCATACTCTATAACATTAAGATACGAATTGATATTATAACAATTTTCAGTCCAACCAGATTCTATTGCAATAAAAAACAGCAACATATCCCTAGTGTAACTAACCTCATATTTTTTTGATAACTCATCCACTCTGGGAACCATCATATCAATTAATAAATCAATGTCTCTTTTTTGTACACAATCAACTATTATGTAAGAGTTTTTTAACTTTTTTTGAAGAATTTCCAAATCATTTGGATTTGCCACAGAAAGTTCAAAAATAATTTTAAGGAACTTAATATCGTAATATTCTTTAATTTCATCTAAATATAAATCCATTACATTTAGAGCCTTATTTATCATTTCCAAGCTTTCGAATTCTGCATACAAAATCAGTGATGCTGAATTATATTCATTGATAAGATTTGAAATTATTTCAAGCATTTTATCAACATCTAAATTTACAATTGTCCATATTGGCTTAATGTAAACAACTTTGGTTGATTCAACGCCTAATAACTTATTCAAATCTTGCTGAATAAAATTCCGCATTAATGCAGTTTTTCCACAGCCTTTAGGACCTGCTATTATTACACCATTTTTAGAATCACATTGCAAAATATCGTTTATCAGTTGTAATTCTTCAACAGCATAATACTTTTTTCCATCATCCTTCAGCTCTGCATATGGCTTCATAAGATTCTTCCGAAAAAGATTTTTATCTTCTGTCTCATTCATCTATGAAAAACTCCTTTCATGATTATTAATATATATAAACTGGTGCTTGACCAGAAATTTAGATTTACATAAATATATTATCACGTTTTTTCATATATTTCAAGCAATTTGTGCATTTTAGACATTCTTCGCTATACTTTTTTCTATTCTATTATTATTTTTCTCTTTAATTTTCCATTAACACATATTGCAATTCCTATAAATGAATGATTTTGATTGTAAATCTTTGCAAAATCACCATTATAGTCTTCACCTATCATAACGCCATTTAAAAATAAATTAAGTTGTTTTTCGTTTAGAATAACATTTTCTTTTTGTTTGAAAAAATCTTCTATGCTGATAAGCTTTTTATTTATAAAATCTGCATTTGTAAAATTATCTTTAAGTTCTTGAATTGTAATTGCATCATCAATTTTAAAATCTCCTACCATTGTTCTTTTCAATTCTTTCATATACCCAACAGTACCTAAAGATTCTGCAATTTTTTCGCATATAGATCTTACATACGTACCTTTTGAACAATATATTTCAAATATAAGTAATCTTTCATCTTTACTAATATCTAATAATTTCAAATCATAAATTTCAATTTCTCGCTCTGGAATACTCACAGATTTTCCACTTCTTGCATACTCGTACAATTTTTTTCCATTTACTTTTATTGCAGAATACATTGGAGGAACCTGTCTCTGCTTACCAATCAATTTTTTTAAAACTGTTTCCACGTTTCTATTGTCTAAGGCATCTTCATCAACCTCTTTTTCCTCAATAACATTTCCTTCAACATCAGCAGTATCAGTCTTAACCCCCAGTTTAAGAGTTGCCACATACTTTTTATCATGATTAATCAAAAATTGAGAAAGCTCAGTTCCTTTTCCAATAAGAATAGGAAGTACCCCCGTAGCATTAGGATCCAAAGTACCAGTATGTCCTACCTTCTTACCAAATAACTTCTTCACCTGATAAACTACATCATGAGAAGTGCACCCCTTCTCCTTATTCATAACCAAAATTCCATCCATCTTCTTACACCTCACTTTATTTGAAATAAAATAATAAAAAACATATATATTATTTTCCTAAAACACTATAACTAACAGAGTAGTCGAAATGTCGAAAAAGGTCGATGAGCTAAATTTATTAATGCGCAGTGAGTGCGCAGTTTGGCGCTCCACACTTATGTCTTTCTTCCAAACTTCCACGCCAGTAAACGAACGTAGCATTAATAACATTTAGCTCATCGACCTTTTTCGATATTTCGACGGCCAATTCCAAAATGCTTTATTTAAAATAAGCCTTAACCTCATTCATAATTTTATCTTTAACATGTTGTAAATCTCCCTGAATAGTGCATCCCGCAGCACGAGGATGACCTCCTCCACCAAATAGCAATGCAACATCAGAAACATTTACATACTCATTAGAACGTAAAGAAACTTTCCATCCTTTACCATTCTTCAACTCTCTAATAAATGCAGAAACTTCAACACCTTCAATACATTTTCCAATATTAACAATACCTTCGTGATCACCAGTTTCACTATGTACTTTTTCTTCATCTTCAAGAGTTATATATGTAAATGTAGCCTTATTATCATAGAAAAATTCCAATCTAGATTCAGCAATTCTTCTTAATTCAAAACTTGTTCTAGTAGTAGTTTCTAAAACTCTTCTATATATTTTTGAAACATTAACACCTTTATTTAATAATTCAGCTACAAATTCAAATGTTTCAACATTTGTACCTTGGTATTTAAATCCACCTGTATCTGTTATAATACCAGTTAAAATACATGTACCAATTTCCTTTGTAATAGCCATTTTAAAATACTCTAAAAGTACAATTAATATTTGAGCACAAGCTGGTGAGTCAGGGTTTACATAGTTAATATCACCATACATAGTATTTGTTCCATGATGATCAATAACTACGCTTGTTTTAGCTTCTTCAAAGTATTTTCCCCAACCATTAAGCATTTTTAATGTTGCAGCGTCTACTGAAATTGCTAAATCATATTGTTCAACACTACTCTCTTTTTTTATCTCAGCAGCTCCTGGTAAAAACTCAAAACATCTAGAGTACTCAGGAATAATAACATCTACATTTTGCTTCCCGTAATTTTTCAAAGCATTATACAATGCTAAACTACTTCCAATAGCATCACCATCAGGATTCTCATGTGTTAATATTACTATTGAATCAGCATTATTTATTTGTTCTATAATATTATCTAAAGTCATTCCATAACTTCCTTATCTTTGTGAAAATTTAGGTTTTTTTGGTTTTACCTATAAACCCATTTGAAATTTATTTTAAATCTTTCAAAATATTATCAATTCTAGCACCATATTCCAAAGAATCATCAATTTCAAAAACTAACTCAGGAGTAATTCTTAAATTAACCTCCTTAGCAATTCTACTTCTAATAAATCCAGCAGATTCCTTCAAACCAGCCATAGTTTTATCAATGTCTTTAGAATTTAAGATACTAACATACACTTTTGCATATTTAAAATCAGGAGTAATCTTAACCTTAGTAACACTAAGCATCCCCGTAATATTAGGATTCTTTAATTCATACGCTAAAATGCTACTTAATTCCTTCCTCAACTCCTCATTTATCCTATTCAAACGAGCCTCATTCTTAGCCACGTCAATCTCATCTCCTTCACTCAAAAATAATTTTTTCTAAAACTCTAAACCGTAGAGTAACCGAAAAATATCGAAAAATATCAACAAGCTAAATTTTTAACGCGCAGTGGAGTGCGCAGCTTGGCGCCCCCACCTAATGTCTTTATAGAAATCACAACGCCAGTAAACGAACGGAGCGTTAAAACATTTAGCTTGTTGGTGTTTTTCGTTATTTTTCGGTGGTCCACTGCAAGTCGAAAAAATTATCTCTTAACTTCCTCCATAACGAAAGCCTCAATAATATCATCTTCCTTAATATCATTATAATCCTCAATTTGAACACCACATTCAAATCCCTTTGTAACTTCTTTAACATCATCTTTAAAACGTTTCAAAGATGCAAGTTTACCTTCATGAATTACAACGCTATCACGAATAACCCTAACACCAGCATTTCTCTCAATTCTACCGTCTAATACAAAGCATCCTGCAATAGTACCAACGCTAGAAACTTTAAATGTTTGTCTAACTTGAGCATTACCAATAATTTTTTCTTCATATACTGGATCAAGCATACCTTTCATGGCAGCTTCAACATCTTCAATTGCTTGATAAATAATAGAATATAATTTAATTTCTACTCCTTCTCTATCAGCTAATTCTTTGGCTGTTCCCACAGGTCTTACATTAAATCCTATAATAATTGCACCTGCTGCTTTTGCAAGTTGAACATCAGATTCATTAATAGCACCTGGAACAGAGTGTATAACTTTAACCTTGACTTCATCATTAGATAATTTCTCAAGTGATTGTTTAACCGCTTCTGCAGAACCTTGAACATCAGCTTTAACAATTAAATTCAATTGTTTCAACTCATCGCTAGCCATTTTTTCGAATAAATTACTCAAAGTTACTGTACTTGATTTCAACATTTTTTCTCTTTCTTGAGCACGTCTCTTCTCAATTAAATGTTTAGCCATTTTTTCGTTTTTAACTTCATAGAATGTATCTCCAGCTTCAGGAACTTCTGTTAATCCCATAATTTCAACAGGAGTTGAAGGACCAGCTTCTCTTACATTTTGACCTTTATCATTTTTCATTGCTCTAATTCTACCAATTGATGTACCAACAACAACTGTATCACCTACATCTAATGTACCTCTTTGAACTAGTACAGATGCAATTGGACCTTTAGCTTTATCCAAACGAGCCTCAATTACAACACCTTTAGATTGTTTATTTGGATTTGCTTTTAATTCTTGCATGTCAGCAACTAATAGTACCATTTCTAATAAAGTATCAAGATTTGTATGATTTTTAGCAGAGATTGGAACAAATATTGTATCTCCACCCCATTCTTCTGAAACTAATTCATATTGCATTAATTCTTGTTTTACTTTATCAACATTAGCTTCTGGTAAATCTATTTTGTTTACTGCTACTATAATTGGAATATTTGCTGCTTTAGCATGATTAATAGCTTCAACTGTTTGAGGCATTACACCATCATTTGCTGCAACTACCAATATTGCAATATCAGTAATTTGAGCACCTCTGGCTCTCATACTTGTGAAAGCTTCATGTCCTGGTGTATCTAAGAAAGTAATTTCTCTACCACTTACATTAACCTTATATGCACCAATATGTTGTGTAATTCCTCCAGCTTCACCTTCTATAACATTTGTGCTTCTAATAGCATCTAGTAAAGATGTTTTACCATGGTCAACGTGTCCCATAACTACAACAACTGGTGGTCTTGCTTCTAATTCTTCTTCACTATCTTCAGATTCATCAAATAAAATATCTTCTTCATTAACAACTTCTTTTTTGTTAGCTGTAACACCAAATTCTGAAGCAATTAAATATGCTGTATCAAAATCAACTTCATTATTAATTGTAGCCATTATTCCTAAACCAAATAGTTTTTTAATAACTTCACTACTTGTTTTCTTTAATTCCATTGCTAAATCTTTTACTGTAATTTTTTCAGGAATACTAATTTCTTTTAATTCAAAGATTTTTTGTTTAGATTCACCATCTTCAGTTTTGTTTGCTTTCTTTTTGTTCTTTTTAATTCTTCCACTAGACATATCATAATAATCTAGCATTCCACCATCTTGATCATCAAACATATTTGATAATCCACTTTCTCTTTTTAGTCCTTTTAATTTTCCACCATCAAAATCTTCAAATCTACCATTTTTCTTTCCTTTTGTAGTTTTCTTATTTCCCTTATTCTCTTCAAACTTGATTTGTTTAGCTTTGTCAATTGATCTGCTATTATAATCTCTTTGAGATTCTTTTTCTACAATTTCAGTTGACATGATATCTTTTATGTTCTTGTCAATTCCCTTTTCATCAAGTGGTCTTTTTCCATTTCTATTGAAATCATTTCTATTATTGTCTCCTCTGTTATTAAAGCCATTTCTTTGAAACTTACCATTTTGATTTCTATTAAATCCATTTTCACCATTATTTCTTCTGTCTTGATTATTATAACCATTATTATAATTATTATTTCTATTATTGAAATTTCCATTTCTATCATTTTGGAATCTATTATTTCTATTTCCATCTTGATTAAATCTAGTTCTTTCACCTGAATTATTTCTGTCATTATAATTATTTCTATTTTGATTATAATTATCATTTCTTCTGTATCCGTTATTATTTACATATTCTTTTTTTACTGCTTGCTCCATAGTCTTATTATCAGTTAAATCTGGTTTCTCCTTTTCAAAATTCTTTTGACTTGATATATTTTTTTCTTCAGCTACTTTTTCTTGTATCTCTATATCTTTTTGAGTATTTTTATTTTCCTCTATTGGTTTTGATTTTTTCTCATCATTGTTAACTTTTACTTCAGAAGTTTGTTTAGTCTCTTCAACCTTTTTCACAGTTTCTGTCTTTTTTGTTTCATTTTTTTCTTTCTTATTGTCTTTTATTCCAAATAATTCACTAAATGTCATAGGTTTAGTGGTTTTATTTCTATAGACAATATTGTAATCTTGATTTTTATTTCTTTCTACAAATCCAACATCATTTCTGTTAGTTTTAGGTTTTTCTTCAACTTTTTTTGGCTCATCATTAATAATAACTTCTCTTCTTATAATAACAGGTGTTACATTTTTCTTATCTGTTTTGTTTTTAGAAGATTTATCTGTTTTACTATCTCTTGATTTGCTTTCAGGTTTAGATTCATTATTTTGGCTACCTTTAAAACTATCTTTAATAGACTTGGCTTGCTTTTCATCTACTGAACTTAAGTGACTAGAAACCTCTATTCCCAAACTATTTGCTTTCTCAATTATTTGTTTACTGGTTAAGCCTAATTCTTTTGCAATTTCATGTATTTTTATCTTACCCAATAAGTTCACCCCCACTTATATTTTTTTTATTCTCTTTTGAAAAATTATTTACCACTAATTACACCTCTTAAATTCTCATAGACTTCATTATTAATTTCCATTTTAAAACTTTTTTCAATCTTCTTATTTTTTATAGCTTTTTCCAAACATTCTATATTATCACATATATATGCGCCTCTACCATTCGCTTTACCTGTTCTATCAATACTTATGTTATTTTGATTATCTTTAACTATACGTATAAAATCATTTTTATCTTTTTTTACATTACATCCTATACATGTTCTTTGTGGTATACTTTTCAAAATATTCACTTCCTTTTAATTATTCTTCTGAAGTTTCAACTTCTTCAGCATTTTCTTCAGATTCTTCAGCATTTTGTGCTTCTGCTAAAATTTGTCTGAATTGAGATTCACTCTTAATATCTATTTTCCAATTTGTTAATTTTGCAGCTAATCTAGCATTTTGTCCTGATTTACCAATTGCTAATGATAATTGATCATCTGGAACAATAACTTGTGCAAATTTTTCTTCTTCTTTAATATCTACTGCTAAAACTTGAGCTGGTAATAAAGCTGCTGAAATGAATGTTGCTGGGTCTTCATTCCATTCAATAACATCTATTTTTTCTCCACCTAATTCATTAATTATGTTTTGAATACGAATTCCTTTTTGACCAACACATGAACCTACTGGGTCTATATTCTCATTTGGAGAATACACAGCTACCTTACTTCTACTTCCTGCATCTCTTGATACGCTTTTAATTTCAATAACACCTTCATAAATTTCTGGAATTTCTAATTCAAATAATTTTCTTACGAAATCAGCTGCTGCTCTAGAAATTATAACTTGTGGTGCACCTTTAGCTCCTTTTTCTACATCTAAAACATATGCTCTAATTTTATCATTTACATGATATTTTTCTGTAGGAACTTGTTCCTTTAATGGCATAACACCTTCTAGTCTTCCTAAATCTACTACAACAATTCCTCCATCAGCTTTTTGAATTAATCCAGAAACTATTTCACCTTTTCTATCACTAAATTCATTGAATAAGTATTCTCTTGATGCTTCTCTTATTTTTTGAATAATAACTTGTTTTGCTGTTCCAGCTGCAATTCTTCCAAAATTCTTTGGCATTATTTCAATTTGTGCTGTGTCTCCAACTTCTAATGATTTATTAATTTTTTTAGCATCTTCTAGAGAAATTTGAGTATTTCCATCTTCAACCTCTTCTACAACTTCTTTTTCAACAAATACGTGATAATCTCCAGTTTCTTTATCAACAACAACTTTTGCATTATCAGCTGTTGAATCAAAATCTCTTTTGTATGCTGTAACTAATGCTGTTTCTATAGCCTCCATTAAACTTCCTGGTTCCATACCATTTTCTTTTTCTAATTCTTCCATTGCAAGCAACATTTCCTTACTATCTATTGCTTTACTTGGTTTTGCTTTTGCTCCTTTTTTCATTTTTTTAATTCCTCCTTCTACTCAATTGGGTATGTTTATATTACATTTCGCTATCCCAATCATAATATTTTTTTATTAATGATATATTTTTTCTTTCTAATTCAATAACTTCACTATCTATTTCAATATAAATTGTTTGGTCATCAAATTTCTTTAGCTTACCAATAAATTCTTTACTGTTATTAACAGGTTTGAATAAATTAACTGTTATGTATTCATCAATATTTTCTCTTAGATGTTTTTCTTTTCGAATAATCTTTTCTACACCTGTTGAAGATACTTCTAAGAAATATTGTTCCTTTATATAATCAGCAGTATCTAACATTTCTTCTATTTCATTATTTACTTTTTCGCAATCTTCTAAACTAATTGTTCCATTTGGATTTTCAATAAAAAGACGTAAAAAGTAATCTTTTCCTTCTTTTGCATATTGAACATCATACAACTGATAGCCTAAAGCTTCAATTGTTTTTCCAACAAGAGTTTCTACTCTTTCTTCAATACTTGCCAAGATTTATTTCCCCCTTTATTTACAATTAAAGAGTGGGATTTGTTCCCACTCTCCTGTTCGTTATTCATTTTGCTATTACATTATATACCTTTTTGGTAGATTTTTCAAGTGTTTTTCGTAAAATTTTATATTTTATATTTGTTTAGCCAACGTTGAATATTTTTTAAGTTTATGCTATAATTTAAGCATTATTTATTAAAGGAGATTAAAATGAACCAAAATCTAATCAAATTAGAATTTAATAAAATCCTTGAAATATTAAAAGGATATTGTAAAACATATATCGGAAAAAATATGTGTTTAAATATTTTACCATCTAATGATATTGAGAAAGTAAAACAATTACTTGGTGAAACTTCAGAAGCATATGAATTAATAATAAAATATGGTAACTTACCAATCGACGAAATTGATGATATTACACCTTATTTAAAAAATTTGGAAAGTTACATTCCACTAAGTTCTAAAGCTTTATTAGAAATAGCCAAAATTTTAAATGTGTCTAGCAATTTAAAAGAATATTTTAATAATTCAGAAATTATATCTAATCTATTGGCATCTAAATTCGAGGCATTATACTCAAATCCTGGAATTTATCAAGAAATTACTAAAGCTATTATAGATGAAAACAATATTGCAGATGATGCATCAAAAACCCTTAACACTCTTAGACGAAACCGTCGTAGATTAGAAAGTGGAATTAAAGAAAAACTGAACTCTTTTATCCATTCCTCTAGCTATTCAAAATACATAATGGAACCTATAATCACAATAAGAAATGATAGATATGTTATTCCTGTTAAAATTGAATACAAAGAAAATATAAATGGATTAATACACGATATTTCTGCAAGTGGTTCAACTGTGTATATTGAACCAACTTCCGTATTTGATTTAAACAATCAGATTAATAATATAAAATTGGAAGAAGCATTAGAAATTGAAAGAATTTTAGAAAATTTATCAAAACTACTATTTCCTATTACTGATAATATAAAAGAAACTGTAGAAATAATAGGAAACATCGATTTAATTTTTGCTAAAGCTTCCTATTCAAAAGCAATTGATGGTATTGAGCCTATCATAAATGCAGAAAAAATTATAAATTTGAAACAAGCAAGACACCCTTTAATTGATTCAAAATCTGTTGTACCAATTGATTTGAATTTAGGAAAAGACTTTCAATCATTAATCATAACTGGTCCAAATACAGGTGGAAAAACTGTCACACTAAAAACTGTTGGACTTCTATGTTTAATGGCATGCTCAGGCCTTCATATTCCAGCAAAAGAGAATAGTAGTATCTATGTTTTTGACAATGTTTTTGCAGACATTGGTGATGAGCAAAGTATTCAAGAATCTTTAAGTACTTTTTCATCACATATGAAAAACATTATAAGTATTTTATCAAAATCAACCAATAACAGCTTGGTTTTAATAGATGAATTGGGTTCTGGAACAGATCCTGTTCAAGGTGCAAATCTTGCAATTAGTATTTTGGAAAACCTATATAATAAAGGTACTCTTACTCTTTCCACAACTCACTATCCAGAATTAAAAAACTATGCTTTAGTTACTGATGGATTTGAAAATGCCAGCTCTGAATTTGACATTGAAAACTTACGTCCAACCTATAAAATTTTAATAGGTGTTCCTGGTAAAAGCAACGCTTTTGCAATAAGTAAAAAATTAGGATTACCTCAAGATATTTTAGAAAGAGCTGAAAATTTATTAAGTGAAGATAATATTAGTATTGAGGAACTTATTAAAAACATTTATGATGATAAATTGGTTATTGAAAAAGAAAAAGAAGAAATTGTTAAAAATTCTAATCAAGTTGAACTACTTAGAAAACAGTTAGAAAACAATGTTTCTGATGTTAAATTACGTGAAAAAGAAATAATTGAAAAAGCAAAAAATGAAGCAAGAAATATTTTACTAAATGCCAAAGAAAATGCAAATGAAATTATAAAAGAATTAAACGATTTATACGATTCAGTTGATAAAGATTCATTAAAGAAAGCAAATAAACTACGTGATAATCTAAATTCAGAAATAAAAAATAATATAACTCTTAAAACAAATGATGAATCTGAAATTTCAAGTAATTTTGAAATAAAAGTTGGAATGGATGTTTTAGTAAAACCTTTTAATATGGTTGGAACTGTTTTAACATTACCAAATAAAAACCATGAAGTTATGGTTCAATTTGGAAACACAAAAACTAATATTAAAATAAGTAATCTAGAATTAATTAATAAAACTAAAACTGTAAATCAATCTAATAAAACAACTAATTACAAAACATCTTTAGAAATGAAGTCAAAAAATGTTTCTACAGAAATAAATGTAATTGGTCAAAATGTTGAAGACGCAATATTTATTATCGATAAATATTTAGATGATTGTTATTTGGCAAATCTTCCTTCAGCCAGAATTGTTCATGGTAAAGGAACCGGTAAACTACGTAGCGGAATTCATAATTTTTTAAAGAAACATCCTCATGTTAAATCATATAGATTAGGTACTTTTGGAGAGGGTGAAATGGGAGTTACCATTGTTGAATTTAAAAACAAATAGGAAAAGAGCTGACCATTACGGTCAGCTCTTTGAGATTTGATTATTGCATGTGTTTATCTTTTATTTTCTTACAAATGATACCTTCTTTCCCATTAATTCTAAAAGTCCTGTGAAGTTATTATTTTCATCAAAGTAAAGTTCAACATTAGATGTTTCTGCCTCTTCTTCGATTTTTGCAATCGCAAGAATGATCTTTGCAGCTTTCTTGAGTTCTGATACTGAAAATTCATCCAGCAAATCAGAATCAGAAAATTCGCTTTCAAAGAAGCTCTTCATCTTTTTGTTGATTTCCTGAGCATCAATTTCAAAGTCTTCCAACTTGTAATCGAAACCAGAATCCTTTGAGCTGTCGCAATAAAGCGACAAAGATGTTAACTCGCGAATCTGTGACATTATAGCGTCTCTTTCATCTTGCAAGTGATTCATCACATTTTTTTCGTTTGCAATTGATTCTTCAACTAAAGAGTGTTCTTTATATGCATTTTCAAATTTTGCTTTAAGAGTCGACACTTCAGTTTCTATTCGCCTCAGATTACCACATATTTCACTAATAGCCTTTGAAAGTTCTCTTTTTCTGGTATACAGTAATTTGGTTGAACTTTCACTTGAAATAATTTTTTCATTTATTTCATTTAAATTAACGTTAAGTTCTTCCAACTGTATCGAAGTATCTGTTGATTCATTGCTTGCAACGATATCTTCCTTTGCATCGGCGATAATCACCGTATCAGCAGGAATTTCTACATCAGCCGTGTTTTCTGCTTTCGCATGTTCTTGCTCATAATCAGCAATGCTTTTTTCAGCAGTAATCAATGCATCCGTAACATTCAACTTATATGGTACTGATGCCACCATCTGATCAACATCAACTGATTTATACTCTGGAGGTATCTCGTCTCCAATAATATTTGATACTGCATTTGACTTTCTTTGCTTCCTCTTACTATTTGCCTTCATTTTCTTGATGTCCCGATTTACCTTATTCTCATTTCCATTATGAATTTTCCTTAAAGAATTCTTAAGATCATCCAAATCAGTAAGGTCGTAGTTTTTTATAAAATCTTCTACTCCCCACTCTTTTGTTAATCCAAGATTAATCGTTTTTGATGTCATTTCTTTCATAATTCTTACTCCTTTTCAGCTTTGTTAGAAATCATAACGTTATTTTCAATCTTCTCTCGAAGAGCAACAATATCAGTTACAATATTGTCGAAAGATGCATCGATGTTTTTTAAATCATCGTTTGTGTAGTGTTCATAACTATTTTTTGTATCATGTGCAGGAATCTTATGTGACATCTGCGGATTCCTAATGTAGTAATCCCTGGAAACACCATTTGTCTCAGCTATTTTTTCTAATTTTTTGTAAACTGTGGATTTATTAATCTTGTATTTTTTCGCAATTTCGTTAATTTCGAGTCCGTTGTTAAAATCATTATGAAAATTTTTCACCATTCTTTCAACAGACATAGAATCTTTTTTAGTTCTCATGACTAACATCCTTTCGTATAGTAAATGGGTGGATAAACGTATGCAATTTTCAATGTACTTATCAAACCTCCTTAAAGTTTTAATAGTTATATTATACCATTTTTTCAGATTTATGTCAACGTAGCAAACATGAAACAGGTAGAAGTTCATAATTTAAACTCCTACCTGTTTTTTGTTATATGCTTAAAGCTTTTGCTCCATCTACAAAATATACTTTATACCACACTAAGAAAATATAAATGTTATATAATTTTCTTCCATGATTTTCTACACCTGCATAATGGTCATCAAGCATTTTATTTATTTTTTCTTTATCAAAAAACTCTGTTACCCAATCTTGCATAAATAAATCTTTAACTTTATTAAAGTACTTTTCTTCTTTAATCCACATAAAGAATGGTACTGGGAAACCAAGTTTTCTTCTTTTTGCCCATTCTTCTGGTATTACTTCAGCAGCAACATCTCTGAAAACTTTTTTAGTTTCACCATCTTTAATTAAATATTTACTTGGAATCTTTCTTGCAACATTCCATACCTCTTTATCTAGGAATGGAACGCGAAGTTCTACTGAATTGGCCATACTCATTTTGTCTGCTTTTAAAAGCATATCTTTTGCAAGCCAGAAATGCATATTAATATACATCATTTGAGTAATTTCATCCATTCCTTTAACATCATCATAATATGGTTTAATAATATCTGCAAATTTAATTCCGTTTCCCTTTAACTCGTTACAAAGAATATCTTCTGTTTCATTATCATCCATAATAAATGCATTTCCAATGAATCTTTCTGATAAAGGTCTATCATATTGGCAAATAATTCTTTTACCTTTGAATTTCTTTTTATCTCTAACCTTATTAGCCAAGCATTTTCTAAATGCTAATGGAAGTTTGCAATATGCTTTGATCCACTTACTAACATTCAATTCATTATAACCACCATACATTTCATCTGCACCTTCACCAGATAAAACTACTTTTACTTTTTCTCTTGCTAGCTTTGACAAGAAAAATAATGGAACAGTTGATAAATTTGCATGTGGTTCGTCTGTATGATATTGAACTACTGGTAAAGCGTTAAAGAAATCATCACCTGTTAAAACTCTGTTGTAATTGTTTGTATTAAATATTTTTGATAAATCTTTTGCAAATCCAGATTCATCAAAACCTGTTCTATCAAAACCAACTGTAAATGTTTTATCCGGTTTTGCCATACTTACAATATAAGATGAATCAACACCACCTGATAAATATGAACCTACTTCAACATCACTTATTTGGTGGCATTTTACAGAATCTTCTAATGATTCTTTTACTTGTTTTTTATAGCTTTCATATGTATCGTTTTGTTTCATATATTCAGCTTTAAAATATTGTTTAATTTCTATTTTTCCATCTTTAAATTTAAAGTAATTGCCTGGTTTTAATCTATACGTATTTTTGAAAAAAGTTTCATCTAATACAGAATATTGGAATGTTAAAAATGGCTTTAAAGCTTTCTTATTTACTTCTTTTACAAAATTTGGATGATCTAAAAAGCTTTTTATTTCTGAGCCAAAAATAAATGTTTTTCCATCATCATAATAGTAAAAAGGCTTAATTCCAAAGTAATCTCTAACACCTATTAATTCTTTATTTTTTATGTCATAAATAACAAACCCAAACATTCCCCTTAATTTATTAAATAATTCTTCTTTATATTCTTCATA
>ODAI014057219.1_pt1 | contig 16239 bp, 16 predicted proteins | sample 1539321 | NCBI WGS metagenome assembly ODAI01 (sample SAMN02144231, study PRJEB22623) | gut metagenome | biome: sheep rumen | host: Ovis aries | place: New Zealand
GCAATATATTGAACAACAGCAGGATCAGAAATAGGAGCATTCACAACAATAGTATATTCCATAGCTCACTTTTCTCTTAACATTTCAACAATTCTTCTAACCTTTGACTCCTTTTGTCCAATTGCAACATAAATACAGTATACATCTTTTCATTTTTGATTCAAAATAGTATCTGTCGCGATTGTTGTCTTTCAAGTTTGTCTATTTCAAATAATTAATTCCCTTTGTCATCTTCAAATAGGAACCATTGCATCAATTGATTTAATTCAAGTTTCTAATGGAACATTAACTGACTTTCTAGTAATCACACCTGGTGCAATTTTTTCAACCAATCAAAACTGTTTTGGTTTGATATCTTTTCATCAGTCAATTGGTTCTCAGATTCAATTTAAAACTCTTCCTAAATACTCTTCTCAAACTCAAACACTAAAAACACGTCAAGTAGAAAGAACAGAATCACCTTGTTTTAATGTTGAATAATCTCAAAGAACCAAAACTCAAACACCATCAACAGACAAATCTAGAACCAATCACTTTACTCAATTATCAAATACAACTATTTCTGAAAACATAACAGAATCCAATCAAACAACAGTAGCTACTCAATCTTTTAATTCCAAAATTTCTCATCTCTTCAAAAAATCATCATTAAGCTGAGCTTGATTAATTCATTGTTCAATTTGACCTAACAAATCCTGAATAACAGACATTTTATTCTAAATATTAAATAGTAAATATTATTCTAACAATTTATCAATATCGCTTTCTAAAGACCTATCAAACAAATAACCATGACCTTTCATTGAAACAGTTAAATTATCTGAAGGTATTTTTTCAAATACTAAATGAGAATCCTTTCAAAATTTATTCTCTAAAAATGATTTTAAAGGAACAAAAGTTGATTCATCATTAGAATACAAAGTAAAATCCAAATATTTTTCCTCAACTCTCATTTTTAACTCACGAATAAACCTAGAAAGGTCTTTATCTCCTAATAATTTAACTCAATCTAAAAGATATATTAAATCAGAAACATTTTTATCAACTTTTTCTATTTCCCTAATATAACTTGGAAGTAATAATTTCCTTCAATATTTTCTTACTAAAAAAAGAATTACACGTAAATAATCTAATGTTTTATAAACATCTTTATCGTTTAAGAATGATTCTAATACAACATCTCTATTCATAAAAAATATTCACAACTAAAAAACTTTATTACGATCTTGTAAATCTTCAACTAATACTCAAAAATAATCATCAGACAATTCCTTTTCATGTTTCAATAATCTCTTTACAACTTTCTTTGATGTTTGTTTAACTGAATCAACCCATTCTTCTTTTAATTGTTTTTCAAGTTTTTCATTTTCACGACGAGCATCTGCCTTCATTAATTCAACTTTATATTGTCCCTCTTTAATAATTTTTGATTTTTCTTCTTGTGCAATCAAGTGAGCCTCATGAATCAAATCATTCTTCTTTTTTTCTGCTTTAGAAATTATCAAATCTGACTCCTTTCTAGCAAATTCTATCATTTTCTTATATTCATCATCAGCTTTTTTCAACTTAGCTAACATTGCTTTTCTTTCTTCTACCTGTTGAACAATTTTATCACCTAGCAATTTTCTAAAAAGAAAAACAAGAATCAAAAAGTTTATTATTCAAGCAATAACTAAATCAACATGGATATCCATTATTTGAATAACAGTAATATAAAACTAAGCTCAAATTAAATTAAATGCAACTACTAATCAGTAAATAGCAGCAGATTCTACTAATGCCATACCAAGGATAGTATAAATCATAAAAGTAGAACTTAATTCAGGATTTTTACCAATATTTTCAACAGCTGTTTTTGCTACATAACCTTCTCAAATTCAAACAGCTAATCAAGGTAATCAAACAGCCAATCATGCAGACAAATACATATGAGGATTAGCCATACTAGCTGGATCTACTCAAAGAATCTGCAATGCAATAATCAAACCATAAATAGCAACAGTTTCATCCAATGCTATAAAAAGAATCATAAAAATCATAATTTTTCACTTAAAATCAGGATTCCTTAAAATAGCATTCATAGCTGCTGATCAAATTAATGCCTCTCAAAATCCAGCACCAATACCTCACAAACCAACTGCCAATCAAGCTCATAAAAGACCTAAAGTATTCATAACATATATTAATAAATATAAAGACTATTCCTCTGTTGCTACTTTAATAAATATTGCTGTCAATAAGGAGAAGACAAATGCTTGAATAACAGCAACTAATAATCATTGTAAAACAACAATAAGTGGAAATAATATAGGAAATTCGACTCATGAAATATTACTTGTTAAAGTATTCATTCACAAAACCAACATTCCTAAAAGAATGGTTCCTGACATCATATTTCCAGTTAACCTAAAAGAAAGGGAAATAACTTTTGCTATATTTCATATAATATCAAGAACTCAAACAAACATTGAAATAATAATATCAAAAATCTTTACAAATAACCACATAGGATAATAAACCCATAAAGATTTTCATTCCCTTTCTACTGAAATAATATTTTTTCAAAAAATAGGTAAATAGCTATAAATAAACTTAAACGAACCAAACTTCTCCCATTGAAGGTAAAGCATTAAAATAACAACAATAAATGCCATAGCTACGTTAAAATTAGCATCCGTTGTCGGAGCTACAATATATTCATCTAGTCAAGGGAACATTGTATTCAAAAAATCAACAAGTGATCAAAGAAGATTTGAAAAAAGAATAACAAAAAATATTCAAATAACAAAAGACTTTACCCAAAATTTTTGTCACTCTCATAGAATATCATCAAAAAAACTATATATTTTTTCAAATCACAACTCAAAAAGCAAAATAAAACGCTTTCAGTAATATAAGAATAAGTTGTCTGACTTAAAAAGATAATATATTAACGCAAAAAAAACTATTAATAAAAGCAAAAAAAATTCTCCTCTTAGTAATGGCATTGGCAAATTCAAAAACCACTCTATTAGGAGATCGACATAACCAGGAACTTTTAACAAAAAATTACTAATAATATCCATCTTGCGTTTTTCTTTTATATTGTAATCACGCTAATATATTTACAAATTTAGCTACAATTTACAAGTATTTTTAGAAAAAATCCTCTTGCTTTTATTAAAAACAATGCTAAAAGTATCTTAATTTTATCCTTTAAATTTACGGAACATGTATAGAAATTTCAACAATAGAAACCGTAAAATTAACAAACTTAGCCGATCAAATACAAGAATATCAACATTGGAATACTGTGAGAAAAAATATTTTCTCAATTACTACACATTTTTTCTAAAAAAAATAGATCAAAAACTTCGAGAGACAGGAATAATTAACAAAAAACTTAAAACACTCGAAATGTGGATTGGAGAAAAAACACATTATCTAATTTCAGACTACCTTAATCTTTTAAAAAATAAAGAAGACACAGAAGAAAACATAAACAAGATAAAAGAATGACTTGCAGAAGAAATGCGTTATGATTTTGAAAATTCAAAAAATAAAAATTATGAAGAACCAGCTTTTTGAGAACGAGGATGATTATGTGAACACTATTACGGAGAAAATATCGACGACAAATTAGAAGAAACTATACAAAAAGTTTGGGATAATTTAGATAAATTTACCCAAACTCAATGGGTTTCAAAAATTAAAGAATATATCGACCTAAAATACCCTATCTACATAGAAAATCCTAAAAATCCAGAATTTGAATCAATGAGAGTTGATACTCGTTGAATACCAGAACTAAAAGACATATCAATAATGGCTAGTCCTGATTTTTGAATAAAATTTAGTAATAATAAATATCTTATTCTTGATTGGAAAACAGGTAAAGAACCAGAAACCTCTTTTTGAATACCAGAACAACTAAAAATTTATGCATTAAAAACAATTCTAAAAAAGAATAAATCACCTGAATTATGAGATAATGAAATTGAGTCGCATGAGCTTTATCTTCCAAGTACAAACACATATTGAGGAAAAATTCAACAAGAGGATATAGACGATATTATAAAATTAATAATACAGGACACAAATTTTCAAAAAACATTCTTAGTAAACCAAGATCCGTTTAAAAACCAACCAATTTCATCAACAACATTTTCTCGCACTCAAGATGAAGAAAAATGTAAAACATGTCCTTTCAGAAAAGTATGTAATGATTTAAAATCATTTGAGTAAAAAAAGGCAATAATGCCTTTTTTTTCATTATTCACCAAAATTTATTTTTTCTTACTTTCTCTTATCATTTTGTCAGTAAACAAAATTCAATTCAAATGATCTATCTCATGTTGAACAACACAAGCATTAAATCAATTATATTTTTGTTTCCTATATTTTCACTTAATATCCTGATATTCCACAACGACCCATTGATGTCTCTCTACATATCACTGTTCTCAAGGCAACGAAAGACACGCTTCTTCAGACTCTTGCATTTCTTCAGATTTTTCAACGATTACAGGATTAACTAGAACCGTTTCTCAAATAAAATCCTTATCAGCATTTTTACCCTGAGGCATTTTCTTCCACTGCGTTGTTCATATTACAGCTATATTTCTACCTATCTGTGGAGCAGCTAATCAAACTCAATCATACTCCCACAAAAGATCCATTAAAATTTCAGAAAATTCTTCTAATTCACCATCAAAATTAGTTACTTTTTCTCATCAAGCTCTTAATATTTTATTATCCTTTCATGTTTCCAAAGGATAAAAAACTTTTATCTTATCAATATAACGCATAAAAAAACAACATATATTTTAAATTTAGATAGTATACAAATTTAGAAAAAATCAATATATAACTACTAAAAATCAATATATAACTTTTCTCTTGAAAATCAAGACCATTTAAATATACTGCTAGTCGTAAACTCATTCAACCCTACATTGTTGCTGTGTTATTTGATGTTTAGTGGAGGGATGGCAGAGCGGTTGAATGCGGCAGTCTTGAAAACTGTTAACCGATCACTCGGTTCGTGGGTTCAAATCCCACTCCCTCCGCCATTTATGATATCTTAGTTAATGACAAGAAATTCAGGAGTAAGTAAAACAAGAATTTTATTTACAAGCTTAATTATCTTCTTATTTACTATAATTGTTGTTAGAGCTGATGCTTTCTCAAACTCAATAGAAGATCAGAAGATTAAAGTAAATCCAAACTTCATATGAAGTGAAGATGATACAATTGGAATTAATCCAGATAATATAAATATCACAACAGATGATACAGGAGATACTCCTATCATTCATTATGTTGTACAGGAATGAGATACTATTGAAAAAATTTCTAAAGAATTCTGAGTTCCTGAAAAAAAACTTAAAGAGTTAAATAAACTCTGAGATTCTATTCAAGCAGGACAAAAACTTATAGTAAGTGACAACGAAGAGTGAATTCTTTACGTAGTTAAAAAAGAACGAAGTTTAAAACTATTCGCTGAATTCTATAGACTAAATATAGATGACTTAATGACATTGAACTATATTTCAGATGATAGTGAAATGTTATATCCTGGACAAGAACTTTTCATTAATGTTACAGAACAAAGAGCCTATGATATAGGTTTACTAGAAAAAGCTCAACCAGTTCTTCCTAAGGATGAAGTAATAAAACCAAAAGTAACTCCTAAAAAAGCTACTACTCAAACAAAGAATACAACTACTGTAAAAAATAATTGGTGAAATTCAAATGCTGATAATAATGTTACAACAACAGTTACAACATCTACAGGAAAATCAAAAATATTAAAACAATGGTACTATAATCCTAAAATTACAAACTGATTTGCTGTTGGTTATTGTACATGGTATGCAGCTATAAAATCACCAAATATATTCAAGTATACTAGTACTACAAAACAAGACAGACCATTTGGTGGTAATGCTGTTAACTGGTATGCAAATGCAAAAGCAGCTTGATTTAGTGTTGGTCAATCACCAAGACCTTCAGCAATAGTTGTATATAAGAATCTTAGAAGTTCAGCATGACACGTTGGTATCGTTCTTTCAGTTAATGCTGCTGCATGAGAAATGACAATTGAAGATATGAACTATAAAGGAAGATTTATTGTAACACAAAGAATAGATAGTATAAATAATCCAAATATAGTTGGTTATATATATCAATAATAAAAAACAATAGAGAGGAATACAATTATGTATTCCTTTTTCTTATTGTACTTTTTCTTGTTTTCATTGTCTAAATAGCTATAAAAAGTAAGATTATCTTTTATAAATTAAAATCTAGTTATGCAAAGAAATCCTTTATATGCATATACACCAAAAAAGTTTACAACAAGGACATTTAATGCCCCTGAAAAATGATGAATAAAACGAAAAAAACGAATACTATGAATACTATGTACCCTAGTATTTTTATGAATAGTTTGAGCATTTGCATACTTACAAATTAGAATATTAAAAGATCTTCCTGATGTAAGTGAAGTAAAGAATATGACAATGTCTCAAGCTACTATAATTACTGACAGAAATTGAGAAGAACTTTATAAGATATTCTCAGAGAACAGAGAATTTGTTCCATTATCAAGCATAAATCAACACATGATTGATGCTATTATTGCAGTTGAAGATCAAAAATTTTGGGAACATGAATGATTAGATCCTATGTGAATTTTCAGAGCTGGATTTAAAACCATGATCTGACAAAATGCAGGATGATGATCAACAATTACTCAGCAATTGATAACAAACGTAATGAATTTAAAAAGACCTTTCTGAGGAACATTTCTTCAAAAAGTCGATTATAAATTAAAACAAATTATTCTTGCAAAAAGATTAAACAATGTATTACAAAAACAAATAAAAGCAGAAAATAAAAACCTAAGTAACTCAGAGGTTAAAGAAAAGATGAAGGAAAAAATTCTTGAACTTTATCTAAACTATGTATTCTTAGGAAATAATGCTTATTGAGTTGAAGCTGCAAGTAAAACGTATTTCGGAAAATCAGCAAAAGATATAAGTATTATTGAATCAGCCATATTAGCATCTATACCAAAAGCTCCTACAACATATGACCCTTATAAATCAAAATCATTAATGGGTGTTTTCAAAGTAACAGATTGAAATTGAAAAGAATATCCATTTGAAGGTAATATAAAATCAACTATTCTTCTACAATTCAGAGATCGTGTAAAACAAGCAGACTTCTCAAATAAAAAAACAAGTGAATCCTTTATAAAATTTATAATATCTCTTTGCCCTAGTACAATAGATATTGAATGAAAACAATATAATGTAAAATATGTTAACTGAAGAGCAGAATTTGCATTATGAAGAATATATGAAGAATGAAAAATAACAGAAAGCGAACTAAAAAATGCATTTTTAGAATCACTCACAATTGAATTTAAAAAGAAATCATTTGATATAAAAGCTCCACACTTTGTTTTTTGGATTAAAGATCTACTAGAAAAAGAATATGGTAGCTGAATAACAGCAGAATGAGGACTAATAGTAAAAACAACACTTGACTACAATATTCAAAAAATAGCAGAAAGCTCACTAATTAATAACTGAAATTCATTCTTTGAAAACTGAGCTACAAACTGATCTATGTTATATACAGATACAACAAACTGAGATGTATTAGCCTACGTATGATCACTCGACTATTTCAATAATGAAATTCAAGGTCAAAATGACATGGTTAGAAATCCTAGACAATCATGATCTTCTATAAAACCTCTTATATATGCACTTTGATTTGAAAAATTACCTCTAACTCTAGATACTCCTATCTACGATATAGAATTTAAAGCAGGTAAAGATACTCCTCACAATGCAGACTGAGGTTTTGACTGACCAATACCACTAAAAAAAGCACTTGGATTTAGTAGAAATATTCCAGCTGTAAAAATATTCTTAGCACTTTGATGAGAAGAAGTAGCTAAACCATTTCTACAAAGTTTAGGTCTTGATTGAATTAAGAATAATATTGAATACTGATATCCACTTGCCCTTGGTGCTTGAGAAGTAAGTATGCTACAAATGGCTGAAGCTTATTCTAATTTAACTAGAGAACATCCAGCTAAATTAAATCCTATACTTGAAATAAAGAATAATAATTGAGAAATACTTTATAAGAAAGAAGTAGAAGAGAAAAAGAATATAATACCAGTTTGAATTATATCTCTTATGTGGAAAATTCTTTCAGATCCAAGCAATAGAATATGAGCTTGGTCAACAAAGTTTAATGTAAGATGATTAACATACGCTTTAAAAACAGGAACATCAAATGTTGTTACTGATAAATGATCTCGTCCAAGAGATTGATGGCTTGCTGCATATACACCATCAAAAGTTATCTTAATGTGGGCTTGAAATGCAGATGCATCAGCAATGAACAGAAATGCTTTCTGATGAACAATTCATGCTAATAGTATAAAAGCATTCTTATCATCACTTCTAGAAAACAACTATCTTGCAAATGAAGAAATGCCTTTAAAAGATGTTGTATCACTAAAAATATCTAAAGTATCAGGTAAAATTCCAGCAGAAAATACACCAGCTGATTTAATCGTAGATACTATGTGATTTAATGGTCATATTCCTTGAGAAGTTGAATGACCTATCACAGAACTAGAAATAGATTCATCTTGTTATTGAAAAGTAAGTCCACTTACACCAAGTGATCAAATAAAAAAAGGTTACCTCATTCAAGCTTACAGCTTTATGCCTTGAAATAATGATCTTGAAGATATTAAAAAATATCATAAAGAACAAGCTTTAAGTTGATGAAATTCTAATCTCTTTGTAGAAGAACCAACAAATTATTGTGAAGAAAGAGAACCTTTAACAAATGATAGCATAGAAATAAGTTTTATAAGACCTCATGATAAACAAACATTTGCAAAGAAAAATAATATCGTTTATTCCATCAAATCACCTTCTGCTATTAAAAAAATAAATATAACACTTGATTGAGAAAATGTAAAATCATTTATTGATAATAGTACAGAAATATATTGATCAAAAGAAATCGATCTTTCAAAATACGAAAATTGAAACCATACACTATGAATTACAGCTATTGATTCAAATAATGCTACAAAAACAGCAACAATAACTATTAACATAGTATGAGAAGATACTGATATTCCATATTTCAATAAAGAAGGAAGTAATGTAACAAAAAATGAAGATGGTTCTTATAATGTAACATTACTATTTGAGGACAATACTTCATGAGTAAAAAATTGAACCATAAGTGATACTAACGGATGAACTATAAATAAATTCAATGGTCAAGCTACAAATTTTTCAACCTCAAATAGTATTATAAAAATATCTGTTGAAGATTTTTACTCTAACAAACTAGAACAAGAAATTAATTTATCTGAATTCTAAATAAAAAATATCTGCTTCAAAAATGGCAGATATTTTTTTATATTTAATCTTTATTATTTCTTAACTTTCATCCAAGGATAATGCTCCTCAATAGTTTTTCTAATATCTCTTGGCTTAATAATTCAAAACTCTGTTATTATTCCTCTGATAAATTTTGGAGGAATTTTATCAAAAGCAAAATTCAAAAAATTCAATCATTCAGGAGAATCTTCCCAAACTTCATGAGATTCTCTTCTTTCAATTTGAATTTTATCGTGAACATCAACTTTTAACAAATTTCAGGCTATATATACAGGAACATTAGCATAAAGAGCAGAAAGTCAAACACTATAACTACCAACTTTATTAATTACTCCACCATCTAACTTTATAGCATCACATCAAATAATAACACAATCCATCATAAGATCAGTTCATGAAGATTCATCCATTAAAAATGGAGCAACACCATCAACCACCATTGTTGTATCAATACCTGCTGCAATCAAATCAGCTGAAGTTTTTCTTCACTGATATAAAGGTCTTGTTTCTGTATTATAAACTTTAAAATTAATTCACTTAATCTTATGTAACTTTAATGTTTTAATTGCTGAAGAACTATGACAATGTGTTAAAACATTATCTCATTCATTAATAACTCATAACCCATTTAAAACAGCTCTTTCAGCTGTCTCATTAATTAGATTTAAATAAAATTGAGCTGATTTTACAACCAAATCCTGACACTTTTTTGTATCATTTTCAGCCTTTAATTTTTCCATTTCTGATTTTATATAATCCATACCATTGAATAACATTGGTTCAGTAGGTCTAGCAGCTATCAAAATTTCCATTGATTTATTAACAAATTCAATATATTCATCTTTTGAAGAATATTCTTGATTTTTAGATTCAGAAATAATCACTTCAAACGCAGCTTTTGCAATATTTGTAGCTCACTGAATCTTAATATCTTTTATATCTTGAACAATTTGTTCTACAACCTTTAAATGTTCTGTCATTAATTAATATTTTTATAATATAAATACACTAAAACATTATATATAAAATTTTTTAATACGCAAATTTCTTTGATAAAAGAAACTAAATCATTATAGAAACAGAATAATTATTATCAAAAAAATTAACATGAACTTATTAAAATTAGAGAATATTTATAAATTTGATCCACTACTTATAGATTATTATAAGATACTTTCAGATGATATTCCAGAATTCATTCTAGAATATGCAAATACAAAAGAAATGCTAAAACAACAATATATAAGCGTATCTTGTGGTACTATTTACTCAAAAATGTACAATATTAATTGGTTTTCGAGTCTTGAACACAGTATATGAGTTGCTCTCATTATTCGAAACTTCACAAAAGATAAAAAACAAACACTATCATGACTATTTCATGACATAGCAACACCTGTTTTCAAACACAGTATTGATTATATGAATGGAGATTACCATAAACAAGAATCAACAGAAGAATTAACAACAAAAACAATAGAGAATTCTGATGAAATTATGAGACTCTTAAAAAGAGATTGAATAAGTCTAAATGAAATAAATGACTATCATATTTATCCAATAGCTGACAATGATTCACCTAAATTATCAGCAGACAGATTAGAATATACTTTATCAAACGCTCTTTTTACTTATAAAACTAACAAAATTTCAACAATTAATAAAATATATAAAGACATCGAAACACAATATAATGAAAATAATGAAATAGAATTATGATTTAAAAGCCTTAAAATCGCTGAATTTTTCGAAAACATAATGTGAAAATTATCTATCATATACATGATTGATAAAACAAGATTTTCAATGCAATTTCTAGCAGATATCTTAAAAATAATGAAAGATAAAAATGAAATAAATATTAATGATCTATATATTTTAAAAGAAAAAGACATTATCAACAAAATAAAGAATAGTAAGATTGGAAACTTAAAAAAATGTTTCAAAATACGAGAAGAATCAAAAAGAATTAATATAAGTAAAAAAGAACCTATCAACAAATATTATGTTCATCATTGAACAAAAATAAGATATATTGATCCTCTCGTTAAATATAAAAACTCATCAATTAGAACATCAAAAGTATCAGAAAAAACTAAACAAATAATTTCAAAATGCCTGAACTTTAATATGAATAATTATCTATATCTTAACTTTAACATAGAAAAATAACTAGTTTTGTTTTTTCAAAAAAACTAATTAAAATATTTTAATATTATATTTATATCAATTAATATGAACTTACAATCAAAGCCATTCATAATAAGCTTATTAATTGAAGGACTTATAGCCCTTGTTTTTTGGCAATCATGATGACTTTGATTTAATAATGATACAATATTTTGAAATCACATTATCGAACGAATACTAATTTCAATTATCCGACCAATTATATGATTAACACGAAATAGTAAAGAAAAGAATACAAAATTATTAAAAAAATGATTAATCATACTAGAAATATATCTCTTCTTATTAATCTTTATTCAAGATTGAAGTAACTTAAACAAACGAGAATTCTCTATATTATTTATAACAATTCTCTTAATTCTAAAAGAAACTATTTATAAAAGACATAAAAAACGACAAACAATTTTCCTTATTTCAATTTACACAATCATTTCATGTATTATAATCTGTACATGAATGTTAATGTGGTATAGAAATCCAATCAATATTAACAGCATTATTGATACAAAGAATTATTACTTAATTACAAACTTTAGTGGAGAAATATCTAATACTAATAACATTACATTAAAAAATGATTTCTTCAATCAAAACATTAACACCACAGAATGAAAAACAAATTATAATCTTATAAAAAATATGGACTATACAATTGAGTTTTCATCAAATGTAAATGATGAAAATAATTATATTATCATACAAGATCAATTATGAAATATATTAAAAATACCACCACAAACATCTATTAGTTTTTCAACAAAAAATAAACAAATTAGATACATTGATAATAATAGAAGATGTAGTTATTACAGTATATCAGAAAAATTTCCAACAGAACTAGAAGAATATAAAACAACATATAATGATACATTAAAAAACGACATATTAGGTACATTACCTAGTATGTTGAGAGATAATTCAAAACTACAAAAAATATCAACTAATTATACTAGATTACTATGAACTATATTTCCATTTCGATATCATAAAAATGTTAATATATTAAATGAATATATTCCATATTTTAACCTAGATTGAAAAAAAGAGTATGAATCAGTTAATAACTGATATTCAATACTAAGAGAAAATGAAAAAATATGACTAAAAAATATAAATTGATGGGATAAATATAAATTCTTTTAATTAATATTTTTTCAACATAATGTTGAAAACCTAAAAACAAAAAATTAATGATATTATCAAATTTTATATATTTCAATAAATTTTCAACATAATATAAAATATATATTATTTAAGTTATTAACTACTCTATTCTAAATTAAACATATTAACAATAACAAAACATAATTAATATAATTAAATAATTTAAATATATAATATATTATAAAAAAATAAACTCTTGAAAAACTAACTCTTTTGTTTACTTATATTGAGTCTTATTTATATAAAAAATTTAACATGAAAGATTTTGTTAAAAGAATAACAGTATTAATTATTTTTGGTATTTTTGCGTGATATTTAGTTTATTCACGAATCATGTGAAAATCAATTGTTGAAACACAATATGCAAATATGAATTCAATATTCTATTTTATACTAATTGCTATTTGTGCATATATTGCAATTTTTTATTGAATATATCCTATTAATATAAAGTTTAGCAGATCAACATTATTTGTTATAGGATTAGCGGCAATAATTATGTGAAAAACTGTTTTTGTAGACAATCCAATGAATAATATATATTTTTGAGATTTAAGTTGTGTATTATGAGTATTAATTCTTATTATCTGACCAACAAATTTAATAACAACATCTCAAGTAAAAAAGAAAAAAGAAGAAAAAGACTTAGAAATAATAGAAGTTTAAAAGAACTTCTTTATGCGGGTGTAGCTCATTTGGCTAGAGCGCTTCCTTGCCAAGGAAGAGGCAGCGGGTTCAAGTCCCGTCACTCGCTATTCAAAGAATATGTTGAAAACTAATAGTAATTAATTATAAAGTCAAACAACAAGCCCGGGTGATGGAATTGGTAGACATGCTAGACTCAAAATCTGGTGGCTTCACGGCCGTATGGGTTCAAGTCCCATTCCGGGTAAAAAAATAAAGTTTATATAAAAATAAACTTTTTTTTTATAAATCATTTGCTTTTTTTAATAATATAAATACATATTAGCTGATTTGAAAATCAATATTTTACTTATTTTTAAAGGAGATGGATTTAAATAAAGTAATGCTTATTTGAAGATCAACAAATACACTTCAAGTTAAAACAATTGAAAGTACTCAAAGTGCAGTTGTTAATTTTACAATAGCAACAAACAGAAGATATAAGAATAAGGAGTGAAATATATTAGAAGATGCAGAATATCATAGATGTGTAGCTTATTGAAATTGAGCAGAAATCCTTTGAAAATATTTAACAAAGTGAAAAAGAATATATATTGAATGAAGATTAAGAACTAGAAAACGACAAGATGCTGAATGACATGATAGATTTTCAACAGAAATTATAGTTGATAGCTTTATATTTTTAGATTCTAAAGCTCCAGAATCTGAAGATGTAGAAGAAGCAAGAATGGATAGTTTTGATGATGAAATTCCTTTTTAAATAGAAAATTTAAAAAATAAGATATAGTAAAAATGGCAAAAAATAGAATAATTAAATTCTGATTAGATACATTTGATTTATTGGTCTTTTTAATATTGGTTTTTTGAATAATATTATTTATAAGATTATTTATTTGAACTCCTTATACTGTTGTAGGTGTTAGTATGATGCCTACATTTGAATCAAACGATTGGATAATTGTTGAAAAAATAACACAAAGATTTTGAAAATTTGAAAGATGAGATGTTGTTGTATTTGTACCACAGTGAAAAGATATTCCATATATAAAGAGAATTATATGATTACCTTGAGAGACTGTAAAGTTTGTTGATAATAAAACATATATTTGTAATGATTCAATTCCAGAATCAGAAGTTAAAACTGAAAGTTGAAAAAATTGTTTCAAATTAAATGAAACATATACATATCCAGATGCAGAGACAATACCTCAGTGAGATAAAACAGAATTTGAAGTTACAAATTGATATTTTGTAATGTGAGACAATAGATGACATACATCAGATTCATTATCTTGCTTTTCAAGACAATGTTATCAATGAGCAAATTACTTAGTATCTGATCAATATATGATAGGAAGAGTTATGGTAAGATTATTTCCAAATTTTAAAACTTTTTAACCATAAATAAGATAAGTATGAAGATATTCTCTAATTTTGACTCAGAATGGAAGAAAGAAACCTATAATGAAATGGTCGAAAGGTATGGAGAAAATAACGTGCTTATTTTGAATAAAAGTTTTCTCTTTCTTTTAGTGAAAGTGTTATTTCCTTTAATATGATGATTTATAGCTGTATTTTTATTGCGAATTATTGTATATATTAATATAGAAGAAACAACAATAAAGGCTTTATATACCCTTTTTATGTTGTTGTTATATTTCTTTTTAATGACAATTACTTCAGTATTGAAATATTATGTTGATTATAGAATGGATTTTTCAATCGTAACACCTGAATATTTAACAAGATATAATCAATCATGATTCTTTAAAAGAGATATAAAGTCTAGTTATGTAAGGAATATAAAGACAATAACAATTGTGAAAAATAGCATGTTGTATAATATATTTAACAATTGAAATCTTATTTTTTTATCTGAATGAGATAGAGAAAAGTGAAATTGAGAAATAATTCTACATTTTATTAAAAACCCAGAAGAAAAGAAAAAAGAGATAACAAGAATAATGAAAATTTTTAATCAAGTATAAGAGATATCATGTTAGTAGATACAAACCCATACGTTCCTTATGATATGTATGAATCAGAACAAGAAATTGTAATCATAATGCCATTATGATGAGTTAATAAAGAAAGTTTGAATCTGAAAATAGAAGATTATAAATTATTAATTCAATGAAAAAGAGAATTAATCTATTTAAAAGATTCATTGATTCCTATTAAGGAAGAATGCTATCGATGAAAACTTGAACAAAGAATAGATTTACCACCACAAATCTACTTTGACAAGATTCATAGTAAATTGACACCGGAAAATATTTTACAAATAGTAATACCAAAGGCACTCGTTCCAGAAAAAATAGTATTAGAAATCGAAAAATAGAGTCTATATTGAAGGCTCTTTTTTTTGTCTAAAATTAAATGTCGAAAACTTGTCAATATTGTCACAATAGACAAAAGAAATTATAGACACTAATTGATAAAATAAATAGACAAAAAATATTAAAATCATTACTAAAAATATAAAAAATGACAATGTTGAAAAAATAATAAAAAAATAAGAAATTTTGTATTATTTTTAATAATTAGTATAATTATAAAGACTATTTATTAGTTATTTAAAATAATTATGACAACACCAGAAAAAGAACAAAAGAATCCAAATAATCCTAGTGAAGTAAAGGATTCTATTTCTGATGAAATAGAAAGAAGTACAATAGATGATAGTAAAAAAGAGTCAGAAACTTTAGAACAACAAGTAAAAACAAAAATAGATAGTGATGAATTAAAAAGACAAGTAGAACAGGAAAGATACTGAAATAATAAGTTACATACACATGAAATACTTGAA
>ODAI010815272.1_pt1 | contig 16236 bp, 15 predicted proteins | sample 1539321 | NCBI WGS metagenome assembly ODAI01 (sample SAMN02144231, study PRJEB22623) | gut metagenome | biome: sheep rumen | host: Ovis aries | place: New Zealand
CAAGCACTGGGCTTCGAGACTGTCGCTCTTCCTGATAGTCTGCGCGTTCGTTCCGTGCCTGAACTGCGCATTTCAGGCGTTCAACGGCTACTACTACGCGCGCTGGTTCTATATGCCGATACTCATTTTCGCAATGATGACCGCGCAGTCCCTCGACGATGCGGACGCCGACCTTATGGCTGGCTGGAAATTCTCGGCGGCTGCACTCGGTATCTTCGCAGTTATAGGACTTTTCCCCACAAAGTCCGGAGACAAAGTCCGCTTCTTCCATATGCCTGAAGACATTGGTTATTTCTGGATAGTTGCAGGAGTCGCTGCGGCAAACCTCATCGCCTGCCTGATACTGATAAAGCGCCGTCAGAAAGGCAAAAGTTTCCGCGAGCTCGCCGCAGTTATGACCGCATTTGCTTCGATAATCTGCATATTCACGACGATATTCTACGAAGCCGTGAGCATTTCCGGAGCAAAGACCTACATCAGGGACGTCATAAATGGCAGGGACAGCATAGTTTACGAAAAGGTCTCGGAGGACAACTTCTTCCGCGTTGACATCTCCGAGGACGATGACAACTACCCGATGTACTGGGAGCTCCCCTGTATGCGAGCTTTCCAGAGCGTCGTTTCGACTTCTATTATGGACTTTTACGAGTCCGTCGGAGTTGACAGGGACGTTGCTTCTCGCGCCGACCTCACCCACTACACTCTCCGCGGACTCTTCTCCGTGAAGTATTTCTACCGCGATATTTCGGGCAAGACCAAGTCCTACGACCAGCTCTCGCCGACAGTCTCGCCGGACAGCAAGAGCTCTTCCAAGAAAGAAAAGGACTTCAAAAACGCCGATATCACGGAATATCTGCCGGGCTTCACCTACGTCACCACGAACGGCGACTTCGAGGTGTACGAAAACGAGCTCTATATCCCGATGGGCTTCGCCTACGACAGCTTCATCACTGAGGAGACCTCCGGCAAGCTGAGCAAGTCCGACCGCGAAAAATCGCTCATAAAGTCGCTCATTCTCTCGGACGAACAGGCGGAGAAATACTCCGATATACTCACCGAGGACAAGACTGCCTATACTCCGACAAAGAAGGAGTACGAGCAATTCTGCCGCAGCAAACAGCGAAATGCTTCAAGGGAGTTCAGCTTCGACTCAAAGAGCTTCCGCTCCGAGATAACCCTCGACAAGCCACAGCTCGTATTTTTCAGCGTACCTTACAGCGAAGGCTGGACGGCTGAGGTCAACGGCGAAAAAGCCGATGTCGAAAAGGTCTCCGGCGGCTTTATGGCTGTAAGAGCCGAAAAGGGCGATAATACGATAGTTTTCCGTTACAGGACTCCCGGTCTCACAGCCGGTCTCCTTATGAGCGGCACAGGTATACTGCTCCTCGCGCTCTACCTCCTCATCTCAAAGCGCTTCCGCAGAGAGGACGAGGATTACCCTCACAAGCACTTCTACGGCTACGACCAGTTCAAGACTATATCAGGCTGAATATGCCTGTTTTAAGGAGAATATTATGCACTTACAGGAAAAAACTCTTTCCAGCGATCAGGTCTACAAGGGACCTATCTTCACTATCACTCACGATGTCGCTGAGCTTGAAAACGGCGGCACAGCCGTCCGCGACGTCCTCCACCACAACGGCGGCGTCTGCGTGATACCGGTCACCGAAAACAACGAGATATACCTCGTAAAGCAGTTCAGATACCCGTTTGCAGCTGTTACGCGCGAAGTCCCTGCCGGCAAGCTCGAAAATGGCGAGGATCACGCTGAATGCGGCAGACGCGAGCTCCTTGAGGAGACCGGCTGCACCTGCACCGAGTACATCTACCTCGGCGAGATGCTCCCCACACCGGCTTACAACTCCGAGATAACATATATGTACCTTGCGCGCGGACTCAGCTTCTCGAAGCAGTCCCTCGATCCGGACGAATTTCTCGATGTGGAAAAGGTACCGCTCAGCGAAGCCGTAAAGCTCGTTATGGACGGCACTATCCGTGACGGCAAGACTCAGATAGCCATTCTGAAAGCTGCCCGTATCCTCGGGATCTGAAAGCAGGCACAAAAAATGACCTGCCTTTCCAGACAGGTCATCAGTTCTTTCATAATGTCACTTCTTCAACGTCGGATCCGGCATTCTGAGCTTCTTTCCCAGCTTCGGCTTCTATGACCGCAAGCTCACGCTCATATGCTTCAAGGATTTTTTCCTCAAAAAGTTTTCTTGCTGACGGCGATATGGGGTGAACTATGTCGCGGAATGTACCGTTTTCGTCTTTTCTGCTCGGCATAGCCACGAAAAGCCTTTCATCGCCCTGTACGATCTTTATATCGTGAACGGCAAGCATATCGTCGATCGTTACCGAAACGACGGCTCTGAGCCTGCCCTCAGATATGATCTTTCTGATCTTTACATCTGTGATCTCCATGTAGTCTGACCTCCTTCTTCAAAGAATCGCGGTCATATGCACCCGAACACTTTACTGTATTAGAGTAAATTGATAAAGTTATCCGACCAACAATATTATAACTTATATTTTGTAAAAAAGCAAGCTATTTTTTAAGTTATTAGAAAAATATTATAACCCGACCATATTTTATGGTGTAAATCAATTAATAAAGCAGTCTGACGGCATAAGCCGTTCCCATACATTCAATTCAAAGAAAGGTGATTATTTTGGATACCAACATCTTAAACGGCAAAAAGCACATTCATTTCATAGGCATAGGCGGTTCGGGAATGTACCCGCTCGCGCAGATACTCCACTCGCAGGGCTTCTTCCTCACGGGCTCCGACAACAATGAGACCGAGACTCTTGAGGCTGTCCGCAAAATGGGCATCGAAGTTTTCATCGGTCAGCGCGCCGAGAACATCAAGGGTGCAGACCTCATCGTCCACACAGCCGCTATAATGGAGGATAATCCCGAGCTTATGGCTGCAAGAGCAAGCGGCGTCCCGGTGCTCGAACGCGCCGACCTCCTCGGTATAATCACCAGCCGCTACAATAATGCGGTCTGCGTCTCCGGTACTCACGGCAAGACCACCGCTACCTCTATGATAACCCAGATACTCTACACCGCAGGTACCGACCTCTCCGCTTATATCGGCGGAAAGCTCCCCTGCATAGGCGGAAGCGGCATTGCCGGCAAGAGTGACATTCTCGTCTGTGAGTCGTGTGAATTCGAGGATCACTACCTCAAACTCTTCCCCGACATCTCTGTTATCCTCAACATCGACGCCGACCACCTCGACTACTTCGGAACTCTTGAGAACATCATCGCTTCGTTCCGCAAATTTGCCGGAAACACCTCCAAGCTCCTCGTTGTGAACGGCTCTGACGCCAACACGATGAAGGCTGTTGAGGGCATAGACAAGACGATGATCACATTCGGCAAGGACAGCTCCTGCGACTTCTACCCGGAGAATATCCGCCGCGAAAACGGTCTCCTCACCACTTTTGATGCTATGAAGCGCGGTGAAAAGCTCGGCGAGATAACGCTCCACGTTGCCGGTATCCACAACGTTCTCAACGCACTCGCAGCTGTTGCGGTCGCAGACTACCTCGGCACGGACTTCGCAGCCGTAAGCAAGGGACTCTCGGAATTCCGCGGAGCTAAGCGCCGTTTCGAGAAGCTCGGCTTTGAAAAGGGCATCACGGTCGTTGACGACTACGCTCACCACCCGACAGAGCTCGAAGCCACCCTCACAGCGGCTATGGAAATGGATTTCAAGCACGTCTGGGCGATATTCCAGCCCTTCACATTCTCACGCACAAAGCTGCTCCTTGACGAATTCGCAAGAGTCCTCAGAATACCAGACTATGCAGTCATTACGGACATTATGGGCAGCCGCGAGAAGAATACCTACGGCATCTTCACACGACACCTCGCTGAAAAGCTCCCTGGCTGCATATGGTTCCCTCAGGACGAGTCGGCAGAGTGGACTGACGAGCGCAAATACGCCAATTTCCAGCAGATATGCGACTATGTATGCGAACACGCTGAGGAGGGCGACCTCGTTATAACTCTCGGCTGCGGAGACGCCTACAAGATTGCAAAAATGATACTGAAAAAGCTCTCAGAGGAGGTATAATATGTCTACCAAGGATAAAAAGATACAGGTCTTCAACTATATCAAAAGCCGCCTTAACGAGGGAACTTCCCCGTCTGTAAGGGAAATTATGGACGCTATGGACTTCCATTCTACCTCCACAGCCCACAGGTATATAGAAATGCTTGTCTCTGACGGTCTCCTCGAAAAGACCGACAACCTCAACAGGACTCTCCGTCTGCCCAACAGCTCGACGGCTTCCGTACCGGTCATAGGCACGGTCACAGCAGGTCAGCCCATAACGGCAGTTGAAGATATAACCGGCTACATCGGCTTTGAGACCGAGGGCATTGATCCGGCAGAGCTCTTTGCGCTGAGGATACGCGGAGAGAGTATGATAAACGCAGGTATCCTTGACGGCGACATAGTTATAGTCCGCAGCACCGATTACGCCGAAAACGGCGATATAGTCGTTGCCTTCATCGACGGCGAGGAGGCTACCGTAAAACGTTTCTATAAGGAAAGAGGGCACTACCGTCTCCAGCCTGAGAACGATACTATGGAGCCTATGATCTTCGACGAGGTGGAGATACTCGGCAAGGTCATCGGTCTGAAACGCTACTATTAATGCTCGCGGGAAGCTCCTTGAATTAAATTTATTATTTAATTTTTAAAATTCTCTTCCAATATGTAAAAAAATGTAGTATAATGTAGAGTGGAGTTTTATTCACTTGAATAATTAATCGAAAGGAAAGAAACAAAATGCTTAACGATGTTAAAGTTGTGATCTGCGGCAAGGAGTATAAGCTCAAGACCTCAGAATCACCCAATTACGTTTTTGCGCTTGCAAGAGCTCTCGAATCAAAAATAAACGAGATAATGAATTCGGGAAGCGGTTCTTCCCCTTACGGCGCCTCTATAATGGTCGCACTCAGTCTCCTCGACGACCTCAACAAGTCCAATCAGCGCCTTGACAATATCCGCTCACAGACAAAGGAATATGTGGACGAGGCTGGCAGAACACGCATCGAGCGTGACGCTGCACTCAAGGAGATAGATGTGCTCAAATCCAAGATAGTACAGCTTGAAAATATGGTCAAGCTCCGTCAGTTAAAGGACAGCATCTGATGAAAAGACCGGAGGTGCTCGCTCCTGCCGGCAGTATGGAGACTCTCCGCGCTGCCCTGAGATCAGGTGCGGACGCCGTATACATCGGCGGAAAGCGCTTTTCAGCAAGAAGCAGCGCTTCCAACTTTGATGACGAAGAGATAGCGGAAGCCGCAAGGCTCTGTCACCTGTACGGTGCTAAGCTCGACCTCGCTGTGAATACCGTCATTTCCGACGGTGAAGCAGACGAGTTCTGCTCATTTATAAAGTACGCCGCTTCTGCCGGTGTGGACGCCTTCATCGTTCAGGACTGGGGCTGTGCGGAGCTTATCCGCCGCTGCGTTCCGAACGCCGTTCTCCACGCTTCTACGCAGATGTCAGTGCATACAGCAGCCGGTGCGCGTATGCTCGCAGAGCTCGGCTATGCAAGAGTAGTTCCGGCGCGTGAGCTTGACAGGGGCACTATTAAAAAGATATGCGATGAAAATATCGAGACCGAGATATTCGTGCACGGTGCGCTGTGTATGTCAGTCTCGGGACAGTGCTATATGTCGGCAGTTATGGGTTCGCGCTCCGCTAACCGCGGCTGCTGCGGACAGGCTTGCAGACTCCCTTTTTCCGCTGTCGGCAAAAAAGAACGAGCTGCGCTCTCACTGAAGGATCTTTCGCTTATCCCCCGTGCAGCTGAACTTGCTGAGATAGGCGTAAATTCGCTGAAGATCGAGGGCAGGATGAAGCGTCCGGAGTACGTTGCCTCGGCGGTGAACGAGCTATGCGGTGCTCTTTCGGGAAAAGCTCCCGATATGCAGCTCCTGCGCGGGATTTTCTCGCGGAGCGGCTTCACGGACGGCTACTTCACAGGGAAAAGGCAGGATATGTTCGGTGTCCGCGAAAAGAACGACGTTACTGCCGCTCAGACGCTTATCCCTCAGATACATCAGCTCTACCGCTCTGAACGTCCTGTTCACAGCGTAGATTTCCACGTCATTATGCGAAACGGCGAGCCGCTCACTATTACGGCTTCGTGCGGTGAGATCTCCGTGACTGTTTCCGGAGACGTTCCCTCGCCAGCGCTCAACCGTCCGACTGATCTCGAGGCTGTCGCAAAACAGCTCTCAAAGCTCGGAGACACGGTATTTTCACCCGGAAATATAACCGCTGACATCGACGACGGTCTGTTTGTGCCTGCCGGGAAGCTCAACGAGCTTCGCCGCGAGCTGGCTGACAAACTCTCCGGACTCGTTATACATAACAACACCCCCGCATATACAGTTACCGGATATGTTCCGGAGCTCGCGGCGGCTTCCCTCCGGGAAGCGCCCGGCAGGCTGCCGCTCCGTGTACACTGCCGTACAAAAGAACAGGCAGTGACCGCAGCAAGGTTCGCGGAATATGCAGCGGTGCCTGAAAAGCTCATAGATGAAAGCCTGCTGGACGCAGTTCCGGCGGAAAAGATCATCGTATTGCCGCCGCGTTTCGTGACCGATGAGGACAAGCTCACGGAAAGGCTTTCCGCACTGAAAGAGTCAGGGCTCAGCAGACTTCTCTGCCACACCCCCGACCATATCGCTCTCGGCAGAGAGCTCGGCTTCAGGCTGCACGGCAGCTTCACCCTCAATGTTTACAACTCATTCAGCGCAGAATATCTGCGCGGATTCGGTCTTGAGGACTGCATAGTCTCAATTGAGTCCACAGTTAATCAGATAAATGCCATCAGCACCGGACTTCCGCTCGGAGCTGTCATCTACGGCAGGCTGCCGCTGATGCTCACCCGTAACTGTCCCGTCAGAAACGAGGTCGGCTGCGAGAACTGCACCGGTCAGCTCATCGACCGCACCGGCAGAAAACTTCCTGTTGCCTGCTCGAAGGAGTACGTCGAGATACTCAATCCTGACTGTCTCTGTATGACGGACAGGCTCGGTGAATTCAGGAATATCACTTTCGGAACGCTCCTCCTGAACGACGAGGACGCTGAGCAAACGGTCGCTGCCCTCAGCGGCGAAAAGCCCTCCGGCAGCATTACCCGCGGACTCTATTACAGAGGTATATAAAATGAAAATCACATTCAAAAAGCTCGATCCAAAGGCGGTCATTCCGACACGAGCAACTTCCGGCAGTGCCGGTCTCGACATCTGCGCCTGTCTCAGTGAAGCTGTAACTCTCGCTCCGGGCGAGATAAAAATGATACCCACCGGTCTCACGGCTGAGCCCGATGAAGCAGACATCGCCCTGCTTATATATCCGCGCTCGGGACTCTCCGCAAAGTACGGTGTATCCCTTGCAAACTGCGTCGGCGTCGTTGACAGCGACTACCGCGGCGAGTGGTTCATACCGCTCATCAATCACAGCAAAAGTCCCTTCACAGTCGAGCCGGCTATGCGGATAGCCCAGCTCATTCCAACACGCATAATAATACCCGAGATAGAGGTCAGTGACTCCCTCTCTGAGACACAAAGAGGAGAGGGCGGCTTCGGTTCGTCGGGTATGGACTGAAATTTCAGTCATATATGAACAAAAAACGCCCACTGCGGCAGAAGGAGATCTGAAAATGAAAAGAACGCTTTATATGATGCTGCTCATTATAGCAGCTACCTTCCTCGGAGACCTTATCGGCGATTACGCTGACGGCTCCCTTTCATGGCTCGGCTACACCAAAACGCTTAAATTCGATCCCGGCACTTTCATCAATACCGATACTTTCAAGCTCGCATTCGGATTTTTCCTGTGTTTCAACGTTTGTCAGGTGCTTCTCGTACTGACTGCTATCTTCGTTTTCTACAAGACTGCCCCCAAGCTCTTCACAAGCTGATGAGCAAGCCGTAAGGCACTGAAACGCATACATATTTTTAAGGAGCTTCATTAATGTTTACTAAAGACATAGGTATTGATCTTGGTACCGCAAACACCCTTGTATATATGAGAGGAAAGGGTATCATAATAAGAGAACCATCAGTAGTTGCCGTCAACACAAGAACGGACAAATGCCGCTATGTCGGCAAGGAAGCCAAGGACGTCATCGGACGCACCCCCGGCTCTATCGTTGCCGTAAGGCCTCTGAAGGACGGCGTTATCGCTGATTTTGATATTGCCACCACTATGCTTCAGGAGTTCATCAGAAAGGCTCTCAAGGGTACTCTCTTCACCAAAGCCAACGTTATAATCTGTATCCCGTCAGGAGTTACAGCCGTTGAAAGACGTGCTGTCCGCGAGTCCTGCAAAAAGGCAGGCGCCAACAACGTCCTCATCATCGAGGAGCCTATGGCTGCTGCTATCGGCGCAGGTCTCCCAACAAATGATCCTGCCGGCTGTATGATAGTTGACATCGGAGGCGGTACGAGCGAAGTTGCCGTCATCTCCCTCGGCGGTATCGTAGCCGCACGTTCGATAAGATGTGCCGGAGACGAATTCGACAGGTCTATCATCAACTACATCAAGAAGAAGTACAGCCTCCTCATAGGCGAGCGCACTGCCGAAAACGTCAAGCTCGAGATCGGCAACGCTTTCCCGAGCGAAAAAGAGGAGACTATGGAGATAAAGGGACGAAATCTCCTCAACGGTCTGCCGGAAAATATCACCGTCAGCTCCGCAGAGATACGAGATGCGCTCGTTGAACCCCTTTCGAGAGTCATCGACGCTATAAAGTCCACGCTCGAAAAGACCCCCCCCGAGCTCTCCGCAGACATCATCGACCACGGTATCACTCTCTCAGGCGGCGGCGCACTCCTCAGAGGTCTCGACCGTCTCATCAACCGCGAGACCGGTATGCCCGTATATATCGCTGAATACCCGCTCGACTGCGTTGCAGAGGGTACCGGTAAAATTCTCGAGAACATAAACGACTATCAGGACGCTCTTACCGAAAACGTCAAGTACTATTAAGGAGGAGCAAATGCGTGAATTCCTGAAAAGCACAAGATTTAAGGTCCTGATGTCCTTTCTCGCTTTTCTCGTGGGCATAATGATATACGCCGTCACAAAGGGCGGCTACTCCGTATCGGGCGTTTCGTTCATCAACACCCTTACCAAACCCGTGAGAAAGTTCTCCAACAGCATCAGTATGCGTTTTGAGCGCGGACTGGATAAATTCCGCAATGCCGACGAATACTATGAGGAGAACCAGCAGCTGAAATCCCAGCTCGGCGAGATGAACAAGAAGCTGACCAACTACGATGCTCTCGTTGCCGAAAACGAGGAGCTGAAAAAATTCGTCAGCATAAAGGAAGAGCACTCGGACTACGTTCTCTCAGTTCCCTGCGATGTTATGGGCTTCGTCACAAACGATCCATTCCATTCGTTCACTATCGACAAGGGCTCCGAGGACGGTATCCTCCCGAACTGTCCTGTCGTTACAGCAGAGGGACTCGTGGGCATAACCATAGAAGTCTCAAAGCACGTCTCTACGGTAAGGACTATCCTCTCCCCCGACCTCTCCATAGCGGCTGTATGCTCGTCATCGAACGCCGACTCCGGTATCATCGAGGGCGGAGTAGTTCCGGCAGAGGAAAATATGACTCAGCTCATACACGTCAGCCCCTCCCACAAGCTCAAGAGCGGCGACCTTATGATAACCTCGGGTACGAGCGGTATGTTCCCCAAGGACTACCCCATAGGCACTGTCGAAAGCATAGGCTACGACTCAAACGGTCTCTCCGTGACTGCAAGGATCAAGCCCTGTACCGACATAACCCGTCTTACCTCCGTTATCGTCATCACCGACTTCAGCGGCAAAAGGGAGGATAAGAAATGAGACTCAGAACTACCCGCGAACAGCGGATACTCCGCATAAAGACCATTCTTCGCTGGTTTCTGTATTACGTTCTGATATTCCTCAGCTTTGTATTTATGACCTCGGGAACATGGCTGAAGCCTCTTCTGCTCATACCTATCCCGATATTCATATCTATCGACAACGACCAGTACGGCTCGGTATTCACCGGAGCGCTGTGCGGTTTTCTCATCGACATAAGCTGCGGCAAGCTCTTCGGCTACAACGCTGTGCTGCTGACGATATTCTGCATAGCGACCTCTGTGCTCTTTGAGCTTTACCTGAAAAACAAGTTCTTCAACTTCCTCCTCATCTCTGCGGCAGCAGCCTTCATACAGTGCTGGCTGGACTACAAGTTCTACTACGAGATGTGGGAATACGAGGACGTAGGCAGGGTATTCCGGAGAGTCTCACTGAGAGTATGGCTGTATACCGTGATCTCATCGGTATTCGTCTACCTCGTTATGAAGCTCATAAACCGCTTCCTTATGCCTAAACAGCACCTCACTCTCGAGGAAGCGATCACTACAAGAAATCAACAGCAATGACCGCCGTACCTTATGTACGGCGATGATGTTTTTATCTGAAATGAACGGAGGATATAATTGAAAAGCATTACAGATAATATAAAGTCGATAATTATCGTCCTGCTGGTAATAATGCTCAGCGTCCTCAGCGCCCTCAGGCTTATGAAGATACAGGTCGTCGGCGACAAGGACATCACTACCCCTGTCAAATTCAGCGAGACCGCTGTCAAGTACACCAGACAGGTCAAGGCAACACGCGGAGGCATAGTTGATTACAGCGGCAACACCCTCATAACCAACGACGCAAGAAACGACATAATCCTCTGCAAGGCTCTCTTCCCCACTGACCTCAGAAAGGGCAACGATACTCTCCTTGTTCTCTGCAAAGCCCTCAAGGAGCACGGTCACCCCTACAAGGACAGTCTGCCGATCTCAGCGGACAAGCCCTATGTGTTCACTGACAATAAAAAGAGTGCAGAGGTCATCGAAAAGCTCAGCCTCAACGTCTACGCGACCGCTGACAACTGCATAGACAAGCTAATTTCCGACTACAAGATAGACGACTCCTACACAGATGAGGAAAAGCGTATCCTTGCAGGACTGCGCTACGATATGATAGTCAAGGACTTCGCCTACAACATCGACCTCGTGCTCGCTGAAGGCGTTGACCAGCAGACCGTCATTGATATGAAGGAGCTCAGCAACTTCTACCCCGGTGTTGACGCGATAGAGTCCTCGGAAAGACGCATCGTCCGCGGAGATATTCTCCCCCACGAGCTCGGAACAGTCGGTCCTATCTACGCCGAGGAGTACGCCGAACTCAAAAATCAGGGCTACGCTCTCGACGACATCGTCGGCAAGAGCGGTATCGAAGCGGCTCTCGAATCGACTCTCCGCGGTCACAACGGCGAGGAGGAGATAACAGTCGATAACGGCTCGGTCGTTGATGTCCGTACAATCGTCGAGACCGAATCCGGCAAGACCGCCCGTCTGACTGTTGACGGCGCTTATCAGCTCAAGCTCCAGAAGATACTCGACGACTTCATAACCAACTTCCCCTCGATAAATACCAACCCCAAGCTCAAGAACGTAAAGTGCGGCGCTATCGCAGTTCTTGACGCCAAGACAGGAGCTGTCAAGGGCTTTGCGAACGCTCCGACCTATAACCTCAAGGACTATACCGAAAACTACGATTTCTTCCTTACCGAGGAGAACTCCCCCCTCCTCAATCGCTGTACGAACGGTCTTTACCGTCCCGGCTCGACCTTCAAGACGATAACAGCGACCGCAGGTCTGAACGAGGGCATCGTTGACGCGAACACGACCTTCAACTGCCACAAGTATTTCAAGTACCACGGCGGAGACTTCCAGTGTGCAGGCTTCCACGGAAATGTGGCTATACGCCGTGCGATAGAGGTTTCCTGCAACGTTTACTTCTATGAGCTCGCTGACCGTCTCGGCATCGACAAGATAACCGAGTATGCAAAGCTATACGGACTCGGTCAGCACACAGGTCTCGAGACCGGCGACGCTGCCGGCTACCTCTGCAACCCCGAGACCTTCGCCGAGCACGGACTCGTATGGTACATCGGTTACGTTCTTCAGGCTGCTATCGGAAACCAGGACGCAGGTATGACTCCGCTCCAGATGGCAGTCGTTGCCAATACTATCGCAAACCGCGGCGTCCGCTACAAGCCCTATATCGTTGACGGACTCTACGACTACGGCTCCGGAAAGCTCGTTTCACAGACCGAACCCACCGTTGCTCAGACCATCGACGTTAAGAACAAGGATATGTACGACCTCATCATCGGCGGTATGATCGACGCTTCGCACAACAATATGCCACCGAAGTATTCGCTCTCAGACCTCGGCTTCGACGTTGCTATCAAGACCGGTACTCCTCAGACCGGTAAGGACCTCGAGGAGCAGAACTCCTTCTTCATCGGCTTTGCTCCGGCAGACAACCCCGAAGTTGCTTTTGCAGGCGTTATCGAGGGCGGTGAATATTCAAAGTATATGATCCGCGACATCATTCTCGCATATCAGGAGTGCTACGGTCTCAACGGCAAAAAGCCCACAGCGAAGCTCCCTGCCGAGAACAGAAAGCCCCTTGTAAAGAATACGACCACTACCACTACCACCTCAACAACTACAACTCAGCCGGCTGAGGAAGTTCCGGCAATCCAGATACCCGATAACAACAACGACAATAACAACCAGCAGCAGGTTCCGCCTGAACAGCAGCAGCCTCAGCAGCAGATCCCCGAACAGCAGGCACAGCAGCCGGAACAGCAGCAGCAGCAGGTTCCGCCTGAGCAACAGCAGCCTCAGCAACAGAACCCCGACCAACAGGCTCAGCAGCCGGAACAGCAGCAACAGCAGGTTCCGCCCGAGCAGCAGCAGTCTCCGGAACAACCACCCGGTCAGCAGCCTGAACAACAGCAGCAGCAAGTTCCTCCCGACCAACAGCAGGCTCAGGAACAGCCGCAGCAGAATAAACCGCCGGCAGGCGATCCGCCGGTGCCTGAATAAAGCAAAACGGCTCTGAACATCAGCGTTCAGAGCTTTTTTGTAACAAAACGTATAATCATACAAACTCTGTCAATAATACTGACGGAGGTGTTATACATGAACAAAAAATCCTTATCCGATAAAAACAAGAATAAAGGTGCAAAGAGCTTTTACGCCGCACTCGCTATAAGTGCCGTTATGATAGGCTCGGCTTGCTTTTTTGCCTACGGACAGAACGGCAAACCCGACAAGAAAACTATTCCGCAGGAGACCGCAGTTGACAGAAAAAGCAATGACGTCCCCCGGACGACAGGCTACTATTACACCATTACGACCGCTCCCCCCACCACGACGGCTGTCGTTACGACACGTCCGGCGAAGCAGACTGCTCCGAGAAGGGAAAGCGTAACTATCCCGGCTGCTGATATAAAGATAGACGCACCGCCGGTCAAGTCGGAACCAGCTGTCACCGAACCGACTACTCAGGCAGCTCCGGTCAGCGCCAATACGCTCGAAAACCCGAAACCGCCGCTCGCTGATATGAGCAATATCATCGAACCCTTCAGCAATGGTGAGCTCGTAAGGAATGAAGCTACCGGCGCATGGCAGACGCACAATGGTACAGACATCAAAGCCGAGGTAGGTGCGGAGGTCTATGCGGTATCATCGGGAGAAATAACGAAGATCGAAAATAATGCGCTGTGGGGCGTAACGGTCACACTTGACCACCACAACGGCTATGTAACTAAGTATTGCGGTCTCGGAACTGACCTGTCAGTCCAGCAGGGCGACACAGTCGCCGGCGGTTCAACTATCGGCGCAGTCGGCAATACAGCTGACATTGAAAGCACCAAGGAGCCGCATCTGCACATCGAAATGGTTCATAACAAGAAGTATATTGATCCGCTCAGTGTATTGAAATGACAAAAGGGACTCGCAACGAGTCCCTTTCAGTTTGTGAATAAACCTCATTTTAATTTCATTATTACCGGGCGCACGGAATGCGCCCATACAAAACGCAGCATTATTCTCATAAAATGTAGGGGCGCCGTTCCGGCGCCCACTATTACGGTTTATTATAATTATATCAGCCGAGGAGGTCGAGGGAGAAGTGTCTTGACTCAACGTCAAAGTATTCCTCGATCTCTGCTACATAGTACCTGAAGCATATCTCGCCGTTGAACATCATAACGTCACCGGTCTCCGGAACGCCCAGCTTATTGAGCTGTTCATCGGTAAGTGTATTGAGGTAGATAGAGTCGTCTATCATAATATGGAAAGCTCTGAGGAGGTTATCGTCGAGATCTCTGAGATATATCCTCGAGTTTCCGTCGAAGCCGCTTATCTTGAGGAATTCCTCGGAGGGCTTTACAACGTAATAGCTGCCCTGTTCGTCCTTTGCGAGGTTGAAAACGCCGAGCTTGTCATCAGGAACATCTGAGAGAAGAACATCATTGAAGTCCGAGATATCCTTGCCGAGAGCCTTCTTCTGGTCTGCCGAGATACCGAAGAGAGTATAGTGCTCTGTTTTCTTATAGCCGATCTTTTCGAGAGCGTCCTTGGAAAGATGGAGCACGATCTTGTCAGACTTTGCATTGAGCTGTTCTGTGATCTCTTTTCTTGACTGTGTTACCCATTCTACCTTAGCTTCCTCAACGATAGGTCTCTTGAGGTCAACCACTCTGTCAACGTTCTTGAGCGTAAACGTTGCGAAGAGAAATCTCTTATCGGCGTAATTGGGTTCAACATAAACAGCGGTACTGCCGTTTGCATTTTCCTTTGAATTGCTCTCGGTATTGACTATCCTGTAACGGTATCTGCCCGACGGAGAAATGCCCTCGTCAACTATCGTTTCCTTAGCCTGTGTTACAAAGAACGAGGTGAACAGGAAGTAGCCCAGCGCACCGAATACATACAGCAGCAGCGTGACCGTACCGAGGGCGGTCTTAATTCCCTCTCCCGCGCCGGACAGCAGCAGTATGACGACGCCCGTGGCGATTATTGGTATTATCATACCCCATTCGCCGAAGTAGAGCAGCACGACCGGCAGCATCGGCGGAAGTATCAGAAAGCTGCATATTCGCGTGAGTATCTGTTTTCGTGTGTAGAGCATCACTACGAGAGCGATTATCGAAATTGCAGTGAGTATCAGACACTGTGAAAGTCTGTCGTTGATATGTATATCGTAGAAAAGCGAAAAATAGCATAAACGCCACGCTCCGAGGGCATACAGCGCACTTACGACTGCGAATACCCTTTTCGTCCAGACGTTAGCGAAAAATTTCTTCATTTAAACCTCCGAGATCGGCAGGCTCAGCCTGTCAAGAGTTATTGCAACGGCTCCGCAGAAAGGCTTTCTGCCGCGGAGCATTAATCGTCAATTTATATTATACCATTTCCTTAAACAACTTACAAGATATTTTCAGAAATTTTTTCTCCAAAAAAGTCCTCAAAAAACGCTTACTTTCGGCTATTTATCACAATATCTGCGGATATGCCTTTACTAAACGGTCTCGGGAGTGTATAATAGACATAAGATATATCAGAAATTGCTGTCAGAAAGGGGAAGTTTTGTGTTTTCAACGATAAGGATCTACCCTGCCCGGGTGGTATTCGCACTGCTCACAATAGCCTGTATGGTGACGATCTTCATGTTTTCAGGCGACAACGCAAGCGCTTCCTCTAACAAGAGCGGCAGAGTCACAAAAACCGCTGTTGAGACCTTTGTCAAGGACTACGATGAGATGTCTCCCGAAAAACAGCAGTCTGTTCTCGACAAGGCGGAACATATCGTCCGCAAGCTCGCTCACTTCTCGATATATACTCTGCTCGGCTTCCTTGCCTCATTTACGGTCGGCAGACGCAGGCTTTTCAGCAGGAAGAGCCTCGGTGTGATAGTTTTCTGCTTCCTGTACGCCTGTTCGGACGAGATACACCAGTTATTCGTGCCCGGACGGTCGGGTATGTTCACGGACGTCCTCATCGACACCGGCGGTGCAGTTACCGGTATGCTCATTTCAATGGCAGTGCTTTTTATAGCAGGCAGGCTGATAAAGCGTCCGGAACAGGAGAATACATAAGAGATCCCCGTGAACCATAAGTCCACGGGGATAATTTTCGTTATTTGAGGTTATTACTGCATACCGCCTCTTGTATAGAAGTTATCCTGAATAATGAGTGCGCAGCCGCCGAGGAAGTTATTCTTGCCGTCGAGCTTGCTGAGCACGACTCTGTCTGCGATCTCCTCGCTGACGAGACGTATCATTTCGCGCTTAAC
>ODAI010227005.1_pt1 | contig 16235 bp, 11 predicted proteins | sample 1539321 | NCBI WGS metagenome assembly ODAI01 (sample SAMN02144231, study PRJEB22623) | gut metagenome | biome: sheep rumen | host: Ovis aries | place: New Zealand
ACCCGGCTTCATGTGTGTGTTCGCACTGGCCGTCTTCGCCATCAGCTACCTCTCGTATCAATATGTGGAAAAGATAAAGACCGGCGTTCCTGCACGGATATTGGCAGTCCTGGCTTTCGTTGCTGTCAACGGCACCGCCTACGCCCTTTACAGCAAGGCCGGTGTCGTGAGAGACGTGCCCGAACTCTATGTGGAGAAAGGCAAGACCAAGCGCAGTATGTTTGCGGAATACAACGACCGCATATACAAATACAACAAGGATTTCCCCTCGCCTAATGGAAAATCCAACGTGCTTGTGATAGGCAACAGCTTCGCACGCGACTGGGGCAATATTCTTTTAGAGACCGCCTATGCCGACAGCATCAACTTGTCGTATATCTTCAAGATTTCGCCTAAATACGCGGAGCGTATCAAGAAAGCCGACTATATTTTCTTTTTCGGTTGGAAGCATGACGTGCCCGACTATCTGTGGGCCAATCAGAAAGAAGGCAGTTCGGTGTGGGGGATCGGCACCAAGAACTTCGGCTCTTGCAACGGCATCATCTACAAGAATCGCCATCATGAAGACTATTTCCAACAGAGGGTGAAAATCAACCCGAGTTTCTATCAGATAGATGACATGCTGAAGGCAGAATGGGGCGACCGTTATATCGAGATGCTCGACCTGGTGAGTGATGCCGACGGCACGGTGATGGTGTTCTCAAAAGACCACAAATACCTCAGCCAAGACTGCAAGCATCTCTCAAAAGGCGGTGCCGAGTTTTATGCAGATGCCATCGATTTCAGCACGATTTTTAATTAGGTGTACATTCCTTGCCCAAAGCCTTCCAGGCTAAGATTCCACCCAAGAGGTTGACACATTTGTATCCCTCCACAGCCAGTTGGCTTGCCGCCTGAGCAGACCTTCTTCCCGAGCGGCAATAGACGGCAATCGTGCGGTCCACAGGCAGCAAGGCCTTGGCCTTCTCCATAAATGTCTCCTGCTTGACGTCGATATTGACGGCATTGGGCAGATGCGACTCCGCAAACTCCTCGGTCGTCCTCACGTCAAGCACCACGACACTCGTGTCGGCTATCAGCGAGTCAAACCCTTCCACATTCTTGTTCTCATAATGCTGCTGTCCACATGCGGTAGTCATTCCGATGAGAGTGAGCAGCCAAGCGAAAAGCCTCTTCATACTCTTATTATTTGACTGTTTTTATCTTGAATACGCACCTTGTTGCCAAGCGTGCTTCCATGCGACAAATATAGGAATAAAAAAGCAAATATCTGACAATTGTGAAGGAAAAAAGGCAGTATGGATATTAAATGGCAAATCGTTTGAGATATTATTTTCGTTTTTTGCCAATTGCAACGTGATATTGGTGAAAAAATGATTAACTTTGCATGGGTATATCGTAAGATAAGTAACACGTATATAAAAAAGCGACATATGAAAAGACATTTATTGTTATTTGTGGCACTATTGGCGAGCACATGTATGATGGCCGACGGCGTAGAGGTGAACGGCATCAACTACACGTTTTCTTCTGGAAAAGCCACCGTTGTCTCAAGCACCACTTCGTCAAGTGGCGGAGGGATTGGATTCAACAATGGCTACGTTGGCGATATTGTGATTCCGAGCACGGTCACCTATGAAGGCACCACCTATACTGTCACCGCTGTGGAAGAGGGCGTGTTCATCGCGTCGTCAAGACTGACGAGCGTCTCCATTCCAGCCACGGTCACCAGTCTCGGCGAGGCACCCTTCCGCTCTTGCAACAGGTTGACCGCCATCAATGTGGACGCAGCCAATCCGGCATATAGCAGTATCGACGGCATCCTTTACAACAAATCAGGCACACAACTCATCTCCTTCCCCGGAGCTAAAAGCGGGGATTTCACCGTGTCTCAGAATGTGACAGAGATAGCGCCGTCGGCTTTCTATGGCTGTTATCAGATCACCTCCATCACTCTGCCTTCGTCGGTGCAGACCATTGGCTCCAATGCCTTCAGGGCCTGCACGGCCATGAAATCCATCAACATCCCTTCAGGCATCACAGAGATTACTGACGGTATGTTCTATGGTTGCCGTTCGCTCCAGTCTGTCAGCATTCCGACTTCCGTCACTTCCATCGGCGAGTATGCCTTCTATTATTGCAGTGCCCTCATCGGTCTTGACATACCCTCTCAGGTCACCAGTATCGGCGAATATGCTTTCTGCACCTGTACACTCCTCACCGATGTGGTATTGCCCGAAGGTGTCGAAGAACTGGGAGCCCATGCTTTTGAGAGCTGCACCAAGTTGGCCACAGTCGGTCTGCCCGCATCTCTCCAGACGGTGGGTGCCGGCGCGTTCAGAGGATGCACACTGCTCACCTCCATCGACGTGAACAGCGCCAGCCAATATCTGGCAAGCGACAATGGTGTATTGCTCGATTACGACAAGACCGAGGTCATCTGCTGTCCCGGAGGATATAGCGGCAGCTACACGGTGCCTTCCACTGTGACACAAATCGATGAATACGCGTTCTACCTCTGTAAGAAACTGACTGGGGTCGTCCTTCCCTTATCGCTGAAGGCCATTCGCACTTGTGCGTTCACCAGCTGCTATGAGCTCACTGAAATAGTCATACCAGAAAACGTGACACTCATCGGCAAGAACGCATTCCTCGACTGCACTTCGCTCGAGCGTGTGATTTCCAGGGCGACAAAGGTTCCCACCTTCGTGAGTGATGCTTTCACTTCCACAGCGTATAAGCAGATTCCTCTCTATGTGCCCGCACAGTCTGCCGTGAGCTATGCGTCTGCCAGCTACTGGAAGAAATTCACCACAATGTGGAAGATTGGTGACGTCAACAAAGACGGTGACTTGAATGTCACCGACCTTTCCGTGCTTGTCGCCTTCCTGTTGGGAAAGACCGACGAGGAGGTTGAACTCATCATGGGGGATGTCAATTACGACCAAAATCTCACAGCGACCGACGTGACGGTCATCACCTCTATTTTGGTGGGCAATTGACCCTGACAATCAAACGAGCATCCTAAGAGACGCGCACTACGACTTGTCGTCAAGTGCGCGTTCTTCTTTTTTCTCGGGCATCGTGACAATGTAAGCACCCAAGAGGACCATGATGCCTGCAAGAGGCTTGTCCCAAGTGAAGACGTCCTGCCCCACGGCAATAGCCACAAGCGAGGCCACCACTGGCTGGATGTTGGTATAGATACTCACTGTGGTAGCCTTGAGGAACTTCATGGCGTAGGGAATGAGGAAATAGCCGAGTCCGGTGGCAAGAAGGACGATGAAGGCCATCTCCACCACTCCACTCCACTCCCAGGCGGCACTGTAAAGGCGCTGATGGGGCTCCGTGAACAATGCAATGGGCACAGTGACAATTGTGGAGACGAGAAACACATATTTCATCTGGGTGACCGAACTGTATTTTGCCGACACCTTGCGTGTGATGATCAGATAGATGGCCCATGTGAGTACGCTCAGCACCGCAAGGGTAATACCCAGCAAGTCGTTGCTGCCACCCGTGCTTCCGGTCCACGACATGTAAAGCATCAGCAAGGCTCCTCCAATGCCGAGAGCCACACCAAGCGTCTTGACACCAGTGATGGTCTCACGCAGGAAGAAAGCCGCCAAAATCATCACGGAGACAGGTGTGAGGGCGGCAATCAGCGAGAAATAGACAGGTGTAGTATATTTGAGCGCCTCCGCCGTCAGTGTCTGCGAGATAAAGAATCCTAAGAGTCCGCCAGCCATGATGGTGATCAGGTCGCGGCGCTCCACATGCTCTTTGGGCATGAAGTAGCCGACGATCCAGAAGAGGAGGGTTGCGCCCACGCATCTCGATGCCATATATCCCATAGGTCCTACCCAGTCGTCGAGCAAAGCCTTGGTGACCGGCACACCAAGTCCGAAAATCACATTGGCCATAAGGATGGCCATATGGCCTTTTGTCTTGTCGTATTTGTTGTTCATATCTTTTGCTATTAAGGAAATCCCTGTCGTGTGATGATTACTCCTCGAAACCGAGCACTTCGATGGTGAAGAAAAGGTCGGAATAGGGCTTCACAGCTCCTGCCTCGCGGTTGCCATAAGCCTCAGAATAAGGAATATAGATTTCCCATTTCGAACCTACAGGCATATTGGTGAGCGAATGCCAGAAGCCAGGCACCGTCTGGCTGGGGCGCATAGTCACTGGTTGGCCACGTTGATAGGAACTGTCGAAAATGGTTCCGTCCATCAACTTGCCCTCATAGTTGAGTTTCACCTTGGTGTCATCTTTGGGCTTAGGTCCCTTTCCGGCTTCCACCACATGATAAAGCACGCCCTTGCCCTTTGGCAACTCTTTGAATCCCAGTTTCTTATACTTCAAGCGATTGACGGCATTGTTCTGAGCCTTACTCATCTCGTGAGTGACGGCATCCACCAAGGCGGCATCTTTGAGCTGGGGGACAATTTTGTCGGTGAGTTTCTTTATCTCGTCAAACGATACCCAGAAATTGAAATCAGTGGGTTCGAGGCTCTTCTCTATGTTGGAGTTGAGTTCGCCCAACTTTGTGGCCAAGGCTATCAGCGAGTTGCCAGGCTGACTGGTCAGCCCTACCAATTGCTCGAGACTGGTGAATGCTGCCTTGAAGTTGTCTTTCGTATCACGATAGCGGGCGGGAGTCAGGCGCATGTTGCTGAGACATTCGTCGGCATCGCCCAACAATTGGGTGAGTACCGCCATAGCGCCGGTTTTCTCGAAATACTCTTTCCGCCAGTTGAGCACCTGGGCGGCATCGTCGGTCGAAACCGTCACACCTTCAGCGTTCTTGCCCAATTGGTCCGTCTCCACGCGTACCCAGTTGTCTTGATAATCATTGAGTATGGCGTTTGCCAGACGTGTAGCCACGACAGTGTTGACTTTCATCTGCATGGCATTCGACTTGTAGTTGTTGCCGAAGAGCACAAATCCAAGCCACGCCAACAGGGCCACACCGATAACGGCCACTATCACCATCATTGATCTCTTTACATTTCCTCTCTTTGCGCCTCTGCCGGCGACCACATTCTCTTTCTTCTTCATTTCTGATGACATTTTCTCTTTCATGTAAAACGCGAATGCAAAATTATAAAGAAAAAATGTGTTTGGGGCAACAACTTCCGAAAAAATTTGCGTAATAGAAAATATCGTTGTACTTTTGCAAAAACAGCCAATGTCTATGAAGAAGTATGAGACTACAGAAGAGAGGAAAATCTATCTGGTGACCTTGCAAGGGGCACTGGTCAATATCGTGCTTTCACTCTTGAAACTCATTGCCGGTATTGTGGGCCATTCTGCTGCCATCATGGCAGATGCCGTGCATTCCTTGTCCGACCTGATGACCGACTTCATCGTGCTGATCATGGTCAAGATAGGACGCAGGCCCAAGGATAGCGGGCATGACTACGGACATGGCAAATTTGAGACACTGGCCACGGCCATCCTGGGCATTTTGCTGCTTATCATCGGCTTTGTGATTGCCTACCGCGGCATGCGACTCACCGTCCTGGCATTCCGGGGTCTTGAGCTGGAGCGCCCAGGATATATCGCCCTGATAGCTGCCCTGATGAGCATCTTGCTCAAGGAGTGGGCCTACAGGTTCACCCTTAAGACAGCCCGCAAGACCCATTCGCCCATACTTGTAGCCAATGCCTGGCATCACCGCAGCGACTCTTTCTCATCCATCGGCACGTTTATCGGCATTTTGTTCGCTATCGTCTTGGGAGAGAAATGGCGTGTCCTCGACCCCATCACGGCTGTCATCGTGAGTATTTTCATCCTCCGAATCGCTTGTCGTCTTATCTTCAATGCCATCAGCGAACTGCTTGAGGCAAGCCTTCCGTCTGAAGTGGAAGATGAGATCATGGCCATCGCAGAAAGCGAGGAGGGAGTGAGCGGCATCCACCATCTCATGACCAGGCGCATCGGCAAGGATACCGCCATTGAGATGCACATCCGTGTTCCTGGCAACCTGACCGTAGAGCAGGCTCACGACCATGCCACGAATATCGAGAAAAAACTGAAAGAAAGATTCGGAGAAGGCACTCATGTGGGTATCCATGTCGAACCGCTGAAACCTGCTGCCGACGCCGACCCGTCTACCCAGCCGTCATGATGGCGCATGACGCATGAAATGTCACGATATCCTTGCCACTGAGACAGTATGGTGAAGATGTCGTAAATTTTGCTTTTTCCACTGTTTTTTAGAGATATACGTTGCTTTTTAACTATATTTTAGCAAATTTTATACAACGATAACACCAACCTGTCGTTATTTTTATTAATTTTGCAACGCATTTCAGTGAGAATTATATTATTTACTTGAAATTCAAGTAGTTAGAATAAATTTTAAGGTAACAGGATGAGACAGCTAAAAATTTCAAAAAGCATTACCAATCGCTCAAGCGAAGCACTGGACAAATATCTGGTGGAAATTGGTCGTGCACCATTGATTTCAATTGACGAGGAAATAGAACTAGCACAGAAAATAAAGAAAGGAGGACCCGAAGGCGAACGCGCAAAAAACAAATTGGTGACAGCAAACCTACGCTTTGTCGTATCAGTAGCCAAGCAATATCAGCATCAAGGACTGACCCTTACCGACTTGATTGACGAAGGAAACATTGGTTTGATCAAGGCTGCGCAGAAATTCGACGAGACACGTGGATTCAAATTTATTTCCTATGCTGTGTGGTGGATTCGCCAAAGCATCCTTCAGGCCATTGCCGAGCAAAGCCGCATCGTGCGCCTGCCACTCAACCAGGTAGGATCTCTCAATAAAATCAATCATGAAATCAACAAATTCGAGCAGGAGAACATGCGCCACCCGTCGGTGTCAGAACTTTCGGAGGCCACCAAGCTCGATGAGGAGAAGATAGGTCAGAGCCTGATGGCAGACGGACATCATGTTTCCATCGACGCACCCTTCCAGGAAGGCGAAGACAATTGTATGCTCGATGTGATGCCCAGTGGCGAAGACAGCCGCACCGACCGTTATGTGGACCACGAGTCGATGGCCCTTGAGTTGGAATCCGTGCTCAACAAAGTGCTTAAAGACCGCGAGATTACCATCATCCGTGAGTGCTTCGGCATCGGCCAACCCGAAAAGGGACTCGAAGAAATCGGCGACCGTCTGGGTCTTACCCGCGAGCGTGTGCGTCAGATCAGAGAGAAGAGCATCGCCAAACTTCGCGACAGTGGCAACGCCAAAATATTGATGAAATATCTGGGTTGACACATAGCTCTCATACACAGAGGCGATCGATATAATTAACATATCAGTTTAGGCGGGTAGCATCCTCGGGTGCTGCCCGCTGTTTTGTTGCCGGCATGTACGTTTTTTTTGAAAAAAATTACTATTTTTGCAACATGCTTTGGCACAACAGATGGATCCGATGGATGATGGTGCTCATTTTGTCAGTAACACCGTCATTTGTCAACGGCAAGGATATGATAGACACCCTTGCCGTCAATCAGATATTCAGATACCGAAGCACCATTGACAGCACTTTGGAGAATTACCGCATACGCGCATATCTCAAGCATCAGATCAAGACCGACCGCCGGAATGTCACCCTCCTTTGCGTGCCACACATGTATACGCTGGCAAGGTCGAAGAGGAGAAGTATCTTAGGAGAGAGCATCGTCGACCTGACCTTTCACGACGACCAGCCTTGCGACGCCGAAGTTGTTGCACAGACAGGGACAATGAAACGTCCGCGCACCATGATTCCCAATCTCTACGGATATCTCACTCCTGAAATCTACGGCACCACCATCATCTCCGACCATCTGCTCTCCCCCTTCCACCGCCGGAACAGGCATTTCTACAAATATTACGTCAAGTCCGTCTTCGGCAACAACGTCCGTGTGGATTTCCGGCCAATAGTAAAGAACACGCAGACCCTCAGGGGGCACGCCATCGCCGACATCTCCACAGGGCGCATCATCAGCTGCACGCTGGCAGGTGAATACGACATGGTGGCGTTCGAGATGGCGATGACCTTTGGCGAAGAAGGTATCGCCTCACTCATTCCCCAAAGATGGATGATGAAATGCAAGTTCTCTTTTCTCGGCAATAAATTGCGGGCCGTCTTTCATGCCATCTTCGGGATGCAGCCGCCCCCCGACGAGACATTGCCCGTAGCCGATGCCCGGCAATATATGGAGGACTGCCGCCCGGAACAACTCACCATCGACGAACAGGCCATCTATGAGCAATACGACTCCCTCAAGAGGACGCGCCAGAAAGATACTTTGGTGGTGAAAGAGAAAAATTTCATCAAAAACTTTGTGTGGGACATGATAGGCGAGAATTTAGTCAACCGCATCAAGGGAACCTTCGGCACCGATGCCCGCGGGTTCTACCGCCTGTCTCCTATCCTCAATCCTCTGTATCTGGGCTATTCCCAACGAAAAGGCATCACCTACCGTTTCAATGCCAAGGGCGGATATGTCTTTGATTCCAAAAAGAGCATCGAAGGACAAATCAAGATGGGCTATTCTTTCAAGCTCCGTCAGTTCATGTTCAATATGCCTGTCAAGTTCTATTTCGACAAGCCCAATAACGGATACCTGAGATTCAGTTGGAAGAACGGTGAAAGAATGACCAACTCGTCAATCGTCGACAAGTTGAAAGAAGAGCACGGCGACACGATAGACTGGAAGAAGATGAACCTCACTTATTTCAGACACGCAAAGACAGAGTTGGTCGTACATTATGATTTCAACCCTTATTTGGGCATAGAGACCGGTCCGGTTTTCAACCGCTGGACCTCTATCGACGACGACGACTTTGAGCAGGTGGGCAAACCCACGGTCTATCAAGTCACGGCGTGGAATGCCACGGCCTCCATACGCCCCTTGGGATGGAAAGGTCCTGTGGTGACTTGCATCTATGAGCGCACCATCCCCGATTTGAGCAAGTCGAGGATGAATTACGAGAAATGGGAGATTGATGCGTCGTATCTGCATTTCTTGCCCTGCCTGAAGACGCTTTCCTTCAGGGTGGGCACAGGTTTTTATACCACGAGCCACGAGAAGACCTATTTCCTCGACTTCGATAATTTCCGCAACGATTTCGTGCCTGGCGGATGGAACGATGAATGGAGCGGTGAATTTGAATTGCTTCACCGCAACTGGTACAATTCTTCCAAATACTATATCCGTATGAATACGACCTTCGAGACGCCGATGATGCTGGTCTCATGGATTCCCTATGCCGGGCACGTGATAGAGAAGGAACGCTTGTATGTCAGCGCGCTGAGGCTAAGTAAACTAAGCAATTATTTCGAAATCGGATATGGTTTCACCACCCGACTGGTATCCCTGGGCATTTTCACGGGCTTCAAAAGAGGGTCTTACAATTCGACGGGCATCAAATTCGGATTTGAACTCTTCAACGGGTGGTAACCTCACCGGCTTGCGTGCGTGCCGCTTCCTTCATACGCTCAATGTCGCGCCGACTCTTCGATTTCGTCACCAGCCACACACCGCTGAAGACGAGGACCCCCGCCAGCATGTGCGAGGGTTTCAACAAGCCGATGCCCAATGCCAGACTTGCCGAGACAGAGACGATGGGCTGCACGTAATTGTAGACAGACACTACCGTAGGACGCAGCGTCTTCTGCCCTATCATCGTGAGGATATAACTGAAATATGTGCCGAAGAACACCACATAGGCGGTCTCCATCCATGTCTTTGCCGGGATGGGATGTGACACGACATCCGACACATGTCCAAATGAGAACGGAAGGATCATGAGTGTCGCCCACAGAAACATCCACTTGTTGATCGTGAAGACGGAGTAGCGCCGGATAAGAGGCTGAAAAAGCGACAAATAGAGGGCATAAGAAAATTGGGCTCCAAGACAGAGGAGGTCGCCACGGATATCGCCCACCTTGTCGGTGCCATGGGTAGCGCTGGTCAGGATAAGGATCAAGGCTCCGCTACACCCCATCAGCACTCCAAGCGCCTTTTTCCCCGTGATAGGCTCGTGGAGAATCACGACGGCGAGCAACATGGCGAAAATGGGCATCGAGGTGGTCACGATACTGGCATTCATCGGAGAGGTGATGCTGAGGCCGAGGGTATAGCAGCACTGATTGGTGACAAGACCGAACAAAGCGGCACCAATGAACAAGAGTACGTCGTGAAATGGCACATGCTCACGCCTGACGAAAAGGGAGGTGAGCCAAAACAGCACACAACCGCCCAACACGCGGAATGACACCATGGTCACTCCGTCGAGACCGTGGGTCATCGCATCCTTGCCCAGTGGAGCCATCAGTCCCCAGAACGCACAGGCTCCGAACATCGACAGATGGGCCACTAAAGGTCTGTTGTTGTTAGCCATGCCTGTATTGGTTTCTTTGTCTCACCGCCTCAAACATCAGGATGGCTGCCGACACCGACACATTGAGGGAGTCGAGCCGGCCCAACATGGGAATAAGGATGTGGGCATCTGCCGCCTCACGCCACACGTCGGTCAGTCCCGTCGACTCGGTGCCCATGACAATAGCCACCCCCCTGCACATGTCTGTGTCATAATAGGGCGAGGAGTCTTGCAATTGGGCTGTGAGGATGGCGATATCCTTGCGATGGAGAAACTCTATGCATTCCTCCGAACTGCATGAGACATAGGGCACTGTGAATATGGCGCCAATAGAACTGCGGATGAGATTGGGATTGTGGATGTCGGTAAGAGGGTCGCAAACGATCACGGCATCGACGGCTGAAGCATCGGCACTCCGCAGCACAGCACCCAGATTGCCTGGCTTTTCCACACTTTCCAACACCACGAGGAGCGGATGCTCGCCCAGGTGCAATTGGTCGAGGGTGAGGTGGCGCTCCTTGATTTCGGCCACCAGTCCTTCCGTCGATCCCCTGTAAGCCATACGTGCATACACATCCTCACTCACTGCGTAGACCCGGCACCCGGAGGAAAGCAACGCCTCAAGACGTGTCTTCTCTGAGGCTGGAAGCAGCGACTGACAGACAAAAACGGTGTCGGCCTGATAGCCGCTCTCCACACAATGAAAGAACTCACGCACCCCCTCGACGACAAACAGGCCGCATTTGCGACGCTCACTCGACTTCTGCTGCAACAGAAGGAGCTGCCGCACCTTGGGGTTGTGCACGCTTGTGATGACATTCTCAATCATAACCGTAAAAATAATGCAAAAAGCCAACGACTATCTCATGCAAGTCGCTGGCTTTACGCTCTTTTCTCGTTGGAGCGGAATACGGGAAGCGAACCCGCCTCCTCGGCTTGGGAAGCCGATGCACTACCGATGTGCTAATTCCGCTTGCTCCTTCAGAGCCGATACCGGGACTCGAACCCGGGACCTATTCATTACGAATGAATTGCTCTACCAACTGAGCCATATCGGCAAATCCTCTGTTTGGGGCGCCGTCAACAAGGCATAAATACCCCTGACGCACAAACCGACTGCAAAGGTAATGCAATTTTTCCTTATCACAAAATTTTTAAAGGATTTTTTCTTTGAGATATCTGCCCGTGATACTGTCAGGGCACTTCACGAGCTCCTCTGGCGTACCTTCAAAAACCAGATTGCCGCCCCTGTCGCCTCCCTCCGGCCCCAGGTCGATGATGTGGTCGGCACACTTGATGACCTCCATGTTGTGCTCAATGATCAAAATCGTGTGCCCACGAAGGATAAGCGCGTCGAAGGCACTGAGCAGGCGCCGGATATCATGGAAATGAAGTCCTGTGGTAGGCTCGTCGAAGATGAACAATGTGGGATCCTGGCGCTCCTGCCCAATGAAATACGCAAGTTTGACGCGCTGGTTCTCACCTCCCGAGAGCGTGGACGAACTCTGTCCCAATTTGATATATCCCAGTCCCACGTCCTCCAGCGGTTTAAGTCTACCCGAAATGAGGGACTGCCCGTTGGCGTCAAAAAACTCTATTGCCTCGGAAACGGTCATGTCAAGCACCTCATTGATATTCTTGCCCGCAAACCGCACCTCAAGGATATCATGCTTGAAACGCTGTCCGTGGCATGCCTCGCACTCCAGTTCCAAGTCGGCCATGAACTGCATCTCGATAGTGATGACACCGGCTCCCTTACATTCATCGCATCTTCCGCCGTCGGCATTGAAGGAGAAATATTGTGGCGTAAAGCCCATCTGCTTGGACAATTGCTGTTCGGCGAACAACTGGCGAATGGCATCATAAGCCTTCACATAAGTAGCGGGATTGCTCCGGCTGCTCTTGCCGATGGGATTCTGGTCGACAAACTCCACCCTCTTCAGACTGTTCCAGTCGCCCTCCAATGCCAGGTATTCGCCCGGCGCATCGCACACGTCACCCATATGCCGCTTGAGTGCAGGATAAAGGATGCCTTTGATGAGCGACGACTTCCCGCTTCCGCTCACCCCCGTCACCACGGTCATCACATTGAGCGGTATACGCACATCGATGCCGCGCAGGTTGTTCATCCTTGCGCCACGCAGACTGATCCACATATTCCAAGGCCTGCGTGAAGAGGGTACTTCGATTTCCTCTGAATGCGTCAGGTAGCGTATGGTATGACTCTCAGGATAGCGGTTCACCGCCTCATCGTCAATATCAGAGGCTTTCCCTTCGAAGACTATACGTCCGCCCAGTCTGCCGGCATCGGGGCCTACGTCGATGATATAGTCGGCAGCGCGCATGAACTCCTCGTCGTGCTCCACGATAATGACCGTGTTGCCCAGCGATTTCAGCTCCTGCAGCACATGAATCAGGCGATGAGTGTCGCGACTATGCAGTCCGATGCTCGGCTCATCAAGTATGTAGAGGGAGCCTACGAGCGAACTGCCGAGAGAGGTGGTGAGATTGATTCGCTGACTTTCACCGCCGCTCAGAGTGTTCGACTGCCGGTTGAGCGTCAGGTATCCGAGACCGACGTCGACAAGGAATTGTAGCCTGTTGTTGATTTCAGTGAGCAGCCGTTTGGCCACCTGGGCCTCATGCTCTTCAAGCGACAGTTCGGCAAACCATTTGCGCAGGTTACTCACGGGCATCTCCACCAGATCGGAGACCGTCATGCCGGCGATTTTCACATAGCCGGCTTCCTTGCGCAGCCGGGTGCCATGACATTCGGGGCACACCGTCTTGCCTTTATAGCGGCTCATCATCACCCGATACTGTATCTTGTATTGGTTTTCGCTCACCATGGCAAAGAAGGCATCTATCGACACCTGGTCGTGAATATCTTTGTCTTTGTCACAGGGAAGACCATGCCATAGCCAATCTTTCTCCTTGCGCGACAGTTCCATATAAGGTTTGAAGACCGGGAAGTTGTATGCTGCCGCACGACGGCAGAACTCATCCTGCCACATCCGCATCTTCTCTCCGTGCCAACACTGCACACATCCGTCATAGACGCTCAGCGTGGTATTGGGCACGACAAGCCGCTCATCGATACCGAGCACCTTGCCATAGCCTTCACACTTGGGGCATGCACCCAACGGTGAGTTGAAGGAAAACATATTGTCGTTGGGCTCCTCAAAGCGGATGCCATCAGCCTCGAAGCGCATGGAGAAGTCATAGGAGAGGTTGGAGGGAAGGAAGGTGAGGCGGCACTCGCCGTCACCCTCATAGAGCGCCGTCTCTACTGAGTCTGTCAGTCGTGAGATGCTGTCCTTGCTGTCGTCGACGGCCATGCGGTCGATAAGCACATAGACGTCACGAGGATGAGTGGCGTCCAAGGTGTCCTTGTCGGCGAGCAGGTCTTCAATTCTCACGAAATTGCCTTTGATAAACAGCCGCACAAACCCTTGCAACTGTTCCATCTGCAGCTGTCGCTCCAGCGTGCGGCCCTCAGGGATTCTCAGAGGAGCCATCACACAAAAGCGCGTACCTTTCGAAAACTCCATCACCTTTGCCACGACGTCTTCGGCAGAATGCTTTTTCACCACTGCCCCACTGACAGGGGAATAGGTCTTTCCAATACGGGCAAAGAGCAGTCGGAGATATTCGTAGATTTCAGTGGAAGTGCCCACGGTGGACCGAGGATTGCGGCTGATGACACGCTGCTCGATGGCAATTGCCGGCGGCAAGCCCTTGATCGTGTCACACTCGGGCTTACTCATCCTTCCGAGAAATTGCCTTGCATACGACGACAGACTCTCCACATAACGCCGCTGCCCTTCGGCATACAGTGTGTCGAAAGCCAGCGATGATTTGCCGCTGCCGCTCACGCCGGCGATGACGACGAGTTGGCCGTGCGGGATGTCGATGTCGATGCTTTTTAGGTTGTTGACGCGGGCGCCTCTTACCTCAATATGGTCTCTCATAAAAATGCTGGAAGGATGGGTGATACGGGAATGTCAAGCGTTGATGGCCGCCACAGCCAGACTGCAGTACTTGCAGGCCAGACTGTCGCTTCGTGAGGTCAGCACCACAGGGGCGAGCGTGCCGGCGAGCATGCCAGCTGTCTCGGCATTGGCAAAGAGTGTGATGGTCTTATAGAAGACGTTGCCGGCCTCAATATCCGGGAACACCAGCGCATCAGCTTGACCGTCAAGCGTGGAGTGAATGCCTTTCTTGTCAAGGCTCTCTTTGCAGCATGAGGTCTTCAGGTCCAACGGACCGTCTACCACACAGGGACCGAAGTCGCCTGCCTCCGCCTGGCTGATAATCTCGGCATAGCGCTCGGTGAAGGGGAAGAATTTTCCATTGGGTTTCTCCGTGCAATGAATCAGTGAGATCTTGGGCTCGGCAATTCCGAAGTCGCGGCACAATTTTGCCACATAGCGCACCTGCTCCACACGCTGCTCATGCGTGGGATAAGGGATGACGGCAGCATCAGTGAAAAAGAGCATCCGCGGGAAGCCGGGAATATATGAGGCGGTGATATGTGTGAGCACATTGCCCTTCGGCAGGATGCCCGCCTCCTTGTTGAGGACGGCTCGAAGCAGGTTATCGGTATTGATGAGTCCCTTCATCAAGATATCCGCCTTGCCTTCTCTCACCAATCGCACCGCAGCGCGCGCTGCCTCATCGATGTCGTCGATGTCGATATAGTCCACCCACTGGGCCACGGACTGAATCTCCTCATTGCCTTCTACGTCCGACTTACGGCCAACGAAGACAGCCTCAGCAAAACCCTCGCGGATGGCTTTGGCCACGGCATTTTGCGTGGAGGAATCTGAAGCACACACCACAGCGACACGTTTCCTCTTGCCTAATTGGGAGAGATGCGACGTGAGCTGGTCAAAATTTGTAATCTTTTCCATTTTATTTTCCTGCTTGTTGATTAGATGAAAAACACCATGCCTCATAGACTTCTGGCGTTGCTGTTTCAAACTGCAAATTTACAGCAAACCATGAGAAAAGCAAAATAAAACCTCTTTTTTCTTATCCGCTGTATCACAAAATTGACACCTGATGTCAGAGAATGTGACACAAAGAGTTTGTTCTTTGCAAAAAAATGCTGTAAATTTGCAGTATAAACGAAGAATATGATAAAAAATATGATAAATGCACCTCTAACCGTATATAAAGCCAGTGCCGGAAGCGGAAAAACATTCACGCTGGCAGTAGAATTCATCAAACTGCTCATCAACAACCCCTCCGCCTATCGCGAGACACTCGCCGTGACCTTTACCAACAAGGCCACGGAAGAGATGAAGATGCGCATCCTCAGCCAGTTGTATGGGTTGGCCAACAGATTTTCCGATTCGAAGAATTATATGAAGAAAATCACCGAAGAGCTGGGAGTGAGTGAAGAAGTGGTGGCTGCCAATGCCCGGCAGGCATTGCATGGCCTCCTACACGACTACTCCTCGTTCAGGGTGGAGACGATAGACAAGTTTTTTCAGCGTGTCCTGAAAAACCTTGCCCGTGAACTCGACCTGAATGCCAATTTGCGACTGGAACTCAATGACAAGCAGGTGGAGCACCTCGCAGTAGACATGATGATAGAGAATCTGTCGCCCAACGACCAGATGTTAGGATGGTTGATGGACTATATCGATGAGCGTATCGGAGACGACAAGAACTGGAACGTCATCGGTGCCGTCAAGCAATTCGGACAGAACATTTTCGACGACACCTACAAATCTCATCGTGAAGACATCGCCCTCGCCATGAAAAAACAAGGATTTTTCGAGCAACTGACCAAACAACTGCGAGAAAAAAAACGCGAGAACCTTGAGACCATGGCAGCCTATGGCCAGCGGTTTTTTGAACTGGCCCAAGGTCTCAC
>ODAI010908069.1_pt1 | contig 16234 bp, 29 predicted proteins | sample 1539321 | NCBI WGS metagenome assembly ODAI01 (sample SAMN02144231, study PRJEB22623) | gut metagenome | biome: sheep rumen | host: Ovis aries | place: New Zealand
CTGGCGTGCTACGATTACACCATTATGTAGTTGGGGCATTTCATCCCCGGCCTTGCATAACCGATTTATAAGGCTTTCCGCCTGACCTTTCTACTCCTCTCATTATACCCGTTGTCATTTTTACGACAAAAAAAAGAAAGAAACTGCGTTGTTAGCAGCTCTTTCTGAATTCTGAATACCACAATAAGTACATAAATGTTCCTATAAATATAATTCCGATTATTGTATATCCGGGTCTTCCAATTTCTGTAATAATGCTGGTTTTGTATTCGTTCATCCATTTTCCAGCGATTATCTGTACAAATATTAAAATTCTCCTGATAAAGTCATTATTCAACATATTTCTTTCCTCCTATATGAATATTTGTAGTATTCTCCTTCATATAAGTCGGTGTAAAATATGCGAAAATTGCAAAAAGAAATAGCCTCTGTCGAGACTATCTCCTTTTTTGAAGAATCAATCTTTCTTGAACGGTCCTACAAAGCCAAGCAGTACAAAGCATACAATGAATGTCAGTACTGCCTTATGGTTGACGACCCAGTTTACAAAATTGACTTCGCCGGTCATGAGACCCGTGCCAAAATTGACAATCCAGTACGCCACGCTAAGGACAATTGGTACTAACAAAATCGCACAAAGTACTTTCTTCATTATGTATTTCCTCCTTAAATGGTTTATTTCTTCATAAAAGGAAATGTAAAAATTGCGAAAAAAAGAGGAACTGTGAAGCTTCAGTTCCCCTCGTACTTTAATCTGCTAACATAAATACCACTCCGAGCAGTATAAGTCCCAAAGGTCCCAAATATGAGTACGCAACTACTGCTCCGAGTCCGACAATTAGCAATTTTGTCATACTAGAGTTCTTCAATTCACACATTCCTCCTTTAAAATATATGCGGGATTCGATCTCATCTGATCCCTCCCTTCAATATTAGAGCTGTCATTTTTACGAACAAAAAGGAAAGCCGTTGTAGACTTTCCCTTTATAAGAATTATTTCTTCTTTTTTGATTCTTTGAGAACGCCCATATTCGAAAGGGCTTCTCCTTTTGACTCTCCAGCCGTCAGTCGATCGCTGAGTTCCATGATTTCTGTATTTGTCAGCGGGCGCGATGTTCTGAAATTCAATCCTGTAATTTCGTCCGGGACCTCACAATTGTGTCCTCCGTTCCCGAATTTGCTAATTAGTCCGATGATAGTCATCGCACCGCCAACAAGCCCGGAACCAAACTGAAACAATCGCATTGGATTCTCCATCAGAAATTCACCAAAATCTTTGACTTCTCGCCATGCTCGTTTAAACAAGTTCTTTTCCGGAACTTCTTCGACTTTCTTCTGCAATTCTTCTTTATTGTCTTCCATTTTGATTCTCCTTTCGTATTATAGTTCTCATTAAAATAGTTGTAATTATTTCGAAAAAAGGAAAGCCGCTGTGGACTTTCCTTTTCCGATTTTTCTCCGAATTACCGAGGTTTTACCACGTTCTGACAATCCTGCTGGAACTTCTGAAGTCGCTTGTCCTGCTGGAACCATGTGTCCATAGCATAACCGGCGAATCCTCCGAAGATCCCCATCACAAAAAACATGGCAGCCTTGAGCAAATCAGCCCGCGTACGAGCACGATCGTTCTTTACTTTCTTCATCTCGACATCAACTTTGCGATCTTCTGTTTCGTTTTTCGCATAGTTGTTGAGACGATTCTGTTCCGTCTGATCGTATCCGTTACGGATCTTGAAATAGGTCTCAGCCTCACCAAGTAACTTTCCGCGGTTTGGATCATTGAATGCCATTCTGGTTAATTCTGCGTAAGAATCACGTTCCAACTTTTCCAACAGTTCCGGGGCCGTCATTTCATTGATTTCTTTTTCCATAATTTCCTCCTTAAGTTATTCGGAGATTTCTCTCCATTTTACGAACTGTCAATTTTGCGAAAGTTTATTCTGCAGCTCAAATGTAAGATCTTTACGGTTTACAAGTTGCTCATACCCGATGTTAAGTGACATAAACATTCCGTCGCCAATTTCTTCGTCATCGACATGTTCCAGGCTGATAACTCCGTCATACGGCTTCTTTTTCTTCGCATTTTCGTATATCATGCATGCGAAAAAGCCGATCACAATTCCAAGAGCCCATACAATTAGCATTGTTACCCATTCCGGCATTATTTTCACCTCCTTTCGACAAATATTATTCTGTCTCTGAGTCTGATTCATCCTGCGTGTCCAGACCATACCACGATCTGATAAATGTTCCTGTATCTTTAGTCTTTTGAATAAGTAATTTAAGTTTTTCATCGGCCTCGCTAAGTGTTTTTGCACTATTTAAAATATCAGTTGCTTCTTTTTTCATCATGAGCTGAAGACAATATGTAATAAGGCCGCACTTTTCTTCACAAATATGATGCTCATCGAGCAGTAGACGACTGCTATCTTCGTAGTCTTCCGGATTGAAATATCGATTTACGGCGTCAAGTTCCATAAAATATCCTTTTATCGAAGGGTCTAACCATTTATCGAGTCCTTTGATCCCGACACCTTTTGACATTTTTTCAAGCAGTCTGTTCTCGAATAATTCTTTCATACACACCGCAATAAGATTACATCTGTTTTGTTTCTCTAAGTCTTCCATTTTGATTCTTCCTTTCTGATAAAAAAAAGAGACTCGCTGTGAGTCTCTTATTGGAATCAATATTCTTCGAGATGAAATCCCATGATAATGTTGTTCCGTAGTCTCGCTTTGAACTGGAGATTCTCGTCGAGATAAAATTCCTCGATGCCGGTCGTGGATGGTGACCGCATTAGATGATCATTGCAGTTCTCAACGAACACCCGCGCCTTCTCTCGAATATAACTATCGTACTGACTTCCCGGTTCTCCTCCGTCATGAGGTCCGGTATAAGCCGCATTCCAGCTTTCGAGAAGCGGGTTCGTCGAATCGCAATACAGATTGTAACGGTTCACGAACACGAACTCAGCCCAATCCTTTTCTTTCTCTGGCAAGGATCCTCCGATATAATCGAATACCGCTTTGTAATGTTTCATGTTTTCCTCCTTAAATATAATGTTTATTCCATTATATGAGGTGTAGTATTTACGAGAAAAAAGAAGCCGCTCTGATTAAGCGACTTCATAAGATTTAACTGTAATAGTATCTTCTTGGTTAAGATCTTTATTGACACCCCAATAAATATCTTTACCGATAATCGATTCATTGTAGCTGCTCAACCAGTCCAGAACAAAGCTTTTTGCTTTCTCCATACTGTCAAACACGCCACGAACCTCATAATCGATGATTTCATCTGGTAAAGTTTCTGGTTCTGTGTCTTCTCGAATTTTCCCGACCTTTTCAACAATATAAACTTTCATACAATTAATCACTCCTTTCTATTATAAAAGCTGTCGTTATTACGAGCTTATCTTCTTCGACTCAGTTCCCAGAAAAATCTACTGTATGAATATCTTAGTTCTACAGGTAAAACAATCTTTTCAGTCGTGACATACGGGAGAATATCAGGCCCTACAAGTTTAGCACAGTATTCGATGAGTTCTACATTTCTGCGAATATCACCGCGCTTAATACCATCTCTCGAAGTCGTGTCGCCTTTACCGGTCCATCCATCTGCGTTTAAATATAAACGTTTCCATTCCGAATACTGCAAACAGAAGTGCTTTAACTCGTAAAAGCGATGCTTACTCAGTGTAAATTCAGTTTTCATAAACTTTTCCGGTCGGAAGGCCCAAAATATAACGAATTGTCTCGTTACTAGCGTTCGTAAGCCGAAAACATGTAGCCAGAGTGTCATTTGGCATCTGACGAAAAGCCTCTTCGTTTGTACGATACCGCCATAAAGTAGACCGACTGAGACCCAGTTTTTCGCACAGTTTCTCTGCTTTTACATGATTCGCCCTCTGATACTCGCATAGAAGTGCGTCAAACCGATCCATTCGCCTGTCATAGTGCAAATATAAATCTTTCATTACAGCAATCCTCGTTTCACATATTAAAGATTGCCGGCCGACACTAGAAAATATAGCAGAATAATGACAGAAGTCAAGGAGCTTTGTAATAGCTTTGTTTCAGATTTGAAACTTTCATCTTAGGACTGAAAAATATGTTTTAGAAGTGAATTGGCTACTTTTCACGAAAATATCCTGCGAAAACGAAGAAAAAGATAGCAACTGTAATAGTTACTATCTTCTTGAAGATCAACTCAGTTCAACATAATTGAACGGCTCAAGTCCGCCTAATTTTCGGACCGTCGTGCCGAAAGCTTTTGCCAGGGATATCATTGCGCTGGTTGATGGAAATGCATTACCTTTCTCGATCTGACTGACATAGCCCTGTGTCAAATCACAGCGCTTTGCGAGCTCAGTCTGAGTCTGTTTTGTGTATTTCCTGCACCTCAACAGGTTTTTCCCAAAGTTTTCTCTCACAACACTTTCTTCATAATTAGACATTTCAAATTCCTCCTATTATAAATAAATTTGAGTTTTTTTCTTCATAATAGGCGGTGTCAGTTTTACGAAACTAACTATAGGAGAAAAAAATAAGAAGCCACTGTAAATATTAATATTTAGTGACTTCTTTTTCCGAAAGCCTGTTCATAAGTTGCATTCGTGTTACTCCTTTGTATATTAACCGTATGCATCAAACACAACATCATCACCCCAATAGAACTCAAGTTTGACTGTTGTACTTCAGCATTTGCTATTTGCTTCCATAACTCACATCCCATATTGTTCTATTAAAGCTAGTTATAATTTATGCTTTATTAGTATAATATAGCCCCGGCGCAATCGTAATACAGAATATTACTTAGCCTCTCTTCCTTCATTATAGACGTTGTATTTTTTACGAATGGACAAAAAAAAGGAAGACTCCGTAGAATCTTCCTGACTACGTTATTTTTCCTTCACGTATATAACGTAATCATAGTCTTCTTCATCTTCCTCTTTCGTTGAAGATTCAACCAATTGAAATCCGATCCATGTCATAAGCATCGATCCTGTGATGCGCCAGGCCATAGCAATGAAATCGACCTCAAACTGGAATACGAGTTTAAAGGCTACACAATAGCCGATAAATCCCGCAATTGCCATGATTGTACCGATAATCATTCTTGTCCATTCGTTCTTCATAATCATTTCCTCCTATAATATAGAATTGTTTAATGATTCCTCTTCATAATAGGCGGTGTATTTATTACGAACTACAAAAAAAGAGAAGGGGATCTAATTAGATCCTTTCTTCTCCTTCGATATATTTGTATACTGTTTCGGCCAGTACGGGCCACCAGATCCTTTTTGTTTTCATGGGATCTGGAAAACATGATTTGATTGCACTACAAACATCGTTTGGAGTTAAATCTTCGTGCTGCATTGCTCGTGTTCCTTGCGCAATATGCAATGTCGTCATAAAATTCATAGTTCCGGGATATGCTTTTTCAATAGCTACCATCGCTTTGAACCCACGGCTAATTGCTTCTTTCGCTTTAGCACTAAACTGAAACTTAGACATATAAATATCCTCCTAATATGTTTTGTGTCTTCATAATAGTCGGTGTATTTATTACGAAAAAAAAAGAGAAACTGTCAAAGCTGCTCCTCGCAACTTGTCCACTCAACTCCGCACTTTAATCCTTCCAGAACGGCGCCACCGGATAGAATGACGTACCACTATATTGCTTAAGTCTATAGCGCCCATATCTCTATCTCGCGTTCGTCCCCGCACTTTAATCTTTCAGAAACGGTGCCGTGCAAGTTTCTTGACTTACATCACTTTTCTAGTTTCTCTCTCTATAATAGTCGATGTATTTTTTACGAATTACGAAAAAAAAAAGACCGGTTGTAAGAACCGATCTCTTTAATATTAATCATTCTTTTTTCAAATGAGGTTCAAGTTCTTTTTCGAAATCCAGCATCTCATTAACGATTTTGCTGTAACCGAGTTGGACCATTGCGCGATAAAACCAATACATTTCATCATCGCGTAAGCTATGTCCCTCTGTTTTGACCATTGCTTTAACGTATTTGCAAATGATCATTACAGGAAACACTTTCGCTGTCATGACGTTCTGCATTAATTTATGCACCTTACTTTTCTTTCCGTACCAGTTACACATGTACTTGCTGTAAAATATTTCTTGAATAGTCATAATTTGTACCTCCTTATAATGTTAATCTCATTATAGGAGCAGTAAAAAATACGAAAAAAAGTAGCCTCTGTAAAGACTACTTTTCAGAATGTTCCAGTTACTTCGAGCACATACTGTCAATCACGTTCTCAAATGATTCATAACACTCGATTTTCTCGATACCGCCAGAATGATTGTTCACGGTGATAGTAGAGTAATAGAAGTCTGTTTGCTCCACCATGAAAATATCCTCGACACGTACCGCAAATTTCGGCGTTCCGTTCTCATTCTTCCTAAGCTGAATAATTTTCATTTTGATGTTCTCCTTTCGTATTTCTGGATTTCTCCATTATATCGGTTGTATAATTTTCGAAAAAAAAAAAGAGCCGCTGTTAAGCAAGCTCTTCCTCGCGGATAAACATCAAAAACTGCTGTTTCTTCCCAAACAACTTATCCTTGTCATCGTAGGGACCGATGCACAGGAAGCTGGTGAGCGTGAGACTGTCGTCTTTTCTGGCATTCGGAAAGTCTTTTCTGATAGACTTTTCGGCAGCTTTTATTGACGGATGAACCGACACGTAAACTTCTTCCTGCAGCGGGAGCGCCTTCGTTACAACATAAACTTTCATTGTTGATCCTCCTTTAGTTTTATTATTTATCTGCATTATAGTACCTGTAAAATTTGCGAAAAAGTTACCGACTGGAGCGATTCTGTGAGACTAGATCGACCAATTGGTCAATAAAAGTTCTCCCATTGGCTCCAGCCGGCATGTTTTTAGTTAATTACAGAAGTTTCTTCATGAAAATCACCTCCTATTCGATATCGTTCTGCTGTTTTGTATTTCAAAGTATTTCGAATTCTGTCGATTTTCTGTTTCATCGATATACTTATCAATAGCCTTTTTAAGACAATCTCTCGAACAATACTGATGCTCTTCAATGCTGTCGCAAGAATCGTTTCCCCAGTCATAATGTCCGGTTGTAACTTCCCAGTATTGCACGTCGTACATTGGTGAAGAAACAGACGTCTCGGCAATAAGTTTTTTACATTCGTCACAATAAATTTGGCGACTAACTACGCGTCTTTCAGTTACGGTTACTTCTTTTTCAATAGGTTGAATCAATTAATTGTCATTCCTTTCTATACTTAACTAAACAGATCACCTCTTTCCTCTCTCAGACTGAGGTAATCTGTCGGGGTAATAATAAAGTGATCTAGGACTTTTATTCCTAACATTTTGCCAGCGTTGACTAATTGTTCTGTAGCATTTAGATCTTCAAACGAGGGCCTTGGAGTTCCTCCAGGATGATTATGACATAGAATGATTGAACTGGCATTCTGTAAAAGAGCTACTTTAAATACGCCGTCTATAGCAAAATGTACAGAACAAACTGAACCGATTCCGGCGACGTGGTAGCTGATTGGGCGTCCTTGTGGATCCATGTTAACCGAAATGAAATACTCCAGATCGGCATCAGCGAATTGTTGTTGCAATAGTCTTGCTGCATCCCAGGTATTTCGTATTGGTGTGGCTGACAGGATGGACTGTATTTCTTGAAGGTACATTCGAACGTGCACCTGGGGAATTGTATAAGCGTCTAGGCATTTCTCCTTTCATTTTGAATTTAATCCATATAAATCATCTCCGCTCACCTTCCATATATTAATAAAGCCCTCCCGCGGTCGACTTCACGAGAGAGCTTTAACTACACCTGACGATTAATAACGTCATTCATTTTGCATCGCCTCGCTTTCCAAGAGCTTTAATCTCGGAAAATGCCCTTTCGAGAATTTCATCAAATTCCTCTGGCGACACTTCCGTGTATTCGCTCCTAATGAAATCGATTGGATTTTCGGCGTGGGCTGCTTCTGAATATATTTCTTGTATGCCAAGTCTTCCAACATCTCCATAATCGGTCGGATCACTATAGTAAGTTAGAGACGGCAGCCGATATTCATTAAATGACGTATATGCTTTGTTATACTCTACAATTGGAATATCGATGATTCTAAAATAATACGCTCCGTTTTTACTTTTAAATGACAATCCAACTAACTTACCAAGCTTGTCTTGCAATTCTCTAATGTAATCGCCACGCAGTCGCTCATATTCAAGTTTAAGATCTGTAATCTGATTGCTAATTTCTTTCATTTTGATTTCTGTATCACTCGTCATTTGTTCTCCTTTTACTTTCGCACTTTAAATCGCTCGAGTAAATGCACACAAAAGATCCCATGTGCATTTTCGTGTGCAGAAATTTCACTCAGAAATGCAAAAGAGCTCCCAGATCTGAGAATAACGTTTCAGGTCTGAGAGCTCAAAATAGCAATAAAATAAAGGAAAATCCCAGAACCTCAACGAGGCCTGGGACTCTCACCATGGAGCGGATGATGGGAGTCGAACCCGTCATACGAACCCCTCAACAGGCCAGTATTTACTGCATTCTTCAATTTCTGTGTGAATTTTTGTGTGTAGTACTATTAAAATATAACTTAATTATACCGATTGCGCATGATAATCCTTCATTCCATCCTTTGTCGAAATCATTATCCGGACTTTCGTTTCTCTGTTCCAGGATCTCTTCAATTAGCTCATCCATTATACATTTTCTCCATTTTCTCGTCAATCAAAGAATCGAATTCATCAACCATATTGCTGATCGTATGCTGATAAACATTCTGAAGCATATGTTCGGTCTTATGCCCCATACGTTTCATCAGATACTTATTCGGAATTCCAAGAGCATGCCCTTCGCTCGCCATGAAATGTCGAAGATCATGAAATCTACAAGGCTCAACACCGGCTTTCTTGCAAATCCGGATAAAGTTTTTGTAGATCGTGATGTCTTTCCATGGGCAAACGTAAGTCTTAGAAATATCCTCTTTATTCATACCGGAATTTTCAAGCTCCAACCTTCTCACCACGATCAGATGTTGAATTACTCCTGGGCATTTAAGCCAGCGATCTCCAGAAGCAGTCTTTGTGCTCTTTTCGACGTCTTTGCCATTTGAATCGCGAACAATTGTAGTATGAACATGAAGCTTTCCCTCTTTGAGATCGCCATACTTCAAGCCTCTGACCTCACCCATTCGAAGGCCTAGCCAAGCTGCGAGAAGAATTGTAATTTCATACTTATCTCCTTTTGCCGCTTCGAAAACTTTCTTCATTTCATTTTCAGAGAATATCCGCATTTCGGTTTTCTGACTCTCCGGAAGTCTTGTTCTCAGAGTGAAATTCGGTCTGAACATTTCAAAAGTGGAATTGAGAAGACCATGAGCGTTTTTGATCGTTTTCGGAGATAGCCCTTTTGCAGCGAGTGAACTCATGGCAAACTGAATGTCTGCCTGGGTTAAGTCTGAAATATTTTCATCAATAATACTTGGAAAATAATTTCTCCGAACGGACATATAGCCTCGAATAGTAGACGGAGATAGTGTTGAAGTCTTGGCTTCGATGTACTTATCAATAGCCCGGCCGAGTGTCAAGGGAACACGTTTCTCCATTTTGACCCCTGCGAAAATCTGCTTGGCTTTTTCCTGAGCTTCTTTCTTCGTAGCACCGGTGCAGGAATAGCGCTCTCCATCAATCTGGAGCTGTATTCTCCAATTACCGGATTTAAGTTGCTTAGGTTTTGGAAGTTTCATTTACGTCCTCCTTTGTAACACGAATGTTTGGATGAAAGTCGGGTCTATACTCAGCAAGAACCTTTAAGATAAACGTTCTATAGCTTTTCAGAGTTTTGACACTGAGGCCTTTTGCAATTTCCGCATCAAAAGCTTCCTGAAGATGTTCTTCGGTAAGTCTGTCAAGTCTGTATAACCAAATGCCGCTAAGATGATTGTCGACAATATTCATATAGCCTTTTCTGGTTGAATCGGCCAGTTCGCCTCGTTTGGCCTGAATATACTTTTCGGCTGCTTCCAGGACGCATAAATCTGAAGCTTTTTCTTCCATTTTGATTTTTCCTGTAGGCTCGTTTATGCCAAGTGTTTCTCGAATTTCGTTTGGTGTAAGCGGATAACCGTTATTTCTTCCATGTTCAAATAGCCCCTCTGATGCTACTGATTCAAGCCAAGATGCATGTGCTATTTTATTATCAGTATGCTTATCCACATCAACGGCCTTAAAATTTTTCTTTTCAATCGTAATTGTGACACGGTACTTGCAAATGTTAAAGTTATAGGTTTTCATTTTTTATAGTTCCTTCCTTATTATAATATAGTGTTTTTTTTTATTCCGAATATCTCCACCAGGTATAGGCCGGTGCTTTCGGGTCATTTGCGAGAAAGATTCCGTGTGGTGTATAAATCGTATAAACGTAATCGGTTCCAACCGGATCTGATACCTGATTCTGCTTGAGTCTCTCAGATTTCATCGCAAGATTGAAGTAATAATCCTGCACGGGATTCGTATCATATGATGCGATAAACTGTCCTTCCTGAAATGCAATTTCGTCAATTGTCATACCAGTGTACATAGAATTCTTAAGCCGGTTGTCAACGCACCGGTACAGCGTCATAAAATCGAAATCCGAATAGTTATACTTCTCGATAAAATTGCGACTACCGTATCCAAGTTTTGCTTTCACTTGAGCATTAGCTTTCATGAGATTCTCAATAGACTTCTCTGCCGCAAGTTTATCTGCTTCCTGCTGCGCAATAAATGCCTGATATTCTGCATCTTTCTGAGCCGCAACCGAATCAGCATAGGCCTGCGCAGTGCGTCTTGTGTGAATATTGATTCCCCAAATGACGAAAGACACGCAAAGCAGAAAGATTAGGAGTGCAATTGTCCACCGATAAAGAATCTCGAACCATGGATACTTCTGCTCCAGATCATGCTCTCTCTTGCCATTTTCTTCGAACACCTTTTTCCAGGTATTACCATCGAACAAATAATCACAGAATCTCTTCCATTTTGATTTTTTCGTGACGCTTGGGACCGGATGAGTTTGATTATACTTACAAATGTTTTGCATTGACTCTTCATACGATATAATCGGAAGCTGTTTCTTCGGCATGTAAACTTTCATTGTTTCATCCATGGTTTATTTCTCCTTTTTATTTAGTTCATCTAATATTTTATATACTTTCTGAATAGATTCTTTTCTTTTACGTTTCTTATGATACTTGTAATGATTTCTCTGTTTCGGCGTATTGCGAGGCATCTTTTTTACATCTTCTTCTGCCAATCGATAGCTCTTGTCGTGCTCCTCAATATACTGGAACACTTTCTGCAAATGCGTTGATGGAAGAAAGTCACGCTGTTTATGAAAGGCACCCCGCATTAACTTTTTATCTGGATACGTACTATCAAAATGTCCCCTCCCTCCGTGATTCATATGAAATAAATGCCAATCCTGAGTATTTTCTCGCCAAAATATTTTCCAAAATCCCACATCAGTTCGAATACATAATGCATTATCGATACGGTCGTAAGATATATCTTTTCTGCCAGTTTTATGGAACTTGTAAACTAGCCCCTTTATACTTCGACAAAATTTACATCCGCAGTATCCGGTATCTCTAGCTTTCCATTCCGGCAATCGTATTTGATTTTCTTTCTTGATTTTGCGAGTGTACGGACAATACTGGTCGTGGAAAATTCTATTGCCTTTAGCGCTGATGATAACCTCTGACAAATTTTTCACCTTACTTTCATTTTGAATAAACTTCGCGAAAATAAAAAAAGAAAAGAGGATCTGTTTAAAAGATCCTCTAATTTCCTTTCGTCTTAGCTCATACTAATACAGAGCTTTACCTATATACACCCCTCCTCCTAAAGCATTCACATTGTTTCCGTAGATCACTCCTCTCGAAAATAAAGTAATAAACTTCGCGAAGTTCTTAAACATAGTATTACAACTCCTTCTTAATAATCATTTTTTGCTAGTTCTCTCACTAAAGGAATTGTAATTTTTACGAATGCGGAAAATTATGAAAAAAAGAAAGTCATTGTAGGATTTGAACCTATATCTCCGTTTCCGGCGTGTTACCAATTAACACCAATCATTACCTCTCTTCTATTATAGAAACTGTGATTTTTACGAATTGAAAAAAAAGATAGGCGTTGTAAATCATGCGAAATACAATACCTATCTTTCTTCCATTTTGATTTTATACGTTCTTTACGTAACTGAATCCTGGTGTATTCTTCCCGGTTATAACCTGATGCTCCAGCTCCAATTCAAGCATCTCCTGATCAGGTAACCGTTACTGTACCCTGCGTACCAGTGAAGTTAGGCTTGGAAACAGTACCGCTCGGAGTTCCTTTAACGGAAACGCTCCCCTGTGAACCACTGAATGATCCGGTGAGATATTTCGTTGTGGCATTCACGGTAACGGTTCCGGCCGGTGTGTAACTTGCAGAACCTTCAACTTCGGTTCCGGTAAAGGTCGCCTTAAGTTCGGCCCCGGTTCCTGTAAATGCTGGCGCACTGGCTTGATACGCAGCATCGCCGGTCTTTACTGTTGTATTAGCTCCTTTTGTCGGAAGTGTTCCCTGATCAAAGCCAATCGTAAGCGTTTCGTTCGCAACCGTTGTGGTAAGGCTCGGAAGTGTTCCGACCGCTGTAATGGAATTCACGGTCGTCGTAGCGCCGGCCGTCTTAACGCTGATTGTCGGTGCAGCGACAGAACCTTCAGGGGTATAGTTCGCAGTTCCGGTGCCCTTGGTAATCGCAACTGTTCCGGCCGCAGTAACTTTTGGTTTAATTGTGACTGCAGTGCCGCTGAACGACTTCGTTCCGATTTCCGAAATATAACTTACGGCTCCGGTGCTGGCGCTTGCCGCCGAGGTAAGACCGACACTGCCAGTTGGCGTAAAGTTTCCGGTCGATGTCATCTCATCACCGCTGAAGGTTGGCTGAGAAACCGAACCTGTTGGAGTAAAAGTACCAGATGCACTGTCTTTCCAACCGAGATCTCCGATCAGACTCAGATCACCCATTTCGATCCACTTCTCACCATCGAATACGAATTCCTTGCTGTTATAAACAACAAGATAACCTTTTACAGCGGTAACCGTTGCGCTATTAATAACGATCGATTTTGCAGTGGACCCATCCGTCAGCGCGGTAGATGTTTCACCCATAAAGGTAACTCCGCCCGCGATTGCACCTTGGATAGCCGCAATATCGTCTCGGGCCTGTTTGTCTTTCAGATCATATGTGGTTCCATTCAGCAGGGTAATTTTTGAAATTTCAGCCATGAAATATCAACTCCTGTTTCATAAAAAATTTTCTGGAATTATCATCGTTCTACAATTTCACCGTTTTGCTCGTAATAGAGTTTGGACAGTTCCAGGCACTCTGCGTCGCTTCGGTTCATATAAGCAGAAACTTTATTATTCCAGAAATCACGGTCCGCCTGGGATACATGGGCTGCTGTGTTACTGATGTGACTCGTAATGAAATAGGTCGCAGCATCCGATACAAACGGCATATCGATCAGATAGGAAGTTCCATCACCGATCCGGATCCCGGCAACCGGAATATCATTTCCCTCTTGGTCCTTTATATAGGTATAGTTGCTGTAAATATAAACAACGCCTTTTTCCGCAACGAGCTCTCTCTGTGTATCCCAGTTTTCTTTTGTGTCATAATAAACCCGACCAAGTCCGAGATCTTCTGCCGTAAGAGAGCCTTCAAGTACAATGGAATTAATACTTGGTTTATTACGAAGCTGATTATAATCACTTGCGCCTGTAATGGACTGAACTTCTCCGAAACCGACATTCATCCATTCGGTAAGAGATTTCGAAGTTAATTTAATTGTTTCATTTTCCTCCCGAAACATTACGTTCAGTCTCATACCAGTACCTCATCATTTAGAACATCCTGGACAGCGATCGATTTCTTATCGCTCGCAAGAGCTTCTCCTGAATAAGTCAATGCGCGAACCTGAATATCGATCATGTTCCTCGGTTTTGCTGAGAATTTCCTGGTCTCTTCTTGAGTCAGGCGAAACGACGCCGAATATTGCTCAGTTCCTGAACTATCCTCGATTGTACCGTATTCGAGATCATCTTTTTGTTTTTCAAGAACAATCTCTCCGTTCTGAGCATATGTGATCAGAATCTTATCGAATGTTTCTTCCGGATTCTGCTCAAATATAAAAATATGTTTTGGAGTTGTAGCACGTATCACTGCGCATTCCTCCTCCGTCTTTTTTTTTGTTTGGTACGTTATACTATATACTCTTAGGCTATTACTAAATATGGGCATACGACTTGCCGTGCCGACGTAGCCGTATCTGGCGTGTATATAGAATTACTAGCTGTATATCCGGTATACCAGATAGCGGCTCCCCATCCCATAGGTATTGGTGATAGCCATCCCAAAAATGTTTCAGACGATCCAACATTTGCACTAACAGTTACATGATTAGCATTCTTCGGAATGGAAACGGTTACCGTCTTTAGACTAATCCCATTTTCAGGAAGCATTTTATTCCAGCCTACAAACTTAGTACCATCCCATGCCGCATAATAGAAATTTGCCGCGCCAACACTAACACCATTATAAGCTCTACCGCCTAATGCATATCCTCGATAATCGCCAACTTTAACAAACATAACAAGACTCGCAACATTATCAGATCCATCCGGTATGGTCAAAGCTGTTTGATCTATTACGCCATTATCGAAAATAGCAATTGATCCATTAACCATAGCAGTATAAATCTGAGCCATAGTCGGCGTTCCGGATAAATTTAGCTGGGAAAGCGAAGTATAAACTCTAATATTAGAGCGAGCAGCTTCATCCTTAAAATTATAAGTTTGACCATCCAAAAGTTTAATCTTAGAAATATCGGCCATTTATAATCTTCTCCTATTACACTAAATGTCGCCTTGCCCGAGAACTTCGGCAGACGACAAGTCCGTAAATTCGATATAACCGGCACCCTCGCTGCATAAACTTCCTCCGGGCGAAGTAGCGGTACCGGAATTTCCCTGTATCTGTGCCCATAAAATAGATCCATTATTATATTGTGGTATATATCGCCAAACGGACGATATCGTTTGTATGTTAACTTCCCCTGCCGGAATTCCAGCAGTAGCAGTAGCAACCACATGCGTCGTAACATCTTCCAAAGTTGCTTTATATCTCATGCGTATATTTTTAGCATGAGCAGTATTCGACAATGTAATATCAATTACTTCATTTGCGCATTCAAATGTCTCTCCGCCGGAAATCATTTTTTCAAAAATATGTTGTGCCATAATTGACGTATAGGCATTTTTAGGATGCAGACCATCGTCGAAATAACTGCTTCCTTTAAACAATTTAGGTATTCTTGTACCATTTATTAACATGAAATTATTTTTAATAGCCCAGTTAGCTAAACATATTCGATACATATCCAAACTAACAGATTTAAAACGACCAGAAGAACTAGTAAACATTGGCGTTATAACAAACACGTTCTTTGTTTTTATTTTATTGGCAATAGCATTTAGCGCAGTCCATAACTGCCCGGATGCCGTACCGCTCGGTCTTCCGAACCAGGTGCCGTTCAAATAGTCGTTAACGCCCATAAAGATAATAACCGTATCGATTGATGAAAAATCAGTATTAGCAATAATTTCCTGTCCGGTGTAAGTACCATTATTGTCTTTTACACAAAAGCCTCTGCTGGATCTTGAATAATTAGTAATAGTTGGAGAATATGGGCTACAAATAGTTCGAAACGATTTCACCCAAACATTATTAACGGTTGTACTCCATTGTATATCTTCGTCTGAAATGCTATCGCCAAAGATAGCAATTTTTTTATTCCTGATATAATAATCTAGTCCGTTAAGTTTATTAATAATAGTGCTATGATCTGGAATATCATTCGCTACGAGTTTTCTAAAAGAAGGCGCCGCGGCCGAACTCCCGCTCGACGGTCCAGCAAATACATAATTTGCATTTGCAGTAGAAGCTCCGGTTCCGCCGCTGGCTACGGGAACGGTCATATCGCTTGTTAATACTTTTCTCCAGCCTACAAACTTAGTACCATCCCATGCCGCATAATAGAAATTTGCCGCGCCAACACTAACACCATTATAAGCTCTACCGCCTAATGCATATCCTCGATAATCGCCAACTTTAACA
>ODAI014612222.1_pt1 | contig 16234 bp, 14 predicted proteins | sample 1539321 | NCBI WGS metagenome assembly ODAI01 (sample SAMN02144231, study PRJEB22623) | gut metagenome | biome: sheep rumen | host: Ovis aries | place: New Zealand
ACTATGTTACGGGAACGGGATCCGAATCATTTTTGAGGAGCGCAGAAAGCAAATGCAGATCAAAATATGCGGGCTGACAGATGTAAAAGAAGCGGAATACTTAAATCGGAATCATGTGGATTATGCGGGATTTGTCCTGTTTTTTGAAAAGAGCAGGCGGAACCTGACCATTGCGCAGGCAAAGCCGATCATGGAGGCACTTTCCCCGGAAATCAAAAAAGTGGCGGTGACGGTATCGCCCACTGTGGAGCAGGTGCGACAGATCCGTGATGCGGGGTTTGACTATGTGCAGGTACACGGCATGCTGCAGTCTGAAATCCCGGATGTGATGCCGGTGCTGAAAGCATTTAATCTGACGGACATGGACAGATTTTCGGAATATGAGAAATGTGCAGGCATCAAGGGGTATGTGTTCGATGCCGCCGAGCCGGGGAGCGGCAGGACCTTTGACTGGAATCTGTTGAAAGAACTGCCCAGAGAAGGCAGGCTGTTCCTGTTAGCGGGGGGCCTGCATGCGGGAAATGTGGCAGAGGCGATCCGCACGGTGCAGCCGGACGGCGTGGATGTGTCCTCCGGTGTGGAGTATGACAGACCGGAAGATGCGGAGACGTGCAGTGGGAAGGAAACCAAAGAGAGAGCCCCGAAAGGGAAAGATCCTGCGAAAGTTGACCTGTTTGTGCGGAGCGTGCGGGAGGTTTCGCAAGACAATTCTTGACTAATTACCTAATTTGCGATAGGATAATATGTGTATATGCGGCTTGTGGATGTACATGAGCCGCTTTTCCTATTTTGTATTTCATGGATATATTTGAAGAATATTTTTAGAAGGAGAAAACAGATGAGTACAGACCGCTATCAGAGCCCTTTATCGGAGCGCTATGCCAGCAAGGAGATGCAGTACATTTTTTCCCCGGACATGAAGTTCCGCACCTGGAGAAAACTCTGGATCGCGCTTGCGGAGACAGAGAAAGAGTTGGGACTTTCCCAGAACGGCAAGCCTGTGATCACAGACGAGCAGATCGAGGAGTTGAAGGCGCATGCCGAGGATATCAATTACGAGGTGGCAAAGGCGCGAGAGAAGGAAGTGCGCCATGATGTGATGAGCCATGTTTACGCATACGGGCAGCAGTGCCCCAAGGCGGCAGGCATTATTCATCTGGGCGCTACCTCCTGCTATGTGGGCGACAATACCGATATTATCGTGATGACGGAAGCCTTGAAGCTGGTAAAGAAGAAGCTGATCAATGTGATGAAGGAGCTGGCTGATTTCGCGGACAAGTATAAGGCGCAGCCGACTTTGGCATTCACTCATTTTCAGCCGGCACAGCCGACGACGGTGGGCAAACGCGCAACCCTTTGGCTGCAGGAGTTTTCTCTGGATCTGGAGGATCTGGATCATGTGCTGGGAAGCATGAAGCTGTTGGGTTCCAAGGGAACCACGGGCACTCAGGCATCCTTTCTGGAGCTGTTTAACGGGGATCAGGAGACGATTGACAAGATCGATCCCATGATCGCGGCAAAGATGGGCTTTAAGGAGTGCTATCCTGTGTCCGGACAGACTTATTCCAGAAAGGTGGACACCCGTGTGGCAAATGTGCTGGCCGGGATCGCGGCCTCCGCACACAAGATGAGCAATGACATCCGCCTGCTGCAGCATCTGAAAGAGGTGGAGGAGCCCTTTGAGAAGAGTCAGATCGGTTCTTCGGCCATGGCTTATAAGAGAAATCCGATGCGAAGCGAGAGAATTGCTTCTCTGTCCAGATATGTGATGATCGATGCGCTGAATCCGGCGATCACTTCCGCAACCCAGTGGTTTGAGCGGACATTGGACGATTCGGCCAACAAGAGATTGTCCATTCCGGAAGGGTTCTTAGCAATCGACGGTATTCTGGATCTGTGCCTGAATGTGGTGGATGGACTGGTGGTTTATCCGAAAGTGATCGAGAAGAGGCTGATGAGTGAGCTGCCGTTTATGGCAACGGAAAATATCATGATGGATGCCGTGAAGCTGGGCGGAAACCGCCAGGAGCTGCATGAGCGCATCCGCACGCTGTCCATGGAGGCAGGCCGCAATGGGAAGGTGGAGGGCAAGGACAATAATCTGCTGGAGCTGATCGCAGCCGATCCTGCGTTTCACATGACTTTGGAGGAACTGCAGAAATGTATGGAGCCTTCCAGATATGTGGGACGTTCTAAAGAACAGGTGGAGGCATTCTTAAAGAATGTGATCAATCCGATTTTAGAGGCGAATAAAGAACTGCTTGGTGTAAAGGCAGAGATCAATGTATAAGGAGAACGGAAATGGGCGGATTTTTTGGCGTAGCAGCGAAAGAGGACTGTGTATTTGATCTGTTTTTCGGGACGGACTATCATTCTCATCTGGGTACCAGACGTGCCGGAATGGCGGTTTATGACCGTACCAAGGGATATGACAGGGCGATCCACAACATCGAAAACGCACCTTTTCGGACCAAGTTCGATAAGGATGTAAATAACATGAAAGGGCAGCTGGGAATCGGCTGTATCTCGGACTTTGAGCCGCAGCCGTTGATCGTGCGTTCCCATCATGGCACCTATGCCATCACGACGGTGGGCAAGATCAACAACGCGGATGAGATCCTGAAGGAGATATTTTCCCATGGGCATTCTCACTTCTTGGAGATGAGCGGCGGTGATGTGAACCCTACAGAGCTGGTGGCGGCTATCGTCAATCAGAAAGACAATCTGGTGGAAGGCATGCGGTATGTGCAGGAACTGGTGGAAGGTTCCATGACATTTCTGATCATGACGCCCAAGGGCATTTATGCGGCGAGAGACCGGATGGGACGAACTCCTGTCGCAATCGGCAAAAAGGAGGATGCTTACTGCGTTTCCTTTGAGAGCTTTGCCTATCTGAATCTCGGTTACACCGATGTGCGGGAGCTGGGACCGGGCGAGATCGTGGTGGTGACACCCGAAGGGGTGCAGACATTGGTGAATCCCGGCAAGGATATGAAAATCTGCACGTTCCTGTGGGTATATTACGGCTATCCCTCCTCGTCCTATGAGGGGATCAGTGTGGAGAAGATGCGTTACAACTGCGGTGCGGGACTGGCGAAGCGTGACAATGTGAAGCCGGATATCGTGGCAGGCGTGCCGGATTCCGGTACAGCCCATGCGGTGGGCTATGCCAACGCGTCGGGGATTCCGTTTTCCAGACCGTTTATCAAATACACGCCGACCTGGCCCAGATCTTTTATGCCCACGATCCAGACGCAGCGGAATCTGATCGCCAAGATGAAGCTGATCCCGGTGCATGATCTGATCCAGGGCAAGAGTCTGCTGCTCATTGATGACTCCATTGTGCGCGGTACGCAGCTCAGGGAGACCACGGAATTTCTGTATGAGAGCGGAGCAAAGGAAGTACATATCAGACCGGCGTGTCCGCCCTTATTGTTCGGCTGTAAATATCTGAATTTCTCCAGAACCTCTTCGGAGATGGAGCTGATCACCAGGAGAATCCTGAAGGAGATCGCGGATGAGGATAAGAAGATCGATCTGAAGGCGTATGTGAATCCGGATTCCTTTGAATATAATGATATGGTGGAGCGTATCGGCAAGCAGCTGAATTTCACCAGCCTGCGGTTTAACCGTCTGGATGACATGATGAATGCTGTGGGAATTGACAAGGATAAGCTCTGCACCTATTGCTGGGACGGCAGGGAGTAACGGGTATTTTCACGATATGAGGGAGTGAACGGTATGCGCAAAAGAGGCAGTATGATCCTTGTGATATTGGGAATTGTGTTTTTGACTGCGGCGGTCGTGCTTGGGATCAGTCTTTGTACGATGCATACCTATGTGTACACTACTTCTTCGGGAATGATCTCCACCTTGGGACATGTCTATGCGGTTAGTCCGCTTCTGCGGCTGAAGGCAGGCATGGATGCACAGAAGATCCGCGAGCTGCGGGAAGACAGGGAAGCGGATCTGCGGAGTGCAATACTGGCAGTTTCCGCGGTGGATCCGGTGGTGTACAGGGATCCGTATTCGCCGCTTTCCTCGCAGGTTTTTCCGCTGGATGGGCAGATCTATTATTACAGGGAAAATGTGTTTGACGGTTTCTATTGTCTGGACATTGCCACGGAGGCGGTCAGAAAGTGTCCGTTTTCCGAATACTCTCAGTACGTGCATGTTCCGGATGAGGAAAAAGCCACGGTGAATCATATCGGAATGCATAATTTTATTGTGAGCAACTCCATTCTGGCGGAGGGGATTTTGGAGCATTATCCCGCCATGGAAGCAAAATTGCAGAGTGCGGGGATCACGCTGTTTCCCCCATGGACTTACTGGGATAATGGCAGGATCTTTTTTGCCGAGGACCGGACGGTCTATGAGTATCTGCCGGAGAAAGACCGGCTGAAGAAGATCGTTCAGGTCGGAAAAGCGGAAACCGTGGGGACGGTGCGGGATGCCAGATGATCCTGTGCGGGAAAATAGGAGAAATAATAGAAGAATAGGATGGAAAGCCGGCCGGACGGATGCGTCGGCTTTTCTTTTGATAAAACATATAAATAGGATTTATATCAAATATAAAATATATTGATTTTACTTATGTAAAAAAATGTGTTATAGTACTGTCGTATGATTCCCGTTTGGCTGTTTGCAGCGGGGACGTTGAGGCAAGAAGCAGAGAGCCGGTAAAAGGCGGAAAATGGAGGAAAGAATGGTCAAAGCAGTAGTGGGCGCCAATTGGGGCGACGAAGGTAAGGGAAAGATCACAGATATGATGGCGGAGGAAGCGGACATTGTCGTGCGCTTTCAGGGTGGTGCCAACGCAGGGCACACGATTGTAAACGATTACGGCAAATTTGCGCTGCATACATTGCCGTCAGGTGTGTTTTACGGACATACCACAAGCATCATTGGCAATGGTGTGGCATTGAATATTCCGATCCTGTTCGGTGAGATCAAATCGATCACGGACAGAAATGTGCCGATGCCCAGGATACTGGTGTCCGACAGGGCACAGATCGTGATGCCTTATCACATTCTGTTTGACCAGTATGAGGAGGAGAGATTGGGCGGTAAGTCCTTCGGCTCCACCAAGTCCGGCATTGCGCCTTTTTATTCGGATAAATATGCAAAGATCGGTTTTCAGGTCAGTGAGCTTTTTGATGAGGAGCTGTTGAAGGAGAAGGTGGAGCGCGTGTGCGAGATGAAAAATGTGCTTCTGGAGCATCTCTATCACAAGCCTGCCATTGATACCAAAGAGTTGTTGCAGACGTTACATGAATACCGGGATATGGTGGCACCCTATGTGTGTGATGTGTCCGCATTCTTAGACAAGGCATTGAAGGAGGGCAAGACGGTTTTGCTGGAGGGACAGCTGGGTACTCTGAAGGATCCGGATCACGGCATCTATCCTATGGTGACGTCTTCCTCCACTTTGGCGGCTTACGGTGCCATCGGCGCAGGTCTGCCGCCCTATGAGATCAAGCAGATTGTGACGGTGTGTAAGGCATATTCTTCTGCGGTGGGCGCGGGTGCGTTCGTATCCGAGATCTTCGGAGATGAGGCGGATGAGCTGAGACGCCGCGGCGGTGACGGCGGAGAGTACGGTGCTACCACAGGCCGGCCCAGAAGAATGGGCTGGTTCGACTGTGTGGCTTCCAAATACGGCTGCCGTCTGCAGGGAACCACGGATGTGGCGTTTACGGTGCTGGATGTGCTGGGATATCTGGATGAGATTCCTGTCTGTGTAGGCTATGAGATCGACGGAGAGGTAACCACCGATTTCCCTGTGACCGCGAAGCTGAACAAGGCAAAGCCCGTGTTGAAGAAGCTTCCCGGCTGGAAGTGCGAGATCCGCGGCATCAAGAAATATGAGGATCTGCCGGAGAACTGCCGCAACTACGTGGAGTTTATTGAACAACAGATCGGATATCCCATCACCATGGTCAGCAACGGACCAGGCAGAAAGGATATCATTTACAGAGAGAGTCCGTTGAAGAAATGATCACAAATTTAGAATCCTACAAGGTGCTTTATTATGTGGAGATAAATTATGATACGGAATATTATTTTTGATATCGGGAATGTGCTGACGGATTTTCGTTGGCGGGACTTCCTGCGAGACAAGGGATTCTCGGAGGATATGATCGCACGGATCGCGAAAGCATCGGTGCAAAATGTGCTCTGGCGGGAATTGGACAGGGGCGTATGGTCCTGGGAGAAACTGATGCAGGCATTTATTGCCGAAGATCCGCAAATTGCGGGTGAACTGCACAGGGCTTTTGATAATATGCAGGATATTGTGACCATACGGGAGTATGCGATTCCCTGGGTGAAGGAACTGAAAAGCAAGGGGTACAGGGTGTGGTATCTGTCCAATTTTTCCAGAAAGATCGAGATGGAGTGTGAAGGTTCATTGGCATTCCGGAGGGATATGGACGGCGGGATCTTATCCTATCAGGATCAGCTGATCAAGCCGGATGCGGCGATCTATCAGCTTCTCCTGAAGCGATATGACCTGGCGGCGGAAGAGTGTGTGTTTCTGGATGATACTGTCGAGAATATTGAGGCGGCGGAGCGACTTGGAATTCACGGGATCGTGTTTCAAAATAAAGAACAGGCGACAGAAGAACTTGCCCGCCTGTTGCAGAGTTGATTCAAAGATAAGAGAGTATTAAGCTTCGGAATCCGGATCACCGGGAGCTTTTTTCCCCGTGAGTCTGGCCCACATCCAGCTATAGAGGAAAACGATAATGGGAACCACCAGCGTGCAACACAGACTTAGGATGAAGAATCTGCCGGAGATGCTGCTGTCCACAATCGCGAGGATCAGCGTGATCAGGTAAAGGAATACCAGCAGAACCACGCCGGTCATGGCTGCAATCTGTTTTGAAGTTATTTTTCTGTTATTCGGAGTTTGTTTCATTTGATCTGTCTGCCTTTATTCTTTTATAAATCTATGTGATGTCTTAGCTGAAGCTTCAAATTATCATATCATTATTTCACGGATTTGGCAATCCGATCTTGCGGTCCAAATAAAATTATCCGCTAAATGTTGTATTTTGGCGCAATCTGTTATATACTTAAAGGTGTATTTTTAGGGATTTTTCCTGAAAAACAAGCAAAAAACAAATAAGGATGGTATTGGAGATGGCATTATTAGATAAGTGGCGCGCAGTCGCATACAATGAGCAGGCAAACAGGACAACGCTGCAGAATCTCTGGAACGCATATTTTAAGCAGGAGAGGGATATTTATGCAGAGCTTTTGAAAAATCCTGATGAGGTGGTTTCCGGCACCGTGAAAGAATTGGCGGACAAGTTCGGCGTGGACATCATGGCAATGACCGGGTTCCTGGATGGCATCAATGACAGCCTGAAGGAAAAGAATCCGATCGAGACCATGGAGGAGGATACTCCGGTACAGCTTGGATTTGATAAGGAGCTGCTGTACAAAAATATGGTGGCTGCAGAGGCAGACTGGCTTTACAATCTGGAAGCGTGGAACGATATTTTTGACGAGGACACAAAAAAGCGGCTGTACAAAGAGCAGAAGTCTTCCACCACTGTCATCAAGGGCAAGAAGATCTATCCCAACGATCCCTGTCCCTGTGGAAGCGGCAAGAAGTACAAGAAGTGTTGTGGCCGGAAATAAAGGAGTGTTACCATGAACATAGCATCATTTCTTATGCCCAAAGCAGATGTTACTTACCTGCGGGATCAGATGACGGTCCGGCAGGGGCTTGAGAAACTGAGAAGAAGCGGATATACGGCAGTGCCGGTCATCGATAATGAGGACCGGTATGTTGGAGTGGTCAGCACCAGTGATTTTTTGTGGAATATTCTGGATCATAATACACCGTTGCCGAACGTGACCATGAAGAGCGTGGAGCAGATGACGCTGCGCGACATCATTCAGGGCGGTAAGATCAAGCCGGTGTGTATTGATACGAATATGGAGCAGTTGCTGGGGCAGGCACAGAAACAAAACTTTGTACCTGTGATTGATGACAGAAATGTGTTTATCGGTATCATCACCCGAAGTGAGATTATCAAATACTTTGTAAAGAAACAGCTTGATATTGTGAATAACAGGCAGCTGATGGAAAATCTTGAGCATGATGTGACAAAGAGATCATAGAGAAGGGATGAAACGATGAAAAAACTGGAAGAATATGTGAGAAGTATTCCGGATTTTCCGGAGCCGGGAATTATTTTCCGGGATGTGACAAGTGTATTGCAGGATGCGGACGGTCTGCATCTGGCAATTGATTCCATGCAGGATCTGGTGAAAGATCTGGATTATGATGTGGTTGTGGGACCGGAGTCAAGAGGATTTATCTTCGGAACGCCGATCGCATATAATAACCATAAACCTTTTGTATTGATCCGCAAGAAGGGGAAGCTGCCCTGCGAGACCGTGGAGAAATCCTATGATCTGGAGTATGGGCAGGCTACGATCGAGATGCATAAGGACAGCATCCAAAAGGGTCAGAAAGTGCTGATCGTGGATGACCTGATCGCTACCGGTGGCACCACGGAGGCCATGATCCAGCTGATCGAGTCCCTCGGCGGTGTGGTAGTCGGAGTTGTGGTGTTGATGGAGCTGGCCGGTCTGAAGGGCAGAGAGAGACTTGCCGGATACCGTCTGGATTCCGCAATCTGTTATCCGGGAAAATAATCCGGGAAAATAAATCGCCGGAAAGGCGGAAGTGTGGCGGAGTGCGTATGGCAGAAGGAAAGAGCAGTGTTATTTTTCGGGATGAAAAAATAAGTCTGGCAGAAGAATTCGTAGCCCCTGAGGTATTGCATCAGAGGCTTATTGAGCATGTCAAAAAATATCATCCCAGCGATGACACTTCTATGATCGAGAAGGCTTATGCCATGGCGAGCGAAGCCCACAAAGACCAGCTGCGCAAATCCGGGGAGCCCTATATCATTCATCCGCTGAATGTGGCGATCATCCTCGCGGATCTGGAGCTGGATAAGGAGACGATCGTTGCGGGGCTGCTCCATGATGTGGTGGAAGACACCGTGATGACCGAGGAGGATCTGAAGCGAGAGTTCGGGGAGGAAGTGGCGCTGTTGGTGGATGGCGTCACCAAGCTGGAGAAACTGCCCCTGACGCCTGACGGAGACCAGTCGGATGTGAAGCTGGAGATGCAGGCGGAGAACCTGCGGAAAATGTTCCTGGCAATGGCCAAGGATATCCGTGTGATCATGATCAAGCTGGCGGACCGGCTGCACAATATGCGTACCCTGAAATACCAGAAGCCGGAGAGTCAGCAGAGGATCGCAAAGGAGACCCTGGAGATCTATTGCCCGATTGCCCAGAGACTGGGTATCAGCAAGATCAAGACAGAGATGGACGATCTGTCCTTAAAGTATCTGGAGCCGGAGGCGTATTACGATCTGGTGGATAAGATTGCAGTGCGCAGGAGCGAGCGGGAAAAATATATTCAGAGCATTGTGGATGAGGTCAATGTCCATATTGTGAACGCGGGCATTCAGGCCAAAGTGGACGGGCGCGTAAAACACTTTTTCAGTATCTACAAAAAGATGAAGAATCAGAATAAGACGCTGGATCAGATCTACGATCTGTTTGCGGTCCGGATCATTGTGGATACGGTGAAGGATTGCTATGCGGCGCTGGGCGTGATCCATGAAATGTATAAGCCCATTCCGGGGCGTTTTAAGGATTACATCGCCATGCCGAAGGCAAATATGTACCAGTCCCTGCATACCACGCTGATCGGAAGCAACGGACAGCCCTTTGAGGTACAGATCCGTACCTTTGAAATGCACAAGGCTGCGGAATACGGTATTGCGGCGCATTGGAAATATAAGGAGGCCTCCGACGGGAAACATGTGGAGACCCAGGAGGAAGATAAATTAGTCTGGCTGCGTCAGATCCTGGAATGGCAGCGGGACATGTCCGACAATAAGGAGTTCATGAATCTGCTGAAAAATGATCTGGATCTGTTTTCGGATCATGTGTACTGTTTCACCCCTACCGGTGATGTCAAAAATCTGCCGGCAGGTTCCACGCCGATCGATTTTGCTTACAGCATTCATTCCGCGGTGGGCAATAAGATGGTGGGCGCAAGGGTGAACGGGAAGTTAGTGACCATTGACTATGAGATCCACAACGGCGACCGGATCGAGGTCATTACCTCTCAGAATTCCAAGGGCCCCAGCCGGGACTGGCTGAATATCGTCAAGAGTACGCAGGCGAAAAACAAGATCAATCAGTGGTTTAAAAATGAGCTGAAGGAAGACAATGTCGTCAGAGGAAAGGAACTTTTGACTGCGTACTGCAAAACAAAAGGGATCAATCTTCCGACGTTGATGAAGCAGGATTATGTGGATGTGGTCCTGCGCAAATACGGATTCAGGGATTGGGAGAGTGTGCTTGCGGCAGTGGGGCACGGGGCGCTGAAGGAAGGCCAGGTCATCAATAAGATGCAGGAGGCCTACGAAAAAGAGCACCGGAAAGAGCTGACCAACGAGGAAGTTTTGCAGAGCATTGCCGAGGCCAGCGCTGCCAGAGAGGCAAAAGAGCTCAATCATCCCACCCATATCCGTTCCAAGAGCGGCATTGTGGTAAAGGGGATCGCGGATCTGTCGGTGCGTTTTTCCAAGTGCTGTTCCCCTGTGCCGGGGGATGAGATTGTCGGCTTCGTTACCAGGGGCAGAGGAATCTCCATTCACAGAACGGACTGTATCAATATCCTGACTTTGCCGGAATCGGAGCGGGAGAGGATGATCGATGCGGAATGGCAGGCACCGGAGCAGACCGGCAGTGAGAAATATGAGACGGAGATCAAGATCTTTGCGCATGACAGAAGCGGTCTGTTGGCGGATATTGCCAAAGCGTTGACAGAGAAAAACATCAATATCCTGTCCATGAATACCCGTACCAACAAGCAGGGAGAAGCGACGCTGCAGTTGACTTTTGAGATCAGCAACAAAGAAGAACTGGAGCGGATCGTGGATAAGATACGGGGCATTGAGAGCGTCGTGGATATTGAGAGAACTTCCAGCTAGGTAAAAATAAAGGAATGATTTCATATGAATGAGTTGAAGATCGGACGGATCGTGCTGGGCGCGGTTTCCACCAATACCTATTTTGTGTATAGAGAGGGCAGTGAGGAGTGTGTTGTCATCGATCCTGCGGATTATGGCAGGCAGCTTTTTGCCAATCTGAAGAAGAACGGGCTGCGCACGGCAGCAATCCTGCTGACCCATGGGCATTTTGATCATATCTGGGGTGTGGAAGGGCTGAAGGCGGCCGCCAATGAGGTGGCGGAGCATCATGGTTTTGCGCCGGTTCTGGTCTATGCGCTGGATGCGGAGAAAACATTGCTGAACCATGCCAGGATCAATGTCTCGGAACAATCGGGCAGAGCCTGCGAGATCGAGGCGGATGTCTATGTGAAGGACGGACAGGAGATTGAGGTGTCGGGAATCAAGTGCAAAGTCATTGCTACGCCGGGACATACGGCGGGTGGCTGTTGCTTTTACTTTGAGGAAGCGGGCTTTTGTGTCTGCGGTGATACCATTTTCCAGGAGTCTGTGGGGCGCACGGATCTGCCCACGGGCAGCATGAGTACACTGGTGCGCTCAATCAAAGATAAACTCTTTGTGTTGCCGGAGGATACCAAGTTGTACCCGGGACATGGGGACAGCACCACGGTGGGACACGAGAAAAACTATAATCCGTTCTGCGGATAAAATGAGGAAACCCAAATGAGTTTACAGACACTCTCAGAATCGGAGATCATTATGACGCTGATCGCGCTGACGCTTCTGTTGGCGTTTGCTTTTGGCGTCGGTACTTTTATGGAATGGATCAAAGCGCCTCGCGTGGTGGGAGAAATCACGGGAGGCATTTTATTGGGCAGCACTTTCCTCTATTACTTTTTCCCGGAAGTAATGGGAGGCATTTTCATGGCCTATGATCAGGAGGGAAAAGTGCTGAATATTTTTTATCAGCTGGGGCTGATCTTTTTGATGTTTCTGTCCGGCTACAACACGAAACTGGAGGTGGACAGGGAGAATACGAAGACCATCGCCTGTGTGTTTGCCGGAGCGACGGTTCTTCCCATGTTGGGGGCAATTCCCTTTATTTCGATGTTCCGGTCCGCTTTTATCGGGGAGGCGGAAAATGAGATCGCGTTTGGACTGGTTTTCACCATCGGCGTGGCGATCACCTCGATTCCGGTGATCTCCAAGATCTTTTTTGATATGGGGATTATGAATACCAGATTTTCCAACACGGTACTGACCGTGTCCACTTTTCAGGACTTGTGTCTGTGGATTCTGTTGAATGCGGCTACCAGGATCGCATCGACCGGCGTGCTGCGGGTGTCGGATATGCTGTTGGTGGTGGGCTTTACGCTGGGACTGTTTGTGGTGGCGAAGCTGATCTCCGATCATGCACAGAAAAAGGAGTATCCGCTTAAAGCAGTGACCTTTTATTCCCTCAGCTTCATCGTGCTGTTAGCCGTGTGTGCGGGATTGTACCGGGCGGGTATCAATATCATGTATTCTGCTTTCCTGGTGGGGTATCTGGTAAAATCTTTTGTGGGGGATGCCAAGGAAAGCGAGCCAAAAAAGCGGATGGAGGCGCTAGGAAATTTTGCATTTTCCTTCTTTGTGCCGATCTACTTTGCTTTGGTTGGGATTCAGTTGAACTTGATCCATGATTTTTCATTGGTGCGGTTTTTGATCTTTTTTGTCATTGCCTTTGGATTGGAGGCGGTGGGTACACTGATCTTCTTGCAGTTTACCAATCTGAATGCCAGGACAAAGCTGAATTTTGCGGTCACTATGAACGCCAGAGGCGGGCCGGGGATCGTGCTGGCCACGGTGGCGTATTCCTATCAGATCATCAGTGTTGAGTTTTTTACCGTGCTGATCCTGACCACCATGTTGTCCTCCTTGATCGCCGGATATTGGCTGCGGAGACAGCAGAAGCTGGATCCGGATATTTTCATGAATCTGACGAAAACGCCGAGAGCGTAGGAAATAAGCAAAAGTATTAAGAAAAGGGTGTTTCAGATGTTGATTATAGAGTTGAACAGAGCCAATTATGAATATGACGTGAATTCCCTGGTGCGGGCGTTCTATCCCGGAGTGAATGTGACGATCCTGACGCCGGAGAGCACCGAGCAGCGCAGGAAACAGGCTGATCAGGATGCGACGGATTGCAGAGAGCACACGGAGCGCATGGAAGAAGTACTGTATATGAATATTGTGCTGGCGGAAGGCGGGGCGGAAGTACGGATCGGGGAGAATGCCCAGGAGAAGATTTATGCGTGGAATTATGTGCCGGACGGGCTGGATTACAAGCATGGTTTCAAGCGATTCCTGTATAGCACGCTATGTGAATACACAGGAAAGACTCTTCCCTGGGGAAGCCTCACCGGCATCCGTCCCACCAAGATCGCTTATGGTATGCTGGAGCAGGGCTGCAGTGAGGCAGAGATTCTGGACACTTTCACCGGAATCTATTCAGTGAGTGAGGAGAAGGCGGCGCTTGGTCTGGATATCGCAAAGCGGGAGCGGGAGATTTTGAAAGACGTACATTATGAGGACGGGTACAGCCTTTATATTGGGATTCCGTTCTGCCCGAGCACCTGCCTGTATTGTTCTTTTACTTCCTATCCGATCGCGGCGCACAGGAAACAGGTGGAAGCCTACCTGGACTGCCTGATCAAAGAAATGGATTTTGTGGCGGGGCAGCTTGCGGATAAAGTGGTGGACAGCATCTATATCGGCGGGGGCACGCCTACCACGCTGGAGCCGGCGCAGTTGGACAGACTGATCACGGCGGTGAAAGAGCACTTTGATTTCCGTACCGTGAAGGAGTTTACCGTGGAGGCTGGACGGGCGGACAGCATCACCCGCGAGAAGCTGGAAGTGCTGTACAGACAGGGCGTCAGCCGTATCTCCGTGAATCCACAGACCATGAAGCAGGAGACCCTGGACATCATCGGCAGGAAGGCCAGCGTAGAGCAGGTGCTTGCAGCCTATAAACTGGCGAGGGAAGTGGGCTTTGACAATATCAATATGGACATCATCTTAGGGCTGCCCGGAGAGCTGGAGCCGGATGTGCAGCGCACCATTGACGAGATCGTGGCGCTTTCACCGGATTCCCTTACCGTGCATTCTTTGGCTATCAAGCGGGCTTCCCATCTGAGCAAGTGGATTCAGGAAAACGGCATCGCTACGCTCAACAACACCGACGAAACCATGCGGATCGCCGGGGAGGGCGCGAAACGTCTTGGCATGGCGCCCTATTATCTGTATCGCCAAAAGAACATGTCGGGCAATTTTGAGAACGTGGGCTATGCCAAGCCCGGAAAATACGGGCTTTACAATATCCTGATCATGGAGGAAAAGCAGACCATTGTGGCGCTCGGCGCCGGCAGCATCACCAAGAGAGTGTGGCCGGACGGACGGATCGAGCGCTGCGACAACGTGAAGGATGTGGCGCTCTATATCGAGAAGATCGATGAGATGATTGAGCGGAAGAGAGAGCTGTTTGCGGAGGTATAAGTTGTTTGCGGAGCAATGAATTGTGAAAAGAGCCGGAAAATCGGCTCTTTTCAGATGAGGAATAGGAATATTTAAAATTCAATTTTATCAATGATATAATTTCCGATAATGTCGTTATTCATAAAACTGATCATGTAAATCGGCAGATATGTTATTTTTCCACGTTTTTCAATATTACAATCTGCAAAGACAAAGGCTTCTTTGACATTGTATTCCGGGTTATTGACACAGCTGTTTAAAGCCGAGTGAGCCGTGTAATCTTTTCCGCTTTTTACTTCAATTGGCATGAGAGAGCCTTGGTATTCGATTACAAAATCCAATTCACCATGCCGTTTTGAATTATAGTAGTATAGGTCAAAGCCTTTACTGATCAGTTCGGTTGCAACAACATTTTCATAAAGTCCGCCGCCATTTAAATTTTTGTCTTTGTTCAGGAGCATTGTCTTGGTACTCATTCCGTAGATGGAAGTGAGCATTCCTACATCCGACAGATACAATTTGAATAGGCTTTGTTTTTCATTCAGCTTGAGCGGTATGCGCGGCTCAGTAGCGTTATATACCGGAATGACGACACCGGCATTCTTCAACCACAAAAAGGAATTTTCAATCCGTTCAAAATGAAGTCCTTTCTTGAGGTCTGAAACAATAAATCTACGATTTTGTTTGAGAAGTTCTGCGGGAACAATATTATAAATGTTGGCAATCTGAAGTTTTTTATCAGCCGTTTCGTACTGGGTGAAGTCCAGATTATAGAGGCTGACAATGTCCCGATGTATGGAAATGATGTCATTCACATTGTATGATGAAGCGAAAGTGCTGACTGCTTCCGGCATCCCGCCGACCACCAAATATTGGGTAAATAAGGAAAGAACCTTTTGATGGATCACATCCATGACAGGCTGTCTGTGGGCAAAACATTCCTTCAGATGGTTCAGGATATCGCCAGTTATATTTGTAATCTGGAGAAATTCTTCAAAATCCAAAGGATACATGTCGTATGTGGTCAAATATCCAACCGGAGCAGAGCTGAGATTCGTAATCTCGACACCAAGCAAAGATCCGCTTAAAATATAGCGAAAGCTGCCTTCATCCACAAGAAATTTAATTTTTGTAACCATTTCCTTATATTTTTGGATTTCATCAAAAAAGATCACTGTCTCACCCTTGATGAAAGGCTGTTTTGTCAAAGTGGACAATCCCATGACCAATTCGTCCAGGGAGTGATAATTGCTGAGTATATCGATGACCTCCGGTTGTTCAATTAAATTAAACTCGATATAATGACACTTCAATTCATTGAGTGTTGTTCTGATGATATGGGTTTTTCCAACCTGCCTTGCTCCTTTTATTAACAGAGCATTTTTATTTTTACGATACCATTCTTCTATTCTGGTGCTGATTTTTCTTTTTAGTTCCAAGGCTGATTCCTCCAATTGCTCCGGTATAGGTGTTTGTATAAACAATGATACATCGCATATGTCAAAAATACAATAGAAAACCGGTTCGATTTGTCAAAAATTACATTGAAAAAGATGAGATTTTGTCAAAAAGTCCAATATTTTTGAGGCTTCTGGCATGATGGTGGGTACTATACCAGCCCTCTGATGTAAATTTACAATTGAAAAACCACCTGTGTTCCTGTAGAGTATTAGCGACTAAACCAAAACTCAAAGGAGTAC
>ODAI014312358.1_pt1 | contig 16232 bp, 14 predicted proteins | sample 1539321 | NCBI WGS metagenome assembly ODAI01 (sample SAMN02144231, study PRJEB22623) | gut metagenome | biome: sheep rumen | host: Ovis aries | place: New Zealand
ACCCCATTATCCGGACCGTGCTTCCTTCGGAACAATGTGTCTTATGATCACTGTGATCATATCCCGCTGCATTTTTGTAATCAGGCACAAAGAAGACTCACTTATCCCCTTAAGCCTGTGCATGCTGGTCATATGGGGGGCCGGGATGTACAACCTGACTGAATTCCTTGCAATGTCTGCAGGATGGATAATATAAAAAGCTCATTCCACTGATAACGGAATGAGCTTTTCTTTAGTCTCTCCTTACTGCATGATGAGGTGAATCATCATATTCCTTTATGAATTCCATGGTGTAATCGGCATCGGATCTGCACGGAGCATAGACGGTGCCGTATTTTTGTCTGGTCTCTTCACCCTTGCCGGTTATAAGGAGCACGGTAGGCCTGCGCACCTCCATTATGGCTTTATGTATCGCAGCACCCCTGTCTTCTATCTCTTCATAGTCTATCCCGGCTCCTTTGGCATACCCTGCCACCTCGGCAGAGATCTCTTCGGCAGGATCCGGTCCCGGATCCTCGGCACAGATATAGAGCTTGTCCGCATACTTTGCCGCTGTCTGCGGAAGCTCGTATCTTCTCTGATAAGCCTTTCCGCCGGGACACCCGAATATCCCCACTATCCTCGATCCCGGGTACTCCTTTCTGGCTGATGAATACAGAGCCTCAAAGCTGAGCTTATTATGCGCATAATCAACGAATGCATTTATAAGTCCGTCAGCACTCTTAAAATGCTCCATCCTTCCCGGAGACTTGGCCTTGCGAAGTCCGGTCCTGATGCATTCAAGGGGAATTCCGTAGACCGTGGAAGCCGCAATGACACCCAGAGCGTTCTCCACATTGAAAAGTCCCGGCATAGTCAGCTCAAATTCCTCATCCTTCCATATACCCGGAGATGATGTATTGCGGGATACTCTGAAGAAAATGCTGTCGCCTTCCTTGCGGACATCATATGCATAAAAGTCTGCAGCTTTATTTTCCCTGCTGAATGTCAGGACTCTGCCTGCAGCTTCGGCTTCCCTCATGACTCTGTCTATGCAGTCGGAATCAAGATTGACGACCGCGGTATCTGTGAGAGCGAACATCTTCATCTTGGATGAAAGATAATCTTCAAAGTCTGCATGCTCGTTGGGGCTGATGTGGTCCTCGGAAATGTTCATGAACACTCCCACATCAAATCTCATTCCCAGAACTCTGTCGTATTTGAGAGCCTGACTGGAAACCTCCATCTCCAGAAACTCTATCCCGCTGGATACCGCATTATCGAAATGCATGTGCAGCTCGAGGGATTCCGCAGTTGTTATATGGGATTCCTCCCTGATGACTCCGTCGTAATTATCTATGGATGAAAGGACCGCGCTCTCTGCCTTTCCAAGGGATGAGAGATATTCATCAACCACATATTTCATATAATATGTGGAGGTCGACTTGCCCTTTGTTCCGCCAAATGCAGTGATCTTAAGCTTATCCTGGGGATGATCGTAATAAAGGTCACCCAGTACCGGCATCGCCTTCCTGATATCACTGACTATCATCGCAGGAACGCCCTCTCCCTCCGGGAATTCCTTTTCGGCAATATACGCAACAGCTCCGCTTTCTATTGCCCCCTTAAGATACTCTGCCTTAAAAGCCGCACCCTTGCACACAAAGAGCGTACCGGGCTTCACCTGTCTTGAATCATATGTAACAAAGAGTATCTCCGTCGAAAATCCATCCTCACGGACACAGCCTGTAAGCAGCCCTGCCTTCTGAAGTTCCTCTTTATATTCTTTTAATAACATTACTTTACTCATGCCGGATCCTTATATGCCGCTCACAGTTCTTCATACTCCGCTCCGCTGCGGATGATGGATTCCTTCACCAGGATATCGAGTGCATCCACGCAGTGTACCGGCACCTTGTGATGCTTTTTGTACACGCTGAGCTCCGTACATGCCAGTATGATCACATTACAGCCCTTCTCCTGAAGATTCGATACGGCGGCATGGAACTTGTCCTCGTCGCCCAGCTTGCCGGCCTTGATATCATCATAGATAAGGGACATTACCTTCTTCTGATATTCGGGATCAGGTATATCGGATTCCAGTCCGTATTTTGTACATGCCTTCTGGTACAATCCGGTCTTCACAGCTCCGTCGGTTGCAAGTATGCCGACCTTCTTTACCTTGATCTCGCCCTCCGCAATAGCTTTGGCGGTCTCGTCTATCATATTAATGACAGGTATGTCAGTCATTGCCTGGATCCTGTCGATGAAATAATGGGATGTGTTACAGGGAATCGCTATATTGCCTGCTCCGCATTTTTCGAGCTTTTCTATCTCGCCCTTCATGGATGCCAGGAGAGCCTCGTGCTCACCTGTATTGATGGCAGCCGTTCTGTCAGGCATGGATGCATGGCTGAGTATGACCATATCGATATGATCCTGATCTCTCAGGGCTTTTGTATGAGCAATGACCTCTTCATAGAAATATGCGGTCGCTTCGGGCCCCATACCTCCTATCACACCCAGTATCTTCTTCATATACCTGCTCCCATCCGTCTTCACACAAACATGATCACCGCACGTTCACTTATAATATTTCCTGAACTTTACATAATGGCTGAAATACGTTCTGATCATGCGGTACATTCTGTCAGGCTTTGAATCCCCCTTTAAGAATACGGGATTGACCACTTCACCCGAGCTCCAGAGTTTCTTCATCCTTGCCTTTAATCCGGGATCCTTAACATATTTCAGTGCAACTCCCTTTGGCACGACCGTCCACAGATGCTCTTCCCCGGCATACTTAAGAGGAAGTTCCTTACCGTAGAAGAAGTCTTCGGTTATATATTCCGCAACATTAAATCCCGAGCCGGTGACGTAGAAGTTGCTTCTTCCCTGTCTGGTATTGATCTCGAAGAACTTGAACTTTCCGTCACGGGTGTCGTATTTTATGTCGAAATTGGAAAATCCCACATAGTTCATGGACTCTAACAGATTCTTAACCCTGTCCATCAATTCCTTATTGGGTTCCGTGATGATAAGGGCATGATTGCCCAGACCGTGGGGAGTGTGCTCCTCGAGAAGAACATGTCCGAGACACATCATCTTAACCTTCCCGTTGTGATCCGAATATGAAGTAAGCACCCTCATATACTCGTCATTACCCGGGATCATATCCTGTATGATCATCTTATCGGTGTATCCGGCACCGTAGATGTCATTCAGGACAGAGATCATCTCTGCATGGTCATGTATCGTATATACCTTCTTCTGTGTATCAAAAGGATGCTCCCAATACTGTATTCCGTTGGATGGTTTCATTATGACGGGATAGGGAAAGTTCATCTCGAAATCATCACCCATGCTGCGGTCATAGATCACCGTACCGGGATAATCGATACCCCACTTGTCACAGAGGCCGTAGAAAGTCTCCTTCATCTGGAGCGAATGCATAAGATCGTAATCTATATATGGAGTTATGATATTCTCCGCAAGTTCATTTTTGTGTTTTGAGCAGAGAGCCACATAAGAGTCACCGCATCCCACAAGTATAATGGTCTTATCCTTATGCTCAGATGCAAAACCATTCATCCTCTTTACAAAGTACTCATCGGTCTCTATCCTGGGATCTGCTTCATATTCGATGATCCTGCTGCCGTAGCTGGGGCCTGTGGGGTATTTGCCGAACACGTGACATTTTACGTTATATTTTTCATAGAAAGCTCTTGATACGCTGTATGTATTGATATCTCCCCCGAGCATTACGGGGATGAACTCTCTTTCTGTGAAGGTAAGAGACATTTTGTCTTCCTCTCTTTAAAAAATATTACGTTTTAGTATACCACAAATTACGCATTTGGCGTAAACTTAAGGAAGTATGTGAACAAGAGGTGATCCTTATGAAAAGAGGACTTTCGATCATTATCAGAATATCCATCAGATTACTGGTGATCCTGGTGTGTGTCTTTGCACTCCTGATCCTTTATCTTACAGGGAGAGAATACAAGCCTGCCGATACGGAAAATCTTACTGTCGAATCCGACTATGCGGGTATCAATCCCGGGATCAAACCCGGCACAAATACCAGGGTAGTCATATGGAACATAGGATATGGTGCACTGGGAGAAAGTGCCGACTTTTTCATGGATTACGGCAAGATGGTCTATACCGCCGACACGGAAGGCGTACAGACCAATATGAACGGAATATGCGATACACTTAATGAGCTCGGTGCGGATATCGTCCTGCTGCAGGAGGTCGATACGGACTCTTCCAGATCCCACCATATAAACGAGACAGAGCTGCTTGGTAACCTCTATAGCAATTATGATCGTACCTTTGCCTATAACTATAAGGTTGATTACGTTCCCTATCCCATACCTCCCATAGGCAAGGTGGGAAGCGGTATCATGACACTGTCAAGGTACCATATAACATCAGCCGAGAGGATCCAGCTTCCCTGCCCCTTCAAATGGCCGGTGAGGATAGCCAATCTGAAGAGATGCCTGTCCGTAAACAGGATAGCGGTAGAGGGAAGTGACAGGGAACTTGTTATGATCAACCTTCATCTTGAAGCATTTGATGACGGAGAAGGCAAGGAAGCCCAGACCAGGGCTCTGGCAGAGTTCATTGACAGGGAGATAGAAGCCGGCAATTATGTCATCGCAGCCGGAGACTTCAACCAGACCTTTTCCAGGATCAACACCTACAACTTTCCCGAGTATCCGGACAGATGGCATCCCGGCAGGATAGATGAATCCTCCTTTAACAGCAGCCTATCCTTCTATCAGGATATATATCATCCAAGCGGCAGATCCCTGGACCAGCCCTATGATACATCCGACAAAAAGCATTTCCAGTTCTATGTAATAGACGGATTTATCGTATCCCCGGGCATTGAGGTTATATCCTCGGGAGTTATAGACAAGGATTTCAAATATTCGGACCACAATCCCATGGTACTGGAATTCAGGATCATGGAATAATTCTGAGGCAGGAAACCGCATATGATCAAAGCATAATAAAACACCCGGCAGTTGCCGGGTGTTTTCCGTTAATGAATAATCTCCGTCAGATCTCAAAGAGATCGCTGTATGCCTTGAGCGCTCCGTCAGTTTCGTGAGCAAGCACCTTCTTGGCAAGCACCTTGCCGAGCTGTACGCCCTCCTGGTCGAAGCTGTTGAGGTTCCATACGAATCCCTGGAACATAACCTTATTCTCGAAGTGTGCAAGAAGTGCTCCGAGAGCTTCGGGAGTAAGCTTCTCACCTACGATGATGCTTGAAGGTCTGTTTCCTGCGAAATTCTTGTTCTTATTCTCGTCAGCCTTTCCGCCTGCAAATGCCATGATCTGAGCCACGACATTTGCACAGAGCTTCTTCTGGCTGGTGCTTCCCTGGATATCAACATCAACGCCCTGCTGACTCTCCTTGAATCCGATGAACTGAAGAGGGATGATATCAGTTCCCTGATGAAGGAGCTGATAGAAGGAGTGCTGTCCGTTGGTTCCGGGCTCACCGAAGATAACGGGACCGGTAACGTAGGAAACAGGCTCTCCGAAGCGGTTAACGCTCTTTCCGTTAGACTCCATATCAAGCTGCTGGAGATGTGCGGGGAATCTGCTCATAGCCTGTGAATAAGGAAGAACTGCAGTGGATCCGTATCCGAGAACGTTCCTCTCATATACGCCGATGAGAGCATCGAGAAGATCGGGATTCTTAAGCACATCCTTCTCGGTAGCTGTCTTATCTTCAGCTGCAGCACCCTCAAGGAATCTTGCGAAGACATCGGGACCGAATGCAAGTGAAAGGATGGCACCGCCTACAGCCGATGTTGATGAATATCTTCCGCCGATATAATCATCCATGAAGAAAGCATCGAGATAATCACTGCTCTTTGCAAGAGGTGAGGTCTCTGAAGTAACTGCGATCATGTGCTTTGCGGGATCGAGACCTGCCTTCTTAAGAGCATCCTTTACGAATGCTTCATTGGTGAGGGTCTCAAGTGTTGTTCCGGACTTTGATACAAGGATAAAGATGGAATGTGCTACATCCACATTTGCAAGAACGCCTGCTGCATCATCGGGATCTACATTGGATATAAACTGGGCCTGCATCTTGAAGCAGCCGTTAACCTTTGCCCAGTTCTCAAGTGCAAGATACATTGCCCTGGGGCCGAGATCCGATCCGCCGATACCGATCTGTACAGCGGTGGTGAACTTCTCGCCGTTTTCGTTTACGATCTCGCCGGAATGAACCTTTCCTGCAAATGCTGCGATCCTCTCCTGCTGCTCTACATAGAAAGCTCTCTTATCGGTTCCGTCGCACTCTACCCTGTCACCAAGCTGGCCTCTGGTGAGATGGTGAAGAACCAGTCTCTTTTCACCTGTATTGATGACTTCGCCGTTGTAAAGAGCCTCAAACTTCTCGATAAGTCCTGCCTCATCAGCAAGCTTCTGGAGATCCTTAAGGATATTATCGTCCACATTCTTCGCGGCATAATTGTATGCCATGCCTGCTGCCATCTTAGCAGAATAATTCTGTACTCTCTCCGCCGTCATGACCTTTGTAAGATCTGCGGGGGCATCGGATGCAAGCTTTGCGGATGCATCGAGCTGATCATAGTTAATCCATTTAATAGCCATATTTTTATCTCCTTAATGTATAGGATCATTACAGATCACCAACGTACATATCTTACTAGTTTGCGGTGATTATTTCAATAAAATCGCCTCATATATCCTCACACTTCTGGCACCTATCCTGAAGGAACCGAAGCACTGATCGTGAGGAGCCTCAAAGGGCTTTTCAAGGAAAGTATCCGCAGCAAGGACCCAGCCGTATCCGCTCCCCTCCGGAAGTGCGGGAAGCGTCGCATCAAGGTCCTCCCAGTAGGTGTTGACCGCAAGGAACACAGCCTTTGGATCCTCCCGGTTCTTCTTGTCCTGGTAGCCCGCAAAGCACACCCCCACATAATGGGAATAATCACAGAAGTCACTGTTCCATACCTGGGTATCGTGAACCGACATCCCCGGAAGTCCCAGAGCGTCATTTCCGCAGTTCTTACGTATACAGTTATGTTCCCACCTGAAGGATATCAGATTCCTGAAGAAATCGAAGAGATCCCTGTTGGACTCAAGATCCTTCCAGTTGAGCCAGGCAATGTAGTTATCCTGACAGTAAGCATTATTGTTACCGCCCTGGGAATTGCCGAATTCATCTCCCATGAAGAACATCGGGGTTCCCCTGCTCATCATCAGAACCGCAGCGGCATTCCTCACCATGCGTCTTCTGAGTGCATTGATCTCCGGGTCGCTGGTTTCGCCCTCAGTCCCGCAGTTCCAGCTCCTGTTATCATTGGCACCATCGGTATTGCCCCAGTTATTCTCCTCATTGTGCTTCTCGTTGTAGACATACATATCATGAAGAGTAAAGCCGTCATGACAGTTGAGGAAGTTAACGGATGCATTATGCCCTCTTACCTCGGGTATATACAGATCCGGCGAACCGCATATTCTCTTGGCGGCGTCTCCGGCTTTTCCGGAATCCCCCTTGAGGAACGACCTCATATCATCCCTGTATCTTCCGTTCCACTCAGCCCACCTGTTCCATGAAGGGAAGGTGCCCACCTGGTAAAGTCCGCCGGCATCCCACGCTTCCGCTATCAGCTTGGATCTTCCGAGTATCGGATCATATGCAAGGGACTGAAGAAGAGGCGGCTTGCTCATGGGAGAACCGTCCTCGTTCCTTCCGAGTATGGATGCAAGATCGAACCTGAAGCCGTCAACATGGTATGTGGTAACCCAGTACCTCAGGCAGTCCAGTATCATATTCTGGACCAGGGGATGATTACAGTTAAGAGTATTACCGCATCCGGAAAAATTATAATAATGCCCGTCCGGAGTGAGCATGTAATAGATATTGTTGTCTATTCCCTTGAAGGAAAAAGCATGTCCGTTCTCGTTGCCTTCCGCAGTGTGATTGAACACCACATCCAATAAGACATCGATGTCATTTTCATGACACATCCTGATCAGCTGTCTGAGTTCCGTACCCTCGCGGTTGTATTCTATCGCTGATGCATAACTGGTATTGGGAGCGAAGAAGGATACCGTGTTGTATCCCCAGTAATCCATAAGCTCTCTTCCGTAGAAATCCCTGTGGTCAAGAGTCTCGTCGAACTCAAAGATGGGCATGAGTTCCAGAGCATTAACTCCAAGCTCCTTGAGATAAGGTATCTTCTCCATGATGCCTGCGAAGGTTCCGCACTTATCCCCCACACCGGAGGATCTGTCCTTGGTAAAGCCTCTGACGTGCATCTCATAGATGACCAGATCTTCCATGGGCTTCAGTTTTCTGGTAGTCCTGCCCCAGTCGAAATTATTCTTTACTACTCTTGCTTTGTATATAGAGGCATTATGGGTGCCCCAGACACTCTGTCCCGTCACTGCCTTGGCATAAGGATCCAGAACTATCCTGTTCTTGTCGAAGATGAGTCCCTTTTTCTTATCATAGGGGCCGTCAAAACGATAAGCGTATTCGAAGTCCTCGATATCTATATCGAACACTATCATGGACCAGACATTTCCTATACGGTAACTGTCCGGAAAGGGAAGTACGGCATAGGGAGTATTGCTCTCTCTTTTGAAGAGGAGCAGTTCACAGGAATATGCCTGATTGGATGAAATGGTGAAATTGACTCCCGTAGGGATCGCCGTGGCTCCGTTGAGCTCGTAGATACCGGGACGCACTCCGAAACCCTCGATGACATCATAGGGTTCCATGTGGATCTCGCCCAGATTAGATATCGCGGCACGCACATCCGAGATTGTGGCGAACTTCCTGACAGCGTTCTTGGTTTCAAGAGCGATGGATTCTGCTGCAGAATCGGTGATCTTACTGTTCTGTTTTTTTACAGATCCCGTCTTTGAACTGCCTGTCGCTTTGACTGCCGGCTTTTTGGCTGAGGTCTTCTTTACGGTTTTTTCTGCCATGAAAAATCCTCCGATGATCCATCCCGGAACAGCGGACACCTCCACACCGGGATGCATGATAAAGACAGGATGATTATACCATTTTATGCCCTGATTTGCATATATCGCAGGCTTGTGGTAGTATCGCTTTTGCAATTATATATTGAAAAGCTTACAGGTGCCTGTATCCTTGCCGAATTGCCTGTCAAGCCCGGGATGGATGCCTGGGAGAAAGTGACATTTCCGGCTTGATCAGGGGATACGGATACAGGAGAATAGGGAAGCGGGTGAGAATCCCGCACGAACGCGTCGCCGTGTCGGTTTATGACATTCACCTTTTGTCCGGCAGACAAGCCCATTGAAGAAGCAGAATGCTCTTTGAGAAGGTGGTGATATGCCGCTTAAAAACCCCAGCCGAAAGACCTGCCTGTATATAAGCTTCCGACACCCCGCGTAATGGGTTAAAGAAACCGATCATATGCACAAAGCCCTATGTGCATTGTTTTTGTTGTGTAAAACAGTGTACCGGGATTTGGGTATTTGGGTTTGCTTTGATCACAGACTCCGGGGAGAACCCGGAGTTTTTGCTTTTCAACGAGCAGAGAAAAGGAGTAAATGAAAAAATGAAAAACAAAAAAGGTCTCATCATCGGAGCAGTATCACTAATAGTGCTGATCGCAGCATTCCTTGTGATCTACAACATCGCAAAGCCGAAGCCCACATCGGGAAACGGCGGACAGAGCACACAGCAGGCAGCATCGGACACCGCTGTAAACGATACTGACAATTCCGGAGCAGCTGACACATCGGAAGCTGATCCGGAAGCAGGCAGCAAAAACATAACCATCGAGGTTAAGAGCGCCGACGGAAGCACCACTTCCTACAGTGTTTCCACCGATGCGGATTATCTCAGACAGGCCATGGATGAAGCAGAGGGTCTTACCTACAGCGGAACCGAGAGCGAATACGGAATGATGGTCGAGGTCGTAAACGGTGAGCAGGCTATATATGCAGAGGACAATGCTTACTGGGCATTCTATGTAAATGGTGAGTATGGCCAGTATGGTATTGATTCACAGCCCGTAGAAGACGGTGCTACCTACTCAATAGTATATGAATCCGCAGAGGCCTTTGCAGATACCGAGGGCAGCAAGCACATCATCATCGAAGTTACCGGTTCCGACGGCAACACCGTTACATATGAAGTAGCTACAGATGCTGAATTCCTCAGACAGGCCATGGACGAAGCAGAAGGCCTTACCTATGATGGTACCGAAAGCGATTTCGGAATGATGGTTGAGACTGTCAACGGTGAGCAGGCTATATACGCAGAGGACAATGCTTACTGGGCATTCTACGTTGACGGTGAGTACGGCCAGTACGGCATAGATTCCCAGCCCGTGGAAGATGGCGTTACCTACTCCATTGTATACGAAGCTGCCTGATATAAATCCGGACATAACCCGGCATTTACCACTGTCATCCATCAACCCCGAGTTTAGCAGAGCATGAAAAAAATCTTCAGCATCAAGGATATTGCATACATAGGAATGGCAGTCGCGCTTATAGAGAGCTGTAAGGTGGCTCTTTCATTTCTGCCCAATATCGAACTGACTTCCTTCTGGCTGATAATGTTCGCACTCTTTATGGGATGGAAGGCATTTATAATAATACCTGTGTTCATCGCCATAGAAGCCAGCCTCTACGGACCTCATGTATGGATCATAATGTATCTGTATGTATGGCCTATCCTGGTGGCGATGACACTGGTGTTCAGGAAAAACAGATCTGCCCTCTTCTGGGCACTGTTATCCGGCTTTTTCGGACTGGCCTTCGGATTGTTATGCACCCCCGCACAGGTCATATTCTTCACAAAGCCCCAGACGATAGAGAAAGCCCTGAAGGCAGCTTTTACATGGTGGGTTGCCGGTATACCCTTTGATGTGGCGCATTGCATCGGCAACTTTGCACTTATGCTGGTACTGTACCACCCAATACGCATCGCAGTAAGCAGGATACGTCAAGAACAGGATACATAAAAGGTACGCTGCGAACAGTATAAATGAATACAAGAGAACCCGCATCCTCCCGATGTCGCCTTATCTTAATGGCATCCCGGAAAATGCGGGTTCTTTTATGCTCTTATCTATTAATTATCTCTACGATCTATTCTATGTAATCTCTTCTCTGTTATCTCACCTGAACGATCTCTTCTTCAGAGCCTCATCTCCGTATCCGGATCGAACAGATATACGCTCTCATAGGGCACGGAAAATTCCATCACTGTATCCATTGCCGGAGTATTATGAGGATTGACCTTAAGGATTGCCTTTTCATCTCCGATGTTGACATATACATTCGTATTGTCACCGAGCATCTCAGTAAGCTCTACCATACACTTCATGGAATATGCACCGTCCGTTGCCATGGGTATGATGGACTCGGGTCTGAATCCCAGGACTATATCCTTTCCCTCGTAGGGAGCGATCTTGTCCGCAAACTTTGCTTTAAGATCAAGCTCATTTTCTCCGATGACTGCGATGCCATCCTTTACGGAGGTTCTTATAAAGTTCATGGGAGGCTCCCCTATGAACCCTGCGACGAACATGTTCACCGGATCAAAATACAGCTCCTTGGGAGAACCGATCTGCTGAACCACGCCTTCCTTCATGACCACGATCCTGTCCGCCATGGTCATGGCCTCCGTCTGATCATGGGTTACGTAGATGGTAGTGGCACCGGTCTCCTTGTGGATGTTGGTGATCTCGGAACGCATGGTAACCCTCTGCTTGGCATCAAGATTCGAAAGAGGCTCATCCATAAGGAAGATGCCCACCTTTCTGATGATGGCGCGTCCTACCGCCACACGCTGGCGCTGGCCGCCCGAAAGAGCCCTGGGGAATCTGTCGAGGTAATCCGTAAGTCCCAGGATCGCGGCAACCTTAGTCACCTTCTCTTCTATCTCATCCTCATCAACACCCTGAAGGGTAAGTCCGTAACCGAGATTATCATATACGGTAAGCTGGGGATAAAGTGCATAGCTCTGGAAGACCATTGCTATCTCACGCTGTCTGGGGCCCATCTCATTTGCACGCTTTCCGTTTATAAGAAACTCGCCCTTGCTGATATCTTCAAGTCCTGCGATCATTCTGAGAGTCGTGGACTTTCCGCATCCGGAAGGTCCTACGAATACGATAAATTCTCCCTTTTCTATCGAAAGATTGAAATCATGTACAGCATGAAATCCGTTGGGATATATTTTGTTGATGTCTTTCAGTTCAAGATATGCCATTTGTTTTCTCCGGTTATGATCTGGCTGCCTTATCCTTCGCATCATTAAGGATGCCGGCAAATACGTTTTTCATCTTTATGAACAACATATCAAACAGTGTATACAGAGCTCCGTAAAGCACGGGTTCAACTCCAAGCGCAAGCATGTCAGCCTTCCCGGTCATCCCGGCAGCAGCGGCATTCACCGCAGCATACACCGTAACAACGAAAAACAGTATCACAAAGGAATAGATTATATTGAATATGAAGTTCCTGTATCTCTTTGCCGGGAACATCATGTACTTATCATTTGCTCCGCGGGAGCTTTCGATAAATCTCAGTACATTGTTCACAAGAAGATCCGTGAACACTCCGCCTGCGATACCCAGGATGAAGAGCTGATCCAGCATGTCATGGACATAGAGTCCGAGTCCCCACAGGAACAGAAAGCATACACATCCTGCGAACCACCACTTGATAAGGATTGCCTTTACCAGCGGCCCGCCCCGGAATTTCAGCTTCTTACCGGTATACTTTGCGATCTCTTCTTCGGATACCTCGGGAGAATTCTCCTCGGTAGCATTCACCAGTTCATCTATGGCCTGACTGTGCAGGTCATAATAATCAGACTGCACCTCGGTCCTGTCGACTTTTTTATTTCCGGTATCAGTCTTCTTTTTACTCATTGATCATCCGAAAGCTCAATCTCTCCCATGCGATCATTTTCCTCGATGACAACACCTGTAGGTATCTTCGCAAGGAGCTTCTTATACAGAGGCATCAGCACTGTAATGACCGAAGCGATTATCAGGAGCATCTCGTGGGTATTGAGCATATTGTAGGCCTTGGCAATATAAACCTCGACCTTTACGGGGTTCTCTGACCTGTTAAGAGCCGTAAAAACTATATTCTGATATCTGATATCGCAGAACACCACGGCACCCACCATGATGAACATCAGTATCAGCATAGGATAATTAGGCTTCTTTCTTCTGGGAAATGAATTCATGAAGCATACTATGAGAAGTATTGAAAACAGCATGGTAATGAATCCGTAAAGTCCCATATTCTTACCAAGTATCCTTGCAGTGGTATGCGAGATATTGGTCAGGTTAAGCGAATATACACAGAATGCTATGATATAGATAAGAAAGGGTATATTCTGGGGACGGCGCTTAAGGGATACGATGAACTTCCTGAGGAATTCGGGTCCCTTGAATATTCCGTTCCCCTTACCTGATTTTTCCTTAGGGGTATTATCTTTTGAGGTTTTTTCCTTGGGGGACTTGCCCATTTTTATGCCTCCAGACGAATAGCATTGGTGGTTTCTTTATCGAAGAAGTGGCACTTGGTAAATCCTACTTCCACATAATCTCCGTCCTTATAATCACACCAGCCTTTGAACTTGCCGGTTATCTTGACAGATGAATCTCCGAGATGACCGTGTACCAGTGTGTTCATTCCAAGATTCTCATTGGATGCCACCTTAACCCTGATGTGTCCGCCGGGTCTTACATCTTCGGGTCTTACTCCGAGAGTTACGCTCTTTCCGTTATATGCAGCCAGCATATTCTTTTCCTCGGGAAGAAGCTCCATTGTAAACTGTTCACATACGGCCCTTCCGTCACTTATCTCTATATCAAAGAAATTCATGGGAGGAAGTCCGATGAATCCGGCGACGAAGAGATTGGCAGGATTATCATAAAGCTCCAGAGGCGTTCCGATCTGCTGGACATGCCCCATGGACATACATACGATCCTGTCTGCAAGAGTGAGTGCCTCGGTCTGATCGTGTGTTACATACATCATCGTGGCACCGAGTCTCTTGTGAAGGAGCAGTATCTCTCTTCTGGTAGATCCGCGCAGCTTGGCGTCGAGATTGGAAAGGGGCTCATCGAAAAGGAAGAGCTTAGGGCTTCTTACGATGGAACGTCCCATTGCAACTCTCTGCCTCTGTCCGCCTGACAGCTGTGCCGGTTTTTTATTGAGCTGCTCGGTAAGTCCGAGTATCTCGGCTGCCGCAAGAACCTTCTTATGGATATAATTGGGATTCTCCTTACGAAGTGTAAGCGAAAATGCCATATTCTCGTAAACGGTCATGTGACCGTAAAGAGCATAATTCTGGAAGACCATGGCCATATCACGGTCCTTGGGAGGAGTCTGGGTGATATCCTTACCGTCCATGATCAGTTTGCCGGATGATATGTCCTCAAGTCCTGCCACCATGCGGAGAGTTGTGGATTTTCCGCATCCTGAAGGACCTACGAGAACTATAAGCTCACCGTCTTTTACATCAAGGTTAAAATCGTATACCGCCTGAACCTTATTATCATATATCTTGTCGAGATGCTGTAGGGATAATTCAGCCATTTGACTGCTCCTTTAATGCCTTTTCATGTGCCTGAAGTTCACCGCATTTTACAAGTCCCACTATGGCAGAGATGACGCAGCATGCTCCTGATGCGAGAAGATATGCGGACACCAGTGTAAACTGCCCCTTATCCATAACCTTATGAGCGACTTCATCGATCACTACATCAGCCCTTGAAGCCTTGAGCGGAAGAAGGAAGATCCTTATGACCTGTATCGCTCCTATCACTATCAGGTAGTAGCTGTAATTTTTCTTGTAACTCTTTACACCCTCGGAACAAAGGAAAGCGGCGAGCATGAAGAGAAGGTTATATACGATGGATATTCCCATCCTTATCTGATAATAATACGTACCCACCTCATAATGAATATCCGAACCGTAAATGTTGATGAAATATATTACATCAAACAGGATAGCCAGATATGCCAGGCTTGCGGAAAGGGTATTCTTGGTGTAACGCATGCGGTCTATGCGCACATACTTTTCATCTGCTTCCATCAGGCTTCCTCCTTTCCGGTTCCTATCAGTTTCTGTTCCTGATCCATGAGCACGAACTTCCAGATGAGATTGGCCACCAGAAGCAGACATGCCAAAATTCCAAAACCGAATACATATATATGAACGTCAAACCAGAACGTTGATTCCGTATAGTAAGATTTCATGAGATCTGCATATTCGCGGAATGCCTGAAAATCGACCTCATTAAGAAATTTATCCTTGTAGACACCGATCTGTGCGGATGCCCAGATGGTAACAGCTATATTGGCGATCACATTTGCCATGACCGCGATCACATTTCCGATGTAGTATCTTCTCCTGATGTGGGTATTGGTCACAAACAGGATGAGTGAGATAAGTATAAGTGCTATACCGGCCTTGAGAAAGGCCTTGTTGAAGTCCTGCATATCATAATAGATAAGAGAACCTGCGATAGGGTTTCTGGCAGGATTTTCGGTACTTCTGATGGAATAATAGAATGACTCGTAGAGATCACTCATTATGCCAAGCGAATAGGCAAATGTAATGACCGACGATGCGAGCATTATAAAGCAGACTATCTTCTGCAATGTCATCTGTTTCCTGTACATGTGAAAATCCCCGTTTAATTAAGGTTATGCTGCCGGTTTGTTTCCGGTCTCTTTTAATTTCCGGCCCCGGACAGCCGAAGCTGTCCGGAACCGTAGATGATCAGATCATTTAATACATCAGGCTGTAAGGACCTGCATCAAAGTGATGCGTAGAAATCCTGATCCTCTGCCCATGCAGTATTCTTAATGGTAAGATACTGCTTTCCGTTATAGGTATCGCTTACAGTTGCTGCTGCCTCTGCTGCTGAGCCGAAGCCTGCTACAGCGCCGCCGTTTCCGTTAACGATGATGTTGACAAGTACGCTTACCTGATCGTCACCCTTTGCCTGGCTGAAGTTGGTGGTCAGATCGGTGTAGCTGTTGATGAGATCATTATCAGCAGTAGTTGTAGGAAGTGTGGTAGGAACTGAGGTGTACCAGCTGTTGGAAGCAAGTGCAAGTTCAGGATGCTTAATGGTTCCGAGGCCGATAGCGTTGGAAATGTATCCTGCGCCTTCACGTCCTACTTCTGTGGTGCACTGATACTCGAATGCCTGGCTCTTCATGAATGAAAG
>ODAI012771366.1_pt1 | contig 16230 bp, 18 predicted proteins | sample 1539321 | NCBI WGS metagenome assembly ODAI01 (sample SAMN02144231, study PRJEB22623) | gut metagenome | biome: sheep rumen | host: Ovis aries | place: New Zealand
ATCCTGCTTCTGAGCGCCGCGCTGTGCGCCTACGCCCAGAAGGGCAAACCCTTTGTCTTCCAGCCGAGCTGGTCAGCCCAGGCCCAGTTCGCGGGTTATTACATCGCGAAGGAGAAAGGATTCTACGAGGAGGCGGGACTGGATGTGGACATCGTCCACCCGTTCGCTACACAAAGCGCCGAAGAAAGGGTCGCTGCGGGGGAAGCCGACGCATACGCTCTTCCCCTTATGGAAGCGATGGAACTAAGGAGCAAAGGTCACCCCCTCATCAACATCCACCAGTCGTCGATGAACTGTTCGGCCATGATGATATCACGCTTCGGGAACGACCCCTCAAAGATGAAAGGAGCGAAAGTTCTCGTCTGGAGAGCAGGCTACGCTCAGATCGCCAGATGCTTTTCCGCCATCAAAGGATTGGATTACAACTGGGTGGAAGCGGCAGCCAGCCTCAACATATTCGTTTCCGGAGCGATTGACATCACCCTGGCGAAAGGTTTCAACGAGTACTACCAGATTCTCCAGTCCGGACTCGTGAAAGAGGACAGCGAGGGGATATACCGTTTCGCCGAAAACGGCTACAACATCCAGGAAGACGGCGTCTGGATGAGGGAAGACTCCTACAGGAAAGATCCCCAAAGTGCGAAGGCTTTCTCAGAAGCCACGAAAAAAGGCTGGGAATGGGTCGCAGCCAATCCCAACGACGCCCTTGACATCGTGATGGCATACGTTCGGAGATTCAAGCTCCCGTCGAACCGGGTTCTCCAGAAGCTGATGCTCGAGGAAGTCCTCTCCCTCCAGAAGGACCCCGATTCCGGTGAAAGGGAATTCCGTCTCCGTCCCGATATGGTAAGCGAAGCTTCCGCCCTGATGAAGGAAGGTGGCATAATCACTGAAGATATAACATACGAGCAGATCATTCCATGAGGGAATTCTTGGACAGCATACGCAAGTCCTTCTCGGCGAGGCTGAGTATCTGGGTCGTCCTTTTCACGGCCCTGGTCTTCCTCACCATGATGATCTACGCCGTTTCCATATCGAGGCAGTCCGTAAAGCGGGAGGCCATGAAGACCGCCGGCCAGGTGCTCGAGAACACCGAACTCCGCCTTGACAGCATCATCGACGAAGTCGAAGCCATAGCGGACAACGTCGAATGGCTGGTGTACCGCCATCTGGATTCTCCGGAAAGCATGCTCGAATACACCCGCAGCGCGGTCCAGGGCAACCGGTTCCTCAGCGGATGTTCGATTTCGTTCGAGCCGTACTTTTTCGAAGGGATGAAGTATTTCTCGGCATATTCGAGCAATACCGACGGGGTCATCGAAACCATCCAGGAAGGCGATGACGACTACCAGTACTTCTATCTTGACTGGTATCTGATGCCGAAGCTTCTGAACCAGCCGTGCTGGACTGAGCCCTACAACGACTGGGAATATGACGATGACTATTCCCTGCCCACCGAGATGCTCATCTCGTACTGCAAGCCCCTCACCGACGCCGACGGCAACTTCTTCGGCGCCATATCGCTCGACCTTTCGATAAAGTGGCTTTCGGAGAGCATTTCTTCGGTAAAGCCATATCCCAATTCGTACGGGGTCCTGATGAGCCGTGGCGGCACTTTCATCGTACATCCCGACCCGGAGAAGCTCTTCTACCGGACCATCTTCACTTCATCCCTTGCGGAAGACGACACTGACTTCGAAAGGATAGGCCAGAGAGTCATTGGCGGAGAAGAGGGCATGGAGGAAGTCGACATTGACGGGGAGGACAGTTTCATGTTCTTCAAGCCCATGAAGTCGACCGGATGGAGCATAGCGATCGTCTCTCCCAAAAAGGAAATCTTCAACGGATTCAACCGCTTCATGGCGTTCGTCTACTTCATAATAACTATAGGCCTTACCCTTATCTTCTTCACCTGTTTCCATGTGATAAGCAAGGCCGTGGAACCGCTTGAGGAACTTGCCGAGCAGGCCGAGAACATCGCTGAAGGAAACTTCACGACCGCTCTCCCCAAATCCGACAGGGCCGACGAAATCGGCACCCTCTCACGTTCGTTCTCACACATGCAGACTTCACTAGTGGAGTATATCGACGAACTTACCGCCACAACTGCGAAGAAGGAGAGGATGGAAGGCGAACTTCACATCGCCCACGACATCCAGATGAGGATGATCCCGACCGTATTCCCTCCCTTCCCCGAGAAGAAGAACCTGGACCTCTACGCCTCTATGAACCCCGCCAAGGAAGTGGGTGGCGACCTTTATGATTATTTCATAATGGGGGACAAACTCTATTTCTGCATCGGTGACGTCAGCGGCAAGGGAATACCGGCAAGCCTTTTCATGGCGGGAGTCGTCGCGATCTTCCGAACCGTCGGAAAGCAGGGTCTCGCCCCCGAAGAGATAGCCACGAACCTCAACGACTCCATGGCGGAGAACAACGACGCCATGATGTTCGTCACCCTGTTCATCGGAGAGATGGACCTACGGAGCGGAGAATTCCGGTTCTGCAACTGCGGACACAATCCGCCGCTGTATTTCCGTGAAGGGAAAACACCTCCGACCGCTCTTGAAGTGGAAGCCAACCTTCCTGTCGGCATCACCACCGGATTCAAGTTCAAGGGCCAGAGCATCAAGAACTTCAAGGAAAACGTGCTGCTTCTCTACACGGACGGCCTGAATGAAGCCGAGAACAAGGATCATGAGCAGTTCGGTGAGGAAAGGCTCGTTTCAGAACTGAGCAAACACACTTTCAAGAGCGCCGAGGCTACAGTCTCCCATCTGCGTAAAGCGGTTTCTTCATTCTCCGGAGACTGCGAGCAAAGTGATGACCTCACGATGCTCTGCCTCAAAGTCAAATAAGACCCTACCTTTTTGTAATCTGCCAGGCAAATCCCACCGAAAGCCCCCCGTAGCGTGAGGGGGCACTGAGACACACGTCGGTCGAAAGGTCAATCTGAAGCCTGGGAGCCACCAGGTAGGCAAGGCTGAGTTCAGACCAGCACTCCGTCCCGAAGGAACCCGAGTAGTTGTACTGGTCCAGTATGACGGAGAACTTTTCCCACGGCTGGAAGAAAAGTTCCACTCCGTAAAAGAATTCGGGAGTCCCCTCCCCGTAGAATATCAGGTCCCCTTCATAACAGAGGTAGAACCAGTCCGTGATCCTGTTTTCGAAAAGAAGCGCCATCTGTCCTCCCCAATTCTGCCTCATGAAGATGGAACCTTTCTTTCCGGGGATGATGACATCGGCGTTGATCGCGATATCCGGAACGAACCTCTCCCCGTCCAGAAGCTTCACCTTCGTTCCGAAGGAGAAGTTGTCGAATCCACGATCCCTTCCGCCCCAGTTGGATATAATGAGATAATTGCCCTGGAAGTGGGCTTCGGCGTTGTCGGAAAGTCCGACCCGAAGAAGCGACTCAGCCACTGAGAAGGTCGTTGTCCATGGGCCTTCAAGAGCCGACCTTTCCCAAGATGATCCGCTTTCAAGCTGGACTCTTCCTTTTGGGAGAATGTCGCTGCCGCCGATGGCGCCGGGACGGTCCGCGGAGAATTCCTCCCCGCTACCATCCTGGGCACGGACAAGGGTTGAAAATGGTATCGCCAATACCAGAACAAGAAGCAATTTCTCAAAGGGTGCAGTCATTGCGGATCCGATGTGTAGTGTTGCGGGGACAAACTTAGTGAAAAACTTGAACATCCGGAACAGCATCAAAAACATCTCACATAGTCTTTTCAGCGTAATATTACGACCTTAGCGGAAGAAAAAAAATTTCCGTCACATGAAAAGATCAACACCACTTCTCATCATTCCGGTCTTCGCCGCAATCCTCTCCTGCGGACAGCGCCCGGAAGCGCAAATCGAAAAAATCGACCTCTACACATCAGTCGGTGACAACGGCCTCCTGGTCAACGCAGTCGAACTCACCGCTGCAGACGCCCGAATGGTAAAGGGACTTTCAGCTGAAGATTTCGACATCGTGAACAACGTATGCGGAACCTTCATCGATCCCGAAACGGGAGCCGCTCCCGCCGATTATACCGATGACAAGATTTCGGTAACGAGGAAAAAGAATGTGCTGAGGATTGAGGCCAAGCCCTTCAACAACGCCGGAAAGACCGGGGAGCGATTCAGAAGAATCCCCTGGGAAATCAATTGCCTCGCGGACTCCGCCCTCTCCGTCAAGGGTGACATGGAAATGGAGCGCCACATCGAATTCATCGACGATTGCGAGACGGGAAGTTTCACTTTCGGCGGTCTCACCCGCGAATACATGCTGTACATTCCCAAGGACGAAAACGGCAACGAGCTGAAGAATGTACCCCTTATGGTCTGGCAGATCGGAGGAGGAGAATACGACCGTGACCTCATGACCGTAGCCACCGCCAACAGGTGCCTCGTTTCCCTCGCTTCGGAAGGCATCCCCTGCGCCGCTCTGGTATTCGCTATCGCCAACCCGAATTACTACTACAGCGCATCCCTTTTCCCCGAGAAAATCGAACTCATAGACCGTAACAACGCCCTCCAGATGGCCTTCATCGACACCCTTATCGAAGAAGGCAGAGTGGACGGCGATCACCTGTACTGCGCCGGAGCATCGAGCGGAGGAGGCTGCACGATGAGATTCGCCATGCAGTTCCCTGACCGTTTCGCCGCGGCAATCCCCTGCTGCGCGATGGACCCCATCGTTCCCATCCACCAGGTGGAGGAGAAATACGAGGGCCAGTTCGCCGATGACCTTACCGAAGCCTTCAAGGGAAAGGTCTACAAATGGAACGGGACCGATATGGCCCTAAGCGATATGGACACCGAAGCCTTTGTCAAACTCCCCATGTATTTTGTCCATGCCGCTTCCGACCGCACATGCAAAGTCGCCAGCACTTATTCTTACTTCGAAGCCAGAAAAAGACTGGGAGCGGAGAACGATATGATGAAGATCTACTCCGACGAGGAGATGGCTTCCTACGGAATCCCCGTGATGATAGCCCACTTCTCCTGGGTACCGCTTCTGGACGATTATTCCGAAGGAAGTCCCATGCGCTGGATGCTCAGTCACTGAGACTATTCCCGAAATGCCATTTGATCCGCCGCTTACCTAAAATAATCCCCTGCCGATTGGCGGGGGATTTTTGTCTTGAGAATTTCTACTCTTTCCGATACAGCATCTCTTCCATCAAAGAAACCGACCTTCTGAGATCCTCCGGGAAAGTGGAGTGTTCACGAAGGAAAGACTGATTCCCTTGAGAGAGGACGGAATAGAGCACCGCCGACATGGAGTTCACATACGATGATATCGAATCTTCGATATGGTCCTTCTCCCTTTCGGAAGTGGAATGCACATAGACTTTCTCCTTCTGATGGAAAAAGGCGTAGGCCTGTTCTACGGCAAAGCGGTCAACTCTTTCCATCATATCACACGGTTGTATTGTTCACTGTAGTGAAATCCTCCGCTTCCCAGAATCGCGTCCATCTCTTCCCTACCGATATTGAAGAAAAAGCAGATCTGGTCGAGGTTCTCGAATTCCTCGTCCCTAAGAAGGAAATTGATGGCCGACACGGTCATCGGTATGTCAGAAAGAGGAAGATGGTCCATCGGTAGCGGTCCTTTCAAAGCGTTCCGGGGCGCAAAGATAGCACAAAAAGGCGGTCAGGAGAGTTTTCTCGCCAGGAAATACACCATCGACCCTTCCTTATGGTATTCCTCGATGGAGTAGTTCTTTTCAAGGCGCTCCCGAAGGGAAGAGAAAGTTTCGAAAGGAGGAGTGAACCATCCCTTCCGTGAAAGGATGTTCTTCATCAGCCAATCGGATCTTTTCGACTCCCCCTTTATGCATAGGCATGCGATGAAAGCTCCGTCCCTCTTCAATACACGGTGGATTTCGGAGAAGGCCTTTTCCTTGTCCGGGAACACGTGAAGACCGTTCATGCAAAGGACGGTGTCGAACTCAGCGTCAGAAAAGGGAAGATTCCCCACATCCCCCTGCATCATCCTGGTGTCAGCTATTCCAGCCGAGGAGAAACGTTCCCTCGCCCTTGAAAGCATATCTTCGCTGTAGTCAACGCAGGTGATACTGGCGTCCGTCATACGGGAATACTTTTCCGAGGTGAAAACTCCTGTCCCGACAGGAACGTCGAGAAGGTTACCGGAAAAGTCATCCGGAACATAGGAGAGGACTTTCCTCGCTATCTCGTTGTCGTCGATCCCGTCCCAGAAAAAGTCCATGTAAAGACGGCTCCACCATTTGGAGCGCGTCAGCACATCGTCATATATGTTCCTCGAACTGCGGTAAGAGTCCTCAATCTTGTCACCCATGGTCATTTCTTTTGTGAGGTTCCGGGAAAGGGTCCATCACCTTGGATCCTTTATTTTCTTGCCGATACGGCTAACCAGTGATGCTTTTCGTCCGGATATACTTTCACGTCATGGAAACCGGCTTCGATAAGATGCTTCTCCAATTCGGTCGGAGTGTAGGTGTGCATCCCTTCTATCATCTTCTCCCATTTGACGTTGTTTCCGGTAAGTCCGTCATCCTCGTTCACTATAAGGAATAATCCGCCATCCGAAAGGACCCTTCTCACCTCGGAGAAGTTCCTCACGATATCCGGCCAGAAATACACCGTCTCAAAAGCGGTAGCAAGGGCGAATTCCCCCTCATCGAAAGGAAGTGAAGCGACGTTTGCCTCAAGAATGCGGCACTTTCCCTCCTTTATAGCCTCGGTGTTCACCTTGGAGGATTTGGAGACGGAGACCGGGGAGTAGTCAACTCCCGTAACATGGGCTCCCCCGCTTTCCGAAAGGAGCCTTCGCACGTTCGCTCCGCCTCCGCAGCCTATGTCGAGGATCTTGCCTTCCTTCGGGACAGCTATCTTGTCCAATCCCCATGAAGCCATGGCCGCATGAGAGCCTCCGTTCATACCAGATACCATAATCTTCCCGAAGAAACCTTCAGGTTTTCGGGTGTTGCTGAAAAACTTGCTCAGTATTCCCATAACGATCTGCTTTTTTGACTAGAGGTTATTTCAGTTCCGATGCGGTTCTCCTGTCCACCTTGAGGCATGCCCATACCGAAACAATCGCGACTGTTGCAGTCAGGACAATGGCTCCGACAAGATGCGCTGGTGTCTGAAGAGCTGATATGCCGTCAGCGTAAGCCTGACCCATTTCGCTTACAGCGCCGTCATAATACCACTGAGGCTCCGTCCAGAGACGGATTATCCAGCCGATGTTTCCTATGGCAAGGACAGGATATGCGAAAATGACTCCCCTACGGGTAGAGTTTCCCATAGCTGCGCGGAATATGTCGGAGAGGATTCCGAAGCCGAGGATAACCGCTTTCGAAAGGACTCCGCCGGCTTCACCGCTGAGAAGGCAGAAAATGCACACCAAAAGAGAGCAGCACGAGCCGGCTCCGAAGCGTTTCCACTTGGAGGCAAGCTTCACATACGGCCAGCAGGCCAAAAGAGCGGCAAGGACGCTGAAATACACCCAACAGACAGGATGAAGGAATCCCACAAAACACGAAGCGAACACGGCTACCAGATACAGAAGTCCCGGAAGAGGGAGTAGCCACCATTTGCAAACATTCTTTTCCATTGCGAGAACTTTTTGATGCTGCAAATTTATCCGCATCCCTTCGGGCGGTCAATACCAACATATGGCTAAAAAGGGCTCATACCTCCCATGAGGAGATTAGACACTCCCGCAAATGTCCCGGACACTCAAAGGATACCGAGGCCCTTGGCGATCTTGCACGCCTGCGCGGAATTGCCTGCCCGGAACTTCGAAAGGATATTCTGGCGGTGGCGGCTTACGGTGTGAATGCTTATCCCGAGAGACGATGCTATGACCTTGCTTGATGAGCCGTTGTCAATCATCCTCAGGACTTCGAGTTCCCTTTCCGAAAGGATCCCTTTCGTTCCGACGTTGCCCACAGGTACCCTCTTTCCTGAAAGAAGGTCTTCAAAAACGGCTTCCACGACCGTTTCGGCGGGATTGTACAGGCACAGGGCATAACGGATGCTGCTCCCTTCCGAGAAATACCTTATCCTGTGCCGCACAAGATGGGCTTCACCCTTACCGTCTTTCATCGGCAGGACGCCGTCCAGCATCCAACCCATCCCGTTCCTTCCCACGAAATCCACCAGACGGATTTCCAGGAGCTGCTTTCCTTCCAGGTCCTTTTCCGGAATCCTCGAAAGGAGTTCCTCTTCCCAGATTGAGTCGACCTCATGGACAGCTCCCGAGGGAGCGATTCCGAGGGTGTCACCGAGTGAGCCGTAGAAGATGATGCTGCGTTTTTCCCTCAGATCACTCAGGACCGCTATCCCCTGTTCGGCGAAAGCGTAGGCCGCGGCGACCGTCTCCAGATGAAGGGGCGAAGAAGATTCTTCACGGGGAAAGGCCTGTGAAAAGAAGGTGGAATCGAGATGTTCCCTTGCGGAAGGCATACTGATGGTTATTTTTGACTATTGTACTTGATATAATGATACTATAACTTTGCGAAGTTAAAAAAATCAATGGTTATTATGAAAAAATCCATACTCCTCGCCTCACTTCTGGCGCTCTCTCTTTCCGCATCGGCACAGACCCTCGACCGCATGCAGTGGTTCAACGAACCCGAGTCCTGGGAAATCAAGGACAATGTCCTCACGATGGACGTCACTCCCCAAAGCGACTACTGGAGGATATCCCATTACGGATTCACCGTTGACGACGCCCCGTTCCTCTACACCACCCGCGGAGGTGAATTCGAGGTCAAGGTGAAGATTTCCGGAGAATACAAGGTACGCTTCGACCAGGCCGGACTCATGCTCCGCATCGACAAGGAGAACTACATAAAGACCGGCATCGAATATGTTGACGGGAAGTACAACCTCAGCGCAGTTGTGACGCATCACACCAGCGACTGGAGCGTAATAACCCTTGACAGACCCGTTCCTTACATCTGGATAAAGGCCGTGAGAAGGCTCGACGCCGTCGAGGTGTTCTACTCTTTCGATGACAAGGAGTACATCATGATGAGGAACGCCCCTCTGCAGGACAACTCCCCCGTGATGGTCGGCCTCATGGCAGCCTGCCCGGACGGACAGGGCTTCAAGGCCAAATTCGAGAACTTCACGATCAAACACCTTCCCGACCAGAGAAGGGTCGAATGGCTCGAGAAAAATCAATAAACCGCATTGACGGAAAGATAATCTCCCTTTATCCGATTCTCTGTGAAATAGCCCTCGCCATGGTGTCTTTCGGGCGCCGTCGGCGGGGGTTTACGCATTCTTGTCTGGAACAAAAATGGAAGCTATTCCCCCCGAAAAGTGTATCGTCTTTGATTAATTCCCCCCGAAAAGTGTATCGACTTTGAATAATTCCCCCAAAAAAGTGCATCCGCTTTGAATAATTCCCCCAAAAAAGTATCATCCATCGCTGCTACAACACAAATACACCGGAACTGCCACTTGACGGCAATGCAACTGAAGACGTTTTCAAGGTCTATCCTACGGACATCGGCATCCTTATGGCCATGCTTGATCCAAGTACCCGTGCCGATGTTCTCCAAGGAGATCTCTACGGCAACAAAGGTGCCATCTTCGAAGGAGTCATGGCTGATTTCCTGCATAAGAAGGGGCAGAATCTCTATTATTACCACAAAGACGGTGGCTTGGAACTGGACTTTCTCATCAGGCAGAAAGGAGAATGCATACCCTGTGAAGTCAAAGCTTCCTCCCACAGAGCCAAGAGCTTACAGACTGTACTGAACCATCCGGACAAGTATCATATCCATCACGCCATCAAATTTGGCGACTACAATGTAGGCCGAGTTGGCGCTACGCTCACCGTTCCTTCATACATGGGTTTCTTACTTGAGTTCGATGGCGTAGAAGATATAGATCTGCCCATTTTGGACATCGACGAGGTGAACCGACTGGCAAGCCTGATGTTTGAGGGAGAATAACAACGGTGTGCGCATCCAAAGCGATAGCCGCTTCTTCTTTGGCAGGAGTAGAGAAAACCGCTACACTCCTGAAGAGACCGCCTTCAATCCTATTACGGAAGCGATGAGGGTGACGATGAAGAAAAGTCTCCAGAAAGTGGCCGGTTCCTTGAAAAGGAATATTCCGAGAAGAACCGTTCCGACGGCACCTATTCCGGTCCAGACGGGATAAGCCGTACCGATGGGGATTGTTTTGGTGGCCTTTGCCAGAAGAATCATGCTAAGGGCCGAAACGGCCACGAAACCGGCATACCATGCGGTGGCCTCCCAGCCGTCAGCCACCTTAGCTTTGCCAAGGCAGAACGTGAATCCGCATTCACACAGCCCGGCAACAATCAGAATGATCCAATTCATATTTTTCCGATGTTGTCCTTCCCGAGGGCTGCAGAGTATCCGGCGTCTCCTTCCGAGGACGTGCAAAGATACGCCAAAAGGGCGGTTTCCCAAAACCGGATTCGAAGGTGACGCAAAAAAAGACTCATCAGAAGTTGTCCGATGAGTCTTTCCAAATATCCTGGTGGCCTTGCGGCTGAATAGAATCTTCGAAATCTTACCCAAAACAACATATCAGATATTGTTCCAAGCCGGTTCCATCTTGCGGGAACCCTGTTTTTTCTCCTCAAAACTGCGTATTGTCTTGGCCACATTTATAAGATGGTCCGCTATACGTTCGGTATCGGAAGAGAGGGAAAGGAACTGGACACCGGCCTCCGGAGTGCAAAGACCCCTTCTCATACGGACGATATGATTCTCCTCCATCATGTCGGTATAATCGTCGGTCTTCTCCTCGATCTCATTCGCCTTTTCGAGAGCGTCGAAGTCCTCGTCCCTGTATGAATGGACGGTCTGGATGTAGAGATCGTCAAGGAGCTTTTTGAGCTGGCTTATCTCATAAAGGGCGTCATCCGAGAAATTCGTTTGCGAAGCGGTCAGCTCTTCAGCGTATTCGACGATGTTCTCGGCGTAGTCTCCGATTCGTTCTATATCACGTACAGTACGGAAAGTTGTCGAAAGATAGACGTGGTCCCTGTCGCTCAGTCCCCTACGGTCCGAAAGCTTGACCACATAATCGGCGATCGCCTTGTTGAGGAAGTTTATCTCGTCCTCAATTTTCATGAACTGGTCCTTCTCCGTGTAATCCAGCTGTGAGATGATCCGAAGAGAGCGGTCGACATTGTCCTTGGCGAGTTCCGCCATACGGAGAATTTCTCTTCTGACCTGTCCCACGGCGATGGCCGGAGTACGGAGCATGTTGTCATCCAGGTAACGGAAATGGAAGGCGGGAGCCTCCGCCTCAGCCTCCTTCTTCCCGGGCAGGAGCCTGCACACGAAATCCACCAGAGCCTTGGTCAGAGGGAGCATCACGATCACGGTAACGACATTGAAGACCGTATGGAACATCGCGAGCTGAGTCTGGGGAGCACTGGGGAAAATGCGGGCGAAAAGAACTCCGAAGCCGCCTCCGGTCACTTTGTCCAGAATGAATCCCAGCACGAGGAAGAGGATGACACCGGAACAGTTGAAAAGAAGGTGGATAAGGGCGGTACGCCTTGCGTTGAGACCGCTGGTCGCACCGGCGAGAATCGCCACAACGCAGGATCCGACGTTGGATCCCATCGTGAGGAATATACCCTGGTCAAGGGTGATGAGGCCGGACACCACCATCGCGAGGGCGATGGAAGTCATGACCGAAGAACTCTGGATGATGGCGGTAAGAACAGCTCCGGTAAACACCAGAAGAAGAGGATTCCCGATGGAAGCGAGGAATGTCTTCACCGAATCGAGCGCCGCGAATGAATCCATCGATCCGCTCATGAGTGCGAGTCCAACGAACAGCATTCCGAATCCTGTCAGGATACCGCCAATCGTCTCCATGGCTTCCTTCTTCGAGAAGAGCATCAGGAACGCTCCGAGTCCCGTAAGTGCGGAGAATATCGCGGTCATCGAGACTCCGCCCGACCCGAACATACCGAGTGCGACGATCTGCGCCGTCACGGTCGTACCGATGTTGGCTCCGTAGATGAGAGTTGCAGCCTGGTACAGGGAAATGATTCCGGCGTTGACGAAACCGATCGTCATGACGGTGGTCGCTCCTGAACTCTGGATGACGGCCGTACTGACCGCTCCGATTCCTACGCCGAGGAGTTTATTGGAGGAAGTCTTTGCGAAGAGTCTTTTCAGTGCATCGGAAGAAGCCGATTCGAGATAGCCGCTCATCATCTTGCAGGCGACAAGGAAAATACCTATTCCGGAGAGTAGGGCAAGAAGGGCGGACAGGATTGCGGTTGTGTTCATAGAAGGATTGTTTCGTCGGCCCCACGGCTATGGGATGTTGTCCGACATCCGCAAGTGTCCGTAGCGGCATATTTAATCGGTGCGAAGATAGTCCCGCAATATTACGATATCGTAATCGCGATGTTAAAATTCCGTTAAAACGGCTTTAACATAAACGAAACACTTTCTTATGGACTTGTCAACAATGATTTTACGTCTCTTCCTGAAGGAAATCAAAGCGCGTAGTCGAGCCTCATTATCCTGACCGGGACTTCCCCTCCCCTGTAGAGGTGACTCAGAAGATTCTCCCTCCCGGTATCGACGAAGCCGCATTTTTCCATGACCCTTCCAGAAGCGGGATTGTCAAGGAAAAAGTCACTCCAAAGGGTAATGAAGCCGACGGTATTGAAGCAGTAGTCCACCATGAAGCGAAGGGCTTCGGTGGCCAGTCCCCTGTTCCAGTAGGGCTTCCCTATCCAATAGCCGAGTTCGGCGTCATCAGGTCCTATGTCGATGTTGCTTTCCCCGAAAACGTAGTACCCCATGCAGCCAATGAGTTCACCCTTATCCTTGAGGACAAGAGCCCAGGTATGGTCATTGGAAAAGATGTTCCTGATCACTTCGAGACTTTCCTCCACACTCCCGTGCGGAGGCCAACCTGCCCTCGGGCCCACATCGGGGTCCGAAGCCAAACGGAAAAGGGCGGGAGCGTCTTCTTCGCTCCATGGACGGAAAAGGAGTCTACTTGTCTGCATTTCCATAGCGGGAATCATTTTTTGAGGAACTGCTGATAACGGTCCCATTTCTCCGAAGCTCCTTCCAGGGAATCATCCTCATTGAAGGGAGTAGGGGTAAAACTCTTTCCGAATGGATTCCAGTTGCCCACGGCGACCCCGTCCCTTAGGATAACGGGATAGAATATTCCGGAATTGTTGTGAGCCCGATGGACATGATCCGTAGGCAGAATAAGGTCACGGCTCTTGTATCCGATGAGATACTCGTCATACGGAGGAAGAAGGATGATTCCCCTCCGGAATCCAGCCACTCTGGCATCCCTATGGACGTAGAAAGTCCGGTTCTTCAACTTGAGGGGAACGATGTCTCCTCCGGAAAGTTCGATTCCCCTGCGGCAGTCCCCCTTTGTAAGCCCGGACCACCACACGAAATCTTCCAGTGTCGAAGGAGAATGGCTCCGGAAATATTTCTCGGAAAGCATCATCAGGGAAGCGTCCCGATCCATCGGAGGACGGAAAGGAACCTTTTCGTCAGTAAGGGAGTAAGTGGCTTTCGAAGGGTGGAGATCCCCGCTGCAGAGGGTTCCCGAGAGTTCCGCAAGGCGAATATGGAACGATAGTCTATGGTCCTCCATCATGATCCCCTTTTCGGAAAGCGCTGTCGCGAAATCCTGCTTCGTTGCGCTACGAAGGGAAGCGGCGGTCATGCAAAGGATCTCACGTGTCCGGCCTATCTCCTCCTCGGTAATCCTGTATCCTGCCGCATGCATCCATCCCGTTGTGACGGAAAATCCTCCCGGAGAACAAAGGTCAAGCATCCAACGGTAATCTTCCGCGCTCACCAGCTGCCAAGTACCCCGGAGAAGATGAAGGCGGATGATCTTTCCGCTGTCGTAAGCCTTTCGGAAGGCTTCGGCCGAAGGACGGCGTGTCCTCATCCCGACGGCCCACCTCATCATCCTGTATTCCTGCGCCTGCATCGCCCCGAAATGAGACACCACTTCCTCCGGAAGGGAAAACTTCGGAGAAGACAGGTGCTGCGAAAGAAGGCGTGCGGATACGATATTCATTGCTATGGAAAAATGAGGGGTTCAAAAATACCACCAAAAAGCGACACGGCAAAACTGATTTGGAGCCTTCGTCTCAGAAAAGGCCGACAACCACGTTCCAGAAAAGATAACGGACGGCCTTGCCTATGAAAAGCATCAGAAACGTAAGACCCCTGGGGGCCTTGTAGAAACCAAGCGAAAGGACAGTGAGGTCCCCAACCACAGGGAACCAGCTGAAAAGGGCCAGCCAGACACCGTACTTGGAAACTTTCTCCTGCTGCTCGAGGAGTTTCTCACGGGTGACCTTGAACCATTTCTCGATCCATTCCCATTTGCCGAGCCACCCGAGGTAAAAAGTGAAAAGGCTGCCCAGGAAACTTCCGCAGGTCGCCGCCACGAAACATCCCAGATGCTGCCCCGTCGTAGCGAGGATGGCGACGTACAGCACGTCGGAACTGAAGGGCACTATGGACGAAGCCAGTGCACTTCCGAGGAAAAGGCCTAGCAGGCCGAGACTTTCCAACCATTCCATACGTAAGACGTTTTCTTCCGATTCTTCCCCGAAAGAATCAAACCTGTCAAAGGGCTTATGCTTCCACCGAGAAATTGCCTTCGTCATCCTTGACGATGCAGTCACCCTCGTTAACCGTGACGAACCCTTCGTCCGTCAGAAGGGACAGCATCGAGAATCCCATGCAGAAATAAGGTGCGAGCACCTTGTCCCCGCAAAAGGATTTCACCTCATCGAAATTCGTGCCGGTATAACGGAGTTTTGTCATCGGAGTTCCCGTTGCTTTTCAAGGCCGCAAAAATACTAAAAAGAAGGCAATGTCCCGTTTTATCCGGTCCCAAATAATATCGCTGCGTGATGAAAAACATAAAGAAAAGTCATATCTTTGTGAAAGATGGGGGACGATCGCCGCATTTTCCCGCTATCCTCCCCTTTTTGACCACTAATTATACGACCATGCTTTTCGCTCTCCTTCTCTTCCTTTTCTCGCTCCTCACTTCGTACGGCGAACGCCATGCGGATGATGAAAAGGATGTTCCGGACAAAGGAGAAGGGATGGGACCCGAAGGCGAAAAGAAAGAAGAAAGCGATTCAGATCAAAAAACGGAATGAAAAGACTGTTTTTCTCAATCCTCGCCCTCTGGTTTTCCCTTTCCGCCATGGGGCAGATCCGTCTGCCTTCCCAGGTGGGTGATTACATGGTTCTGCAGCAGAACACAGAGGCATCCCTTTGGGGATGGGCCCCGAAAGGGCGGACTGTCACCGTATCCCCTTCATGGAGCGGGGACAGGTATTCGGTGAAAGCCGATGAAGACGGCTTCTGGAAAATAGCCGTCCCTACTCCAGAGGGCAGTTTCGAAGAAAAGACGATAACGATATCCGAAGGGAAGAATTCCGTGGAAATCAAACATGTCCTTATCGGAGAAGTATGGCTGGGCAGCGGACAGAGCAACATGGAAATGCCCCTCAAGGGCTTCAACAACTGCCCCGTCGAAAACAGCATGCAGGAAATCGCCGAAAGCGGACGCTACCGCGGCAAGATACGGTACAGCACCGTCCCCACTACAGTCGCCTACACTCCCCTGGAGTCCTCCGGAGACGGATGGAAGGAATGCATTCCCGACAACGCCCCGGAATTCGGTGCGGCCGGATATTTCTTCGCCAAGAACCTCGTTGACGTTCTCGACGTTCCGGTCGGGATAATCAACAACGCCTGGGGCGGAAGCAGCGTTGAAGGATGGCTTCCGAGGGAAATCGTCTCCACCTACGAAGGTGTCCCTTCGGATCCGGAAGAATGCGAAAAGATCCAGGTGCCGATGCTGCGTCCTACCATAATGTACTACGGGCAGTGGGCACCGGTGAGGAATTACACCTTCAGAGGCATCATCTGGTACCAGGGAGAAAGCAACGTGGACAATCACGACAGCGAATACGCCGAAAGGATGTCGACCCTCATCAAACTCTGGAGAAAGGAAAACGGGAAGAATCTTCCGGTCTATATGGTTGAAATCGCCCCTTACGCACAAAACAATGACCCCGACAGAGTGGACTCCCCCATCCTCAGGGAACAACAGCACAAGGTGACGGAGTTGGTCCCCGATACCTATATAATAAGTACGGCCGACCTCGTTTACCCTTATGAGACATCCCAGATCCATCCCGCGAAGAAAAAGGAA
>ODAI011550843.1_pt1 | contig 16228 bp, 13 predicted proteins | sample 1539321 | NCBI WGS metagenome assembly ODAI01 (sample SAMN02144231, study PRJEB22623) | gut metagenome | biome: sheep rumen | host: Ovis aries | place: New Zealand
CATGAGCGGAAAAAGCGGAATCGGGGCTTTCATAGACGGAGTGCTTCCCCATCTTGTTGAAAGCGGACATAATCTTGTGCTGCTGGGAGATGCAGTGAAACTTGCGCATTACAGGGGGCCTTCCGTGGATGTTGTGCCCTGCGCCGTGAAAATGTTTTCCATCAAGGAGCTGTTCTTTTTCCCCAGGGATCTTCTTAAAATCATAAACAGCACAGATGCGTATTTCTCACCCTATTGCAATATTCCCGGCGGAATAAAGGTGCCTGTTTTCTCCACGATACACGATGTTGTTTTCCTTGACATACCCGAACTTGCAGGACATCTGGGGACTTTCGTGCGCAAAATGATTTACCGTCTTTCGATCCGCCGCTCCAAGGAGATTTTCACGGTCTCGGAGTTCAGCAGGGGACGGATTATGGAAAAACTTAAATGCAGGAAACCTGTCACGGTTGTATCCACGTCAACACCTGAATTTTTCATAGACAGAGAACACAGCGCAGAAAAAAAAGACTATGTGATTTTCATAGGAAACATAAAAACACACAAGGGACTTCAGACTCTTATTCCTGCTTTCGTCAAATTCAGGGAGGAGTTCCAAGCGGGAAAGGATTTGCCCCGTCTTCTTATTGTGGGCGAAAAAGACAATTTCCGTACCAAGGACAGTTCACTGGAAAAATACATAGAGGCTTCGGAGGAAAACGGCATTGTCTTCACGGGATTTGTTTCAAACGAAGATTTGAGGACTATGCTCAGGGAGGCACGTATTCTGGTACAGCCTTCTTTCTACGAGGGATTCGGTCTTCCTCCGCTTGAGGCTCTTGTTTCCGGTACACGTGCCCTTGTTTCCGACATCCAGGTGTTCAGGGAAGTGTATTCGGAAATGCCGGTGACTTTCTTCAAAACAGGAGATTCCGACGATTTGTGCAAAAAGCTGACTGAAATGTGGAAGGAGGATCCTGTGCCGCCTTCGTTCGAAAATCCATATTCATTCAAGAGGACAACACGGGCCGTCATTTACAGAATCGAGGAAGTCTGCGGCCTGAAAAAGGACTTGGAAAATTAGATTATTAAGGGCATTTCTAAAAAACGCTTTGCAAATGCAGTATTATCTTTGATATGCAGCGCGGGCATTTTGCTGAAAATGATGTTTTTGGAAACTCACTTGTTTTTTCCTAAAGATTTGTGGGTGCAATCTGAAATAATCTCAAATCAGTTCGCGGAGGAAGGAATTCAGAAACAGTATGCCTTTTTTGTTCAGGGCATATCTTCCGTCTTTTACGGGAGTGGTCATTCCCTTGTCGGTGTATTTTTTCCACAAACCGTTTTCCCCGAGCCTCTCCGAAAGATTTCCGTTCCATCCTGCTCTTGTGTAGCGTCTTCTGTATTCATCCTCACTCACTCCTTCCAGGGTTCTTAGAGCCATCATAAGGAATTCGAATTCCAGTGTCTCTGCATCAAGATTTTCCACGTCGCGTGGAAGGTCTCTTTCATCCCTCGTCATATCCCTCTCTGATGCCGTATCGGTGGAAAGCCAGAAGTCAGTATAGCGGAAAATGTCGGTTGTGTCAGTCCACCTGAGCGCGTGCGGCTCCCCGTCGAATGAATATACAGTGCCAGTGGCTCCTGCTCCTATTCCGATGTAGTTCTCCTGCCTCCAGTAGGCGAGATTGTGGCGGCTTTCAAATCCCTTTTTTGCGAAATTCGAAACTTCGTACTGCTTGAATCCCGCTTTTTCCACCAAATCACGGCCCAGCATCCACTGTGCGTCGGCTTCATCCTCGTCCCAGAACTCTCCGTGTTCTATACGGCGGGCGAGGGGTGTTCCGTCTTCTATCGTAAGTGTGTAAAGCGATATATGGTCGGCGTTCCATGAAAGGATTTTTTCAACCGAATTCAGGTATTCGTCCCTGCTTTGTCCGGGAAGTCCTGCCATCACGTCAAGATTAAGGCTTCCGTTCCATTTTGAATTCACAAGTTCAAGTGCTTCGAGAGCCTTTTTTGAACTGCAGTTCCTGTGCACGGATTTTAGTGCATTGTCGCACAGACTCTGTATGCCCATCGAAAGACGGGTCACGCCCGAGTTCTTTGCTGCCGCAAGTTTTCCTTCCGTGAGTGACTGTGGATTCACTTCAAGCGTGATTTCACCGGGTGATAAACGGCTTCCGGACGCTTCAACAAGACCTTGAATCAGGCTTTCAATCGACTCAGGCTCAAGCAGACTCGGAGTGCCGCCGCCTATGTAAATGGTCTTCCATCTTTCCACCGAACAGGCTGAAGCATACCAGCGCGCCTCATTGACAAGGGCCCTTACGTATCCCGGGGCAACGGAAGAGCCTTTTGCAAGAGAAAAAAAATCGCAGTAGTCGCACTTCGAGGCACAGAAGGGGATGTGCACATACAGACTGCACTCAGGAGAGGAATCCATTTTTCAGAAAAGACGTATTTTATTAAAGGGAAAATACTGAAGCAGTGCCTTTCCTTTGATGACCGAATGCTGCACAGGTCCCCAAAGACGGGAATCGGAAGCTTCTATGCGGTTGTCTGCCAGCACGAAATACTCGTCTTTTCCAAGTGTGATTGTGTCCATATTGCCGGAAGAAACAAGGCCGTCCCATTCTGCGGGAACTGAATAAATCTTCAGGTCGTAATCTTTGTCTGAAAGCTCGAATTCGGTCAGGAACTGGCTCTGTCCCCTCGGTTTCACGTAAATCACATAATCCTTCATGTAAATCTGGTCGCCGGGAAGTCCCACAACGCGTCTGAGCATCGGCTTTCCGGAAATGCGGTTCGTGTGGCCGAAAGGATAATACTGCTGCAGGGTGAAGAATTCCACAATGCGGTTCACGAATGCCTTGGGTGCCGGAATCTTTTCTCCGTCAAGGCTCGAAAGATAAACCACGTCGCCTCTTCCCGGGGTTCTTACCAGAGGAGTGATGAACACGGCTCCATTTTTTGGGATGTCAGGATCCATGGAAGATGAACGCACCAGCACCGGAAAAAGCACAAGGTTCAAGAGGAGAGTCAGAAAAAGTATCACGGACAGGGCAAGCACAAGTCCGAATGTGATATTACGCTTGCGGGTCCGTCTCATTTCAAATGAATAATCATATACGTTTTGTTTCATTGTAACCTTTATACTATCATATAGGTTAAATGGTTGCAAGCAAGTTGAACCATAAATTTCAATTTGCACTGCATATCGGTATGCGGAATTCATGGGGGTCAGGGTGTTTCCAATGACCTGGGGCAGACCAAAAACTTTGTTGCGTAGCGTCATTCCGAAACGAGTTCAGCATGACAATACTTTTGGGTCAGCCCCATGACAATACTTTTGGGGCCGCTCCAATAACCTGTCTGACTTTCCGGAATCCTTCAACATGGAAAAAGTTCCTGAAGGCGGGACCCTGGAGAGCTGTACTATAGACTTTTTGTTGAAAATGGTATATAGTATGAAGATATGGATGAAGGACGTAAGATTATCGCGCAGAACAAAAAGGCATATTTCAACTATTCCGTGGAGGAAAAAATTGAATGTGGCGTTGTTCTCGTGGGAACGGAGGTGAAATCAGTGAAGGCCGGGAACGTGTCGTTTGCAGACAGTTTCGCACTCATTGAAAACAACGAGGTCTGGATGCAGAATTTCCAGATTGCCGAGTATTCGTACTCTTCCGTTTACAATCACAGTCCCGAACGCAGGAAAAAGCTTCTGCTGCACAAAGACCAGATAAAAAGACTGCGGCGAAAGATTGAAGAAAAAGGATTCACTCTGGTTCCGCTGGACTTCTATCTTAAGGACGGACGTGTGAAGGTGACGCTTGGAATCTGCAAAGGTAAAAAGCAGTTCGACAAACGTGCCTCCATAAAGGAACGGGATGTGAACAGAGATATAGCCCGGGAATTCCGGAAGGACTTGCAATAGGGGAAAGACCCGCATCAAGAGGTGCTTATGAAAAGACATACATTTTTGCAGGCAGTACTGATTCTCCTTTTGACCGTGCCCGTTTTCGCACAGAAATCGGTTGCTTTTTACGCCACCGTATCAGAATCAGACGACTCAAATATGATTGCAATGACCACGGATCTTTTCTTCACCCAGCTTCAGGGACTTGAGGGATATTCCGTTGTGGACAGGAGGGACATCACATTCACCCCTGAAACAACATACGACAACGACATAGCATTTTACGCTGAGATACAGGAAAAAGACGGAGGATGGGCCTGCAGCCTGAACGCCTTTACAAAGGGAGACGCAAAGGACTCATCGCTTACAAAGATATATGCCTCGTACTACAAGATTCTCCTTGACGCAAAGGCATCCCTCGAAAGCCTCCTTGCATCGCTCGAAGACAAGCCGCAGGAAAACGGCTCGACCGAAGCTTTGAATGAGGCCCCCGTATCAGCAACCCTGGACACACTGGCCGGCACGTGGACTGGAGAGCAGCTCATAGACAAAATCATAATCCTCCGCGGTGGAAAAGGTTTTGTAATCTTTAAAAACGGAGCCAGCATGAACATAACCGTCACGCTGAAAGGTTCTTCGGTGCTTATTACGCAGAAGGGCCGTTCCAACGCATCTTTCTTCCCCGAATTGAGCCGTGAGCTTGCCCTGAAAAACGCTGCGAATGCTGAACCCATCTCGTGGAATATGACGATGACGGGCCAGCAGTCTATGAAAGGCACTAAGACAACGCTCGTGGAAGACGAGGAATCCGAAACCGGAATTGCAAAGGGCACTTTCGAAGTGGAGTGGAAAAGACAGTAAAGGGCATCTGTGGAAAACGCTTTGCAGCGACTGTATTTAACTTTGGCAGAATTGCAGACACCGCGGACTTCAGGAGTCTATAACAACAGCCCCCTGCCTGAGCACTTTGATTCCGCCGTCCAGAACGGAGACGATGGTGGAGGGAACAGAGCCTTTTTTGTCTCCGTCATCCACAATCAGGGGAACCTCTCCTGAAAATTCACTCTCAATGCCTGCCACGGTGTCAATCACGGGAAAACCGCTTCTGTTCACGCTGGTACTGAAAATGGGAGCACCCGTCTCCCTGATGACATCCCTGAGCCATTTGTCTCCCGGGCATCTGAACGCAACGGTTTCAAGAGTTGAGCACAGGGGTGAATCTTTTTTAACAGGAACAATCACGGTAAGCGGACCGGGCCACTTTTCAAAAAGCACAGGAGGAATCTTCACGGCACTGAAAGCCTCAATGTCCTGCGGAGAAGAAATCAGATGGATGAAGGGCTTTCCCCCGTCGCGTCCCTTGATTTCACGGATTTTTCTGTCGGCATTGAAACAGGATTTTCCCTTTAAATCAACAACCGCACTGAAACCGTAGACTGTATCGGTCGGAATAATCACCACTTCCCCGGAAACAAGATGAGAAACAGTCTTGGAAACGGAATCCAGGTCATCCTTAGCGCATGTCATACATAGCCGTCCCGTCAGCAGTGGCGTATCTTATTTTTCTTGAACCGAAATGAATGAGACCCCTGCTGTAATCAAAGAGCAGAAGCACTAGATATAATAGGAGGAAAACAATCACACCCACGCCCTTGCACAATCTCTCGGGGATAAACTCCGACTCCGTATGCTTCAGCACAGTGCCCGCATCGTAAATCTGAGTCTCGTTTGTGGCAAGACCGCTTATCTTCACAAGTTTTTCACCCTCGTGAATATATCCAAGCCTCTTCGCGTAGGCGGCAACCATATCCATATCCTTCTGAAGTGCTATTTTCTCCATCGAAAGCTGGTCGTTTGTATGTTGGATTTCAGCCGTATTCGCACTCAAAAGCATCTTCTGCCGCTGCATCTGCTCGGTGGCCCATAATCCGTCCCGACCTCCCACAAAGGAAAGGACAACATAAAAGAGAGTACCCACACAGGCGGCGATTAAAAAACGGCAACGAATCATAATACTCAGTCTATCGGCATTTTTCAGTGCAATATGAACACTTCGGAAGATTTTCAGAACGAAAGGCCTCTTTTGCGGCATACGCACCGCTCACTTTACTTCGGAGCACCTCTGTGATTTTTCTTCGATTTCCTTCCGCCATTCAACAGGCTTCTGTTGATTGAAAATTATGCGGCAACACGATTATCACCTTCCAAGTCCGCACTTCAAACTAAACTCCTACGCCCGATTGGAGCCCCGCGTCAGCGTTCCGAATTGAAAGCTTAAGCTTCAAGGCGGAATGGAGCGTTAGCGGAAGGGCGGAAAGCGGGAAATGCAGGGGTGGGCGCAAGCCGCAGACGGGGCCTGCCGTCCAAAAAAAAAACTTCAGCTTTTCGGGGTGGATTTTGAATTTTTTTGAAGCAGAACATGAAATTAAGAGTTCACAAACGATAAAAAATGTGCTAAAATATTGCCGATTTGATTTTTATTTACTATATTGTATATAACCTAGTTTTTTGGTGGATTTTTTCACTGAAGACGGATGAATTTTATAGAAGAAAGTGTGATGCTTTCACAACCATCAGGAAGAGTGGCTGACCTGGCGGAAAACTAACATAGAAAGTCCTGCAATATGGGCTAGGAGTACGGTATGGCAGAAAATCTGCTTGAGATTCAAAACGTCAGTGCGGCGGCCGGTGGAAAGGCGATTCTGCACAATATTTCATTTAACATCAGGCCAGGAGAGATTCATGTCCTTATGGGGCAGAACGGTGCGGGAAAGTCGACTCTGGGCAATGTTCTTATGGGAAGTCCCGAATATGAGCTTACCGAGGGTAGGATTATTTTCGATGGCAACGATATTACCGGGGAAGACACCGATAAACGTGCAAAAGCAGGTATGTTCCTTACTTTCCAGGATCCGCTTGAAGTGCCGGGAATCAGTCTTGAGTCATTTATCCGCACAAGCATGCAGCAGATAACGGGTGAAAGGGTGAAGCTTGCTGCGTTCAAGAAGGAACTTGAAGATGCCATGGATGTTCTGAACATGAATCATAGCTATGCCGAGCGTGAACTGAACGTTGGGTTTTCAGGCGGTGAGAAGAAGAAGGCCGAGATTCTGCAGCTTTTGATGCTTAAGCCGAAGTTTGCGATTCTTGATGAGACCGACTCCGGACTCGACGTTGATGCTGTGCGCACGGTGAGCAAGGGTGTGGAGGAATTCCAGAAAAAGGTCGGCGGCGCACTGCTTATCATAACACACTCGACGCGCATTCTCGAGAGTCTCAAGGTTGACAGAACGCATATCATGGTACGCGGACGCATCGTGAAGGAGGGAGATGCCTCCCTTGTTGACGAAGTGAACAGAAACGGATTCGACAAGTTGATTCCCGAAGACATAAAGGAAATGGAAAGAAAAGAACGTCTTGCCGCTGCTGCAAAGGCAGCCATGGAAGCAGTCAAGTCTGCGGAAATCGGAGGCGGTGTCTGATGGCAGAGGAAAAAACTCAGGTGGCAGACATTGACCAGTCGGTCTATGATTTCCGTTTCGAGGAGTCCGAAAAGGATTTCTACAAGGTTCGGAAAGGACTTGACGAGTCTGTTGTGCTCAGGATAAGCGAGGAAAAGAAGGACCCGGAGTGGGTGAAGGAACTGCGGTTAAAGTCTCTGAAGATTTTCAATTCAATGAATGAGCCTGACTGGGGCCCTGACATCCATGACCTTGACGTTCAGCAGATTGTGCATTACGTGAAGCCGAAGACGCAGATGGCGGCAAAATGGGAGGATGTTCCTCAGGACATAAAGGACACTTTCGAAAAGCTTGGAATTCCCGAGGCGGAAAGAAAGAGTCTTGCAGGTGTCGGAGCACAGTATGACAGCGAGGTGGTTTACCACAACGTGAAGGAAGAGGTTGCAAAGCAGGGTGTGATTTACACCGACATGGAAAGTGCGGTGAACGGCGAGTATGCAGACCTTGTGAAGCAGTATTTCATGAATGTGATTCCCCCGACCGACCACAAGTTTGCGGCGCTGCACGGTGCAGTCTGGAGCGGAGGAAGTTTTGTCTATGTGCCGAAGGGCGTGAAGGTTTCTGTTCCGCTTCAGTCTTATTTCCGTCTCAATGCGGCGGGCGCCGGTCAGTTCGAGCACACCCTGATTATTGTAGACGAAGGTGCCGACGTGCATTTCATCGAGGGATGTTCGGCTCCCAAATACAATGTGGCGAATCTTCATGCCGGATGTGTTGAATTGATTGTGAAGAAGAATGCCCATCTGCGCTACAGCACTATAGAAAACTGGTCGAAGAATATGTACAATCTGAACTCGAAGCGTGCAATCGTTGACGAGAACGGAAAAATGGAATGGGTGAGCGGCTCTTTCGGAAGCCATGTTTCCTATCTCTATCCTACGACCATTCTTAAGGGCGACCATTCACTGTGTGAGTTCACTGGAATCACGTTCAGCGGAAAAGGGCAGAGCCTTGACACCGGTGCGAAGATGATTCACGTGGGTAAGTGGACTTCCAGCGTCATAAACTCAAAGTCCATCTCAAAGTCAGGCGGACTCAACACATACAGAAGTTCCATCGTGGTGAACAAAGGCGCAAAGCATGCCAAGGTTTCGGTCAACTGCGACTCCCTGATGCTTGATGCCGAAAGCAATTCCGACACAATCCCCGCCATGAACATTATGACGGATGACTGCGACGTGGGCCACGAGGCAAAAATCGGACGCATTTCCAACAAGGCGATTTTCTATCTTATGAGCCGCGGAATCAGCGAGGACGAAGCGCGCGCACTGATTGTCTCTGGATTTGCGAATCCTGTGAGAAAGGAACTGCCGCTTGAGTATGCGGTGGAAATGAACAATCTCATCCGTCTTGAGATGAAAGGAACTTTGTGATGACGAGTACAAAACTTTCTGCAGACGTGAACCAGTTTCCATCAATCACCTGGCACCATCTGCATATAAACCACGGACACTTCGAGGGAAAAGTCGAGGCAGAGATTGAGCCTTCCGTTTCATCAGTGCCCGATGGAATCCGTTTTGAGAGGAAAAATCTTTCCGAAGCATTCGGGAACGAAAAGCACGTTCAGACGCAGCTCGGGAAGGCCTTTGACGCCGACATTGATGAGATGGAAAATTCGCTCGGCATAAAGGTGAATGAATACACCGTGGAAGCGGGAAAAAAACTAAATGACTTGGTGAAGATTTCATACAAGACATTCGGGGAAAAATTCCAGGCATCCGACACAGTGATTGCGGCCGGTGAGGGAAGTTTTTCCACATTCATCTTTGAGTATGAGGGCGAGGGCGAAGGTGAAGGCGTGTTCGGACACAGGGTGAGGATTCACTGCGCAAAAAATGCGGTGGTGCGTCTTGTGACTGTGAACCTTCTCGGCTCTTCGATTGTGCATTACAACGGCATCGGAACCGATGTGGATGACGGCGGACGTGTTGAGCTTACCCAGGTTGAGCTTGGCGGAAAGGAGTCGTTCTCAGGATCCTACCACAATCTTTTCGGATACAAATCAAGCTGCTTCGTGCAGGGGGGATATGTAGCCGGCGGAAAATCGAGCCTCGACATAAACTATGTGGCGCATCAGGAGGGATGTGGAAGTGATTCCTACTCCAATTTCAACGGCGTTCTTATGGACGATGCGAAAAAGACCTGGCGCGGTTCAATTGATTTTGAGAGGGGTGCGAAGGAGTCAAAGGGAGACGAGCAGGAAAATGTTCTTCTTCTGAGCCCGGATGTTGTGAACAAGTCCATGCCCGTAATCCTCTGTGACGAGGAGGATGTGGAAGGAAGGCACGGAGGCACTGTCGGAAAAATATCCGATGATGAACTTCTGTATCTTGAGACACGCGGAATCAACGAGGCGACGGCAAGAAGCATGATGATAAAAAGCCGCATAAACTCGATTGTCCGCTACATTCCGGACGCATCCATTGTAGAAAAAATTCAGAGCTTCTTGGAGGAAAATCTCTAATGGCATTAAGTGATTCGCGCAAGGACTTTCCAATCTTCAGTGAAAAGGAAAACGACGGTCTCATATATTTTGATAATGCGGCAACAACCCAGCGCCCCCGTCAGGTGATGGATGCAATTGAGTTTTTTTACCGCACCGCCAACGCAAACCCCTTGCGCGGACTCTATGCTCTCTCCGTGAAGGCAACGGATATGTACGAGGCATCCCGTGAGAAGGCGGCCTCTTTCGTGAATGCAAAAAAATCCTCTGAAATCATCTTTACCCGCAACGCAAGCGAGAGTCTGAACCTTGTGTCCTACACATGGGCGATGGCAAACGTGGAGGAAGGGGATGAGATTGCCGTTACTGCAATGGAGCATCACTCAAACCTGCTTCCCTGGAGGATGGCGGCCAATGCAAAAAAGGCGCGTCTTGTCTTCCTGGAATGCGGGGACGACGGCGTGATTTTGAAAGAGGAGTGGGAGAAAAAAATCAATGCCCGCACGAAGCTTGTCGCTGTGACGCAGGTGAGCAACGTGTTCGGCATCACAAATCCCGTGAAGGAAATCGCTTCCTATGCCCACAGGATTGGTAACGGCGGTAAAGGTGCCGTTGTCGTGATTGACGGGGCGCAGAGTACTCCTCATATCAAAGTTGATGTTCAGGACATTGATGCGGATTTCTTTGCATTCAGCGGGCACAAACTCTGCGGGCCGATGGGGATTGGAGTTCTTTACGGAAAAGAGGCCTTGCTTGAGGAAATGCCGCCGTTTATGCGTGGCGGTGAAATGATTGAATATGTCACAAGGGAATATGAGACTTATGCCGAACTTCCGCATAAATTCGAAGCCGGAACTGTGAATGCATCTGGAGCGGTCGGACTTGCGGCTGCCATAGACTACATCACTCAAATAGGGCTTGACAATATAGAAGAAAACGACAATCACCTGGCATCCCTTCTTATCGGCGATCTGAAGACAGTGCCTCATGTGCACATAATAGGGCATCCTGATCCGAACCGTCACTGCGGAATCGTTACATTCACGATAGATGGGGTGCATCCCCACGACATTGCATCCATGCTCGACAGTGAAAAGATTGCAATAAGGGCTGGTCATCACTGCGCACAGCCTTTGATGCAGAAGCTCGGAGTCGGAAGCACGGCGCGGGCAAGCCTTTACTTCTACAATACGGAGGACGAGGTTCACCGTTTTGCAGAAAAACTCTCGCAGGTAAGGAAGTGGATGGGACTTGATTAATGCAACGGGAGATTGTCCCCTTGTTATTTTTCTTGTTTTCAGTTAAAATTGGTTCTACTTATGAATATTGCATTGTTTTCGGACAGTTATCTGCCCACAAAAAGTGGTATCGTCACTGTTGTGATACAGCTCAGGGAAATCCTGCAGCAGATGGGGCATCATGTTGTAATCGTCACGGTTTCGAATATGGACCCTTCGTACAAGGAAGAGCCGGATCCATGTGTTCTGCGCGTTGAGTCCGTTCCTTCGCCTGTTGGAGACAATCAGTATGTGGGCCGTCCGGATACGGATGAAGTCCTTGCCTTTTTGAAAAAAAACAATGTCGAGATTATACATTCGCACACGGAATTCTTTATGGGTGCCTGTGCAATAAAATGCGGTAAAATCTTGAATATTCCGGTGATTGCTTCCACTCACACAATGTGGGAGGATTATTACCGCTACTATTTCAGTTTCGGAAGATTCGTTCCGCGCTGGGTCGTAAGAAAAATCGTGAAGGCGGTTTACAAGAAATTCTACGCTTTCATCAACGTGTCTGAAAAGGCCCGTAATTATTTCCTTCAGCCGTTCATGCTGCCGAAGACTCCCTCCACGGTGATTCCTAATGCGACCGATACAAAGAAATTCGTGGATTTGAACATAACTGAAGATGACAAGAATGCCTTGCGCGAAAGTCTACATATAAGCAGGGACGATACCGTTGTTCTTTATGTTGGACGCGTAGTCGAAGAAAAGCGGGTGGAGGAGCTGCTTCAGGTGATGAAAAGGGTCGTGAAGGGGCGTGACAACATCAAGATGCTGTTTGTCGGTTCCGGTGCGATGGAGGCCCGCCTTAAAAAGGAGACTGCAGAGGCTGGACTTCAGGACAAAATCATTTTCGCAGGGTTCATCGACTGGTTCAAGCTTTCGCGTTACTATGCAATCAGTCACATCTTCGTGACCACATCCCTTTCAGAAATGCATTCGATGACGGTTCTTGAGGCAATGGTCATGCATCTCCCGATTGTGTGCCGCCGCGACACAAGTTTCACCGACACGATTTTCCCCGGTGAAAACGGATATATGGTTGACACCGATGAAGAAATGGATGAAAAAATCTACGAGCTTTCCGATGACAGGAAAAAATGCCATGAAATGGGTGAGAAAAGTTATGCGCTTTCAAAGAATTTCCTTCTAGACGTGCACGGAAAAAAGACCGTGGCATTCTACAGGGAGGTTTTGAAGCACTACCCGAAACCCGTGACTTCTGATGAACTGGCCGCCGCAGTGCAGAATTATGCCTCTCTTGGCGTGTGAATTTAGGAAAATGAAGGGCTTTCTATTGACAAAATCCGTTTTTTAGGGATAGAATAACGTAAATGGACAGATGTGAATGTCTGTCGGATGTCTTTTATATGCGGGTGTAAAACCAAAGGGATCTTGAGAAAATCGGTTTTTCTAGGTGACTTTGGAATCTTTTTAACCCGGAAGATTTTAAGCCGTATTCTTTTGAACACGGAACGCATTTTTATAGAAATTAAGAGATACTTTTTTGTTTTCCTTGACAAATTACAGTAAGGGCGGATTTCTATCCGCTTATAAATTCTAAGATACTCATTTTATGGAGATTTTTCATGGCTTTTAGAAAGAAAGTGGATGCAGAGTCCGCAGAAGATGTGTCTGAGCAAAACGCTGTTTCAGAAGAGACTTCCCAAGTTGCGGCATCCGAAAGCTCTCAGAGCGCAGAATCAGAAAATGAAGGTGAAAAACCGGTAAAACCCAAAAGACGCAGAGTGGTGAGAAAAGCCGCGGCTTCAGAGGAGGTTCCCGAACAGGCTGCATCTGAAAATTCAGAACAGGCTCCTGTGGCACCGGCTGAGCCCCCGCACGAGACAACCAGGACAGAGGATGCCCCGGGTGAGGAGGGGCAGCAGGTTTCCCAGGAAGAAAACCGGCAGAATTCCGACTACAACAACGGCGGTCATTATCAGAGAAGAAACTACAACAACCGTTACAATAACAACAGAAGATTCAATAACAGATACAACAACGGAAACTATGAGCGGAATGCACAGGCAAGAATGGAAGCCGTTGAAGCCGCTCAACGCATAGAAAATCCCGAGGAATACGAATCAAAACCCCGCCTTTTAATCAACGACCTTACCAAAATGGGCATGCACGAACTCCGTGACCTTGCAATCCAGTACGGACTCAATGCAGACGATCTTGCCCCGATGAAAAAGCAGGATCTCATCTTCACAATCCTCAAGGCACATACCGAGCACGGTGGAATCATTTTTGCAAGCGGAGCACTTGAGATTCTCCCCGACGGGTATGGATTTTTACGCAGTCCCCAGAACAGCTATCTTCCCGGGCCGGATGATATCTACATTTCACCGAGCCAAATCCGTCTTTTCAATCTGAAGACCGGCGACACCATTTACGGACAGACAAGGAGTCCGAAGGAAGGCGAGAGATTTTTTGCACTTCTTCGCATTGAGACCGTAAACTACGATGAGCCCAGGGTTGCACAGACACGCATTCCGTTTGAGAATCTGACTCCTCTTTATCCGAATGAAAAACTGAGGCTTGAGACTGTGAGCACAGAACTCAGCACACGCATTGTGGATCTTTTTGTTCCGATCGGAAAGGGGCAGCGTCTTTTGATTGTGGCGCCGCCGAAAGCCGGTAAGACAATTCTTATGCAGAAAATCGCGAATGCAATCACTGTAAACAATCCTGAAGTATATCTCATCGTTCTTCTCATTGACGAGCGCCCAGAGGAAGTCACCGAAATGGAGAGGAGCATAAAGGCCGAAGTCATTTCATCAACTTTCGATGAACAGGCAACACGCCATGTGCAGGTTGCGGAGATGGTTCTTGAAAAGGCGAAAAGACTTGTTGAGCACAAACGTGATGTTGTCATCTTCCTTGACTCGATCACAAGGCTTGCGCGCGCATACAACCAGACTGTTCCCACTTCAGGAAAGGTTTTGAGCGGTGGTGTCGATTCGAATGCACTTCACAAGCCCAAGAGATTTTTCGGTGCGGCTCGAAATGTTGAGGAGGGCGGTTCACTTACAATAATCTCCACATCTCTGATTGAAACCGGAAGCCGCATGGACGAAGTGATTTTTGAGGAATTCAAGGGAACGGGCAACAGCGAAATCGACCTTGACCGCAAACTTGCCGAAAGAAGACTTTTCCCCGCAATCAACATCAAGAAATCCGGTACAAGAAAGGAAGAGCTTCTTCTTACTGAAAACGAGCTTCAGAAGATGTGGATTCTCCGCAAGGTGCTGAACCCCATGGAGGATTCCGACATTCTTGAGCTCATAATGGACAAGATGAAAAAGACAAAGGACAACGATGCGTTCCTGCTTTCAATGAATGCCGGTTCAGCTGCCGTTGACTGATTTTTCATGCAAAATAAAAGCCGGGTCTTCCGTTGAAAAGCGGTTGAACCGGCCTTTTTTGTTTTGTGAGGATTCCAAATGCACAAAGCGCACGGAGATTATTCCTTTCCGTTCCAGCAGTAGGTGCACAGCCTGCAGTGGTCGAGCCCCGTGGAGTCGAGCATGTCGTCAAGACGGTGGAAGCGCAGGGTGGTGAAGTGAAGCTGCTTCCTTATTTCTTCCTGCATCTTTGCGTATTCAGGTGTGTCGGGGTCGCAGTATTTGGAAAGCGTCTCCTGACTCACATCGTCTCCCTCGAATTGTCTTACAACGCGGCGTGCAATCAAATCCATCTCGCTTTTCGAGCGGCTGAAATTCAGGTACTTGCATCCGAACATAATCGGAGGACAGGCGGGTCTCACGTGCACTTCCTTTGCTCCCGATTTGTAAAGGAAATCCGTTGTCTCACGGAGCTGTGTTCCGCGCACGATGGAGTCGTCAATCAGAAGTATGCTCTTGTCTTTTATGAGCTCTTTTACCGGAATGAGCTTCATGTGTGCAATCAGGTTTCTCTGCTCCTGGCTTGTGGGCATGAATGAACGAGGCCATGTGGGCGTATATTTTATGAACGGACGTGTAAAAGGAATGCCGGCTTCGTTTGCGTATCCCACAGCATGTGCCGTGCCTGAATCAGGAACTCCGGCTGCGCAGTCGGGATGAATGTTCGCATCATTGTCACGGCGTGCAAGATATTTTCCGCAGTTGTATCTCATGGCCTCCACATTCACTCCTTCATAGCAGCTTGTGGGGTATCCGTAGTAAATCCACAGGAATGTGCAGATTTTCATTTCCTTCTGCGGCTTCTGAATCACTTCGTATTTTTCCGGTGTCACGTAGACAATTTCAGCAGGACCGAGTTCGTGTTCATCGGTGTAGCCCAGATTGAGGTATGCAAAACTTTCAAATGAAAGGCAGTAGGCACCTTCCTTTTTTCCAATCTGAAGAGGTGTGCGTCCCAGTCTGTCGCGTGCTCCGTAAATTCCTTCAGGGGTTGCCACAAGCATGGTGATTGAACCGCGGATTTTTTCCTGCACGTATTTGATTCCCTCGACTATGGTTTTCTGTGTGTTCATAAGCGAAAGAATCAGTTCGGTCTGGTTTATTTCACCGCCCGACATCTCAAGAAAGGAGCCGCCTTTGTCCATGAGTTCCTGCACAAGCTCGTCTTTGTTGGTGACGATTCCCACTGTTGTGACTGCAAAACGCCCCAGATGGGAACGGGCCAGAAGAGGCTGCGGTTCGTAGTCGGAAATGCATCCGATTCCTATGTGTCCATGCATCCCGTCAATGTCGGATTCGAATTTAGTGCGGAAAGGGGAATTCTGTATGTTGTGAATGGCCCTCTGGAATTTCGAGTCCTCACCGAAAACAGCAAGACCGCCGCGTCTTGTGCCCAGATGGGAATGATAGTCTACTCCGAAAAAAAGATCCAGTGAACAATCCGTCTTGGATGCCACACCAAAAATTCCACCCATAATTGTACCTCTGATCCCAAGTATATAAAAAAAAAGATAATTCTGCAACAGGGCGCATTGAATCACGTAAATTCTAACCGAAAAAAAAGTGGTGAATCAAGTAAAAATCTAACCCAAAATAGAAGCCTCAGCGGAGGCAAAAATGGGGTTAGACATGAAGACAAAACAGAAACTGACGGATGAAACTGCAAAACG
>ODAI013678603.1_pt1 | contig 16226 bp, 7 predicted proteins | sample 1539321 | NCBI WGS metagenome assembly ODAI01 (sample SAMN02144231, study PRJEB22623) | gut metagenome | biome: sheep rumen | host: Ovis aries | place: New Zealand
AATACTTAAAAATAAGCTGAAAATGCGCACAAAAAATGCGTCGCAGTTATGATCCGCCCATTCTTCTATGAATGGGCGAGAACGTTACTGCGACGCCTCCTTCCTTCTTTTTTTCAATAGTTTTCATTGGCACGGTCATTTACGATGAACTGGTGAAAATTACAAATACAATTCGATGAAAATATACCCATAAACTGTTAATATATAAAAATGTTGAATAATTATAGTTGTTTACGGAAATGTAATAGAAAATATACTATTTCTTATTAAATTGAAAGTAGAAAGACATATGAAATTATGATATAGTAAAAAAAATATCATGTTAAAATAAAAAATGACGTACTTAAATAAATATTTATGTATATTTTTATGTGGACATATCCTGGTCATGGAGGATAAAGACCAGGGAGGATAAGGCGAAGGTGCATACTGAGCCGCGGAGATACAGAAGAAGGTGAGAAAAATGAATAAATATCTTAGGAAGCTGAAAGGGCTGCTTTTGGGTCAGATTTTATTGGGCAAAAAATGGAAAAGATTGGTTACCGCCATGGCCATGGTGGTTGTGTTTGTCACGACCTATGCACTTATACTGCCTGCGATTACGTTGGAAAAAGAGGAGGGAAAGCCCGAACAGGGTGTGTACCTGGATGAGATGGAAAGAGGGTCCACCGCCTCGCTGAATCAATCTTTTGACGAGACTGATGTTGAACAATGTAAAGATGGACAGACAGTCCAAAAGACCGGTAAGGAAACTGATGATACATCCGCTGCTTATGATGAGGGCAAAGAGGATTCTAGAGAAGTCCCGGCAGCAAATAGTGATGATAATCAAAGAAAAAATGTTTCCTCTACATCGGATGATGGGGATATGGATGATTTGGTTATTCCCGAGATTAAAGAAGATGGGGCTGGAGTCGGGTCAGAATCAAAAAATGCTGTTTCCCCCGGTCGGAAACAGGAGAACCAGGGTGAGAGCAGCGGAAATCCACAGCATGTTTATGCCAATGGCGTATACTCTGCCCAGGGTGACGGCTATACTCTGTCCCTGGATCTGAAAGAGGAAATGAAACTCCCGGCAGATGTGACCATATCTGTGGAGGAGATAAAAGAAAATTATAATAACGCTGCTGTTTATAACACTTATATGGCAGCGGCAAAAAGGGCGGCCGCCAGGAATGGCCGGGGAGAGTTTACCTCTGTCCGGTTCCTGAAGTTCGCCCTTTTTTCCAATGGGAAAGAGGTTCGTACCAACCAGGATATCGATGTGCTGGTGGTTCCCGTACAGAAGGATAAGGTCAGAAACGGAGATAAAGCCCATGTGCTGATTTTCCGTGGCTCTATAGCTCACATGTTCGAAGACGTGAATACTCAGATGAGCGGTTACCGGGTATCCGCCTACCGTTTCCTCTACCCATCCAGCGCAATAGATCAAAAAAACTGGGGCTTGCTGGGCTTGGCGGTGACGGAACCCAAGCCTGAAGAGAAGGAAGGGGTCCTTACAGACACAGCAGATCATACGGAAGAGGACTCCTCGATAGAGGATGAACAAGTATCTACAGAGGAGACAGAAGTTACCACATCCACTGAAGATAGAGCAGCTTCCACAGAAGAAACAGCAGTTTCCACAGAAGAAGCAGTGGCCACTACAGAGGAGACAGAAGCTTCCACAGAGGAAGCAGTGGCCACCACAGAAGAAACAGCAGTTTCCACAGAAGAAGCAGTGGCCACCACCGAAGAGACAGAAGCTTCCACAGAAGAAGCAGTGGCCACCACAGAAGAAACAGCAGTTTCCACAGAAGAAGCAGTGGCTACCACCGAAGAGACAGAAGCTTCCACAGAAGAAGCAGTGGCCACCACCGAAGAGACAGAAGCTTCTACGGAGGAAACAGAAGCATCTACCGAGGAAACTGCCGCCACCGAGGAAAGAACGGAAACGGAACCGGCCAGTACAGAGGCAGTGGAGGAAAACCGGAAAGCTGCAAAGAAGCTGGAATTCAAGGGAAAGGACTACCAGGTGGTCATGACCTGCGATGAGAAAGCGGGTATTCCGGAGGGAGCTGTCCTCCAAGTGACAGAGATCCCTAAAGATAGTGAAGACTATGAGAAATACCTCCAGGAAGCCAGCGAGACTCTGGAGATGAATAAGATGGCCAGCCCCGCGGCCCGTTTCTTTGATATCAAAATCATGGATGGCAAGAAAGAGATTGAACCGGCAGTCCCGGTCAGTGTCGAGATTATTTATGACAAGCCTATGGAGGTCAAAGAAGGGGAGAAGGTCGACGCACTTCATTTTGGGGAAAAGAAGACAGAGGTTATCGAAGATATCAGACTCGAGACGGAGAAAGGCCAGAACCAGGAGATTAAGAATAACTCGGAGAAAGATCAGAATCAGGATATCAAGAACAACACGGAGAAAGATCAGAGCCAGGACATCAAGAGTGTGACTTTCGAGGCAGAATCCTTCTCTGTATACGGTATCCTGACCTACACGGTGGACTTTACCTTCGATGGGTACAGCTACAGTATCGAAGGAAACAGCACCATCAGGCTTTCAAAGCTGGTGGAGATCCTGGAGATTGCAGGAAAAGACAAGGATTACGAGACCGGGATGGCCTTCGTCAAGGATGTGGAAGAGGTAACCTTTACCGATGAGAGTCTGGTGAAGGTGGAGAAAGCCGGCCTGTTCGGCACAGACATCTTCAGCTGGGGAGACTGGGAACTGATTAGCCTGAATCCCTTTGATACGGAAGAGACCCTGACCATCGTCATGAAAGACGGGATCCGGTATGAGATCAAAGTGACAGATGCCCAGATGAAGAAGACGGTCATCAGTGCTTCCGGGGAGACCTATAAGATTACGGTGACCTATGATGGTGAAGCAAAAATTCCGGATGGGGCAGAACTTTATGTTAAGGAGATCCTTCCTGAGGACAAGGAGTATCAGGATTATTATGAAAAAGCCCTGGAAAAAGCCGAAGCCCAGACAGCAGCCCCTGATTGGGATAAAGAGACGGCTGAGCAGTTAAAGAAGCTGGCAACGGAATACGGCCGCTTTTTCGATATCGAGATCCGAAAAGGGAAAGAGAAGATTGAGCCAAAGAGCGAGGTTCTGGTGGACATCAAACTGCTTGACGCGCCGGATCAGAACAAATTAAAGCCCATGGTCATCCACTTTGCTAAAAATGATATGGAAGTGATGGAAAGTACGGAACCAGAGATTGAAAGCAAAGGGACTAAGCCAGGTGACACAGAGTCAGATGCAAAGAAAGAGGGCCCAGGATCTGAGACCAAAGAGCCAGAAGCCAAGGATACAAAAGAGGGATCTGAAACAACGGAGCTCCAGTTCAAAGCAAAGGAATTCTCTGTATATTCTGTTATGTATACGGTGGACTTCCATTACTCCGCAAACGGTAAAAACTACGATTTCGGCATACCTGGGGGCGGTTTTGTCACTTTGCAGCAGCTTGTGGAAGCACTGGGTATAGCGGGCAGTGAGGCATCCAGTGAAAATGTGTCGGATACTGCAAACGAAGAAAACTTCAATCCAATTAACGTGATTATCAGTGAAACGACGAAGAAATTCGTGGCGGACGTTGCGAGCGTGGAATTCAGCAGTCCTGATCTGGTCTGGATTGGGAAGACGGAAGAGACAGTCACAGTCGGACAGTTGAAAGAAACGAACAAGCTGGAATGCCAGTACAGTGCGGAACTCACAAAAGAGCAGATCGAAGAGATCAACAGCAGTAAGGTCGAGTCCGGAGACTGGGCTCTGATTAGTGTACGGCCGTTTATCAGTAAGGAAGATCTGACGGTCACCATGAAGAATGGGGATCAGTTTGTTGTAAAAGTGACAGACCATCAAATCAGTACGAATGCTTTGACAGCGGATGGGAAGACCTATAGGATTACAGTGACTTTCGATGATTCGGCTGAGATTCCCATTGGCACGAGACTTGAAGCTGAGGAGATCAGTCAGGGATCCGAAGAATTTATACAATACGTGGCTAAGACTCTGGAGGAAGTCAACAGAGATTATTTCGAGCAGCAGGAGCAGCTCAGGAAAGGGGTGGACCCGGACTCCGTGGAGAGTGTTCAGCCGGTGAGTATTGACCAGGCCCGCTTCTTCCACGTCACGCTTATGTATGAGGGACGGGAGATCGAGCCGAAGTCTCCTGTGCAGGTCGATATCGAGTATGTTGATGGCCTTGGTGTCAGGGGAATCGACGAGCGCATCCCGGGCATATCCCACTTTACCAGCGATATCGTTGAGGTAATCAGCAAGGTATCGACAGAGACGGATGAAAAAGGCCGCATCGTCGAATTTGAATACACCCAGGACAGCTTCTCCGATATCGGTACTTTTATCGGGCATGAGGCGCACGATCGCCGCATGACGGCTGATGCACCCGATGTAAACCTGGGAAACAGAAGCAGCGAAACGCCGACTATAGAGGATTTTATCGCTGAAAACGGTGCTCCGGAGGCTTCAAAAGCTCTTAATGACAATGGAGACGGCACCTATACACTGGCTCTGCATGTGAATCCTCAGAGCATCGAGTATACCAAATCAAAAAAATCGAACGTACTGTTTATTATGGACCGGTCGTCCAGTATGGATCGGAACTCCTATGACTCATATCTGGAATTTGAAACTGAGGAGGACGCTCTTGCCGCTTTAAACAATAGTGAGAATGTTTATGGAAATATCGATGGTATTTACACTCCATTGTCATATCTGGTGACTGACTACGGGGGGTTCTGGACCAGTGCCTCAGGTGTTTATGATACTTCCAATGGATTGTATTATGGCCTTTCGGGTTCGCGCTTTGCGCAGGAACAGGCGGCTCTAGGGAATCTGATCAACCAACTTATGGCTAAGAATGAAGGCCAGGGTAATGAGAATAATGTAGAGATATCTGTCATCAGCTTTGCAACTTATGCCGGTAATGAGCAGAAATATACCTATGTGGGCGGTACCTCTACCAGCAACTGGGGGGGCACCAGCGCCCACCAGAATGACCCGGCTTACCGATGGAGAGATACAGAGATTGGCTGGACGGGTGGAACAGATGCAACGCCGCTCATTAACGGCGTGAACAGACTTGATATGGCCAGAGGTACAAACTGGGAAGAAGCGCTCAGATATGCCAAAGTGGTCATGGATGATAAGAAGAGTACGGATGGCACCGAGGAAGACTATTATGTGGTCTTTCTGACAGACGGTGCCCCCACTGCGACTTCATGGTCGATTACACAGCATGAGCCTGAATATGAATGGGGTGCATGGTACGGAAACAATGGAGGTGCCGGATATCAGAATAATCAAGGTCTCCCGTACGCTTATGAACCTGCAAGGGATGAAGCTGCTGCGTTAGTTAACGCAGACTATAAATTATATAACGTCTTTACATACGGAGAGGGCACTGACTATAACTACCTGATCCGCCTTACCAATTATGCTTACAGCGGAGGCACCAATGATACAACTACTGCGACCGAACCTGTGAATAAATACTTCAAAAACGCAGTCAACACCAGTGAGCTGGTAGATTATTTCAACAAGATTTTTGCAGATATCACAATCAACGGCAACATTGGCCACTCTCAGGTCAAGATCAAAGACGGTTTGACGACGGGCGCAATGACATCCACGTTTGTGAACGGCAAACCTTCCGCCGTGCGATATACCGTCACACCAGGTCAAGGAAGTACCATGCTTCCTTACACCGTTCAGGTCACCATGCCGGAAGAAGGAACAGAACCGGTTGTGACCTTTACGATCAATGGACATGATTACACCACGACGTCGGGCGCAGTGCAAAAAAAGGAGAATCCTGCAGGGGCCTATGATGCGGGCGAGTATTATTCTGTGAAGGTGAACGGTGTGGAGTACAAGATGGCTCTGGCCAGCGTTACCAATGGAGGAGAACTGACATGGGATCTCACCCCATTGGGCGTTTTGTGGGACGACTGCGACTATAAGGCGGAGTTTGTCGTCTGGCCCAAGCAGGAAGCCTACAACTATGTGGCGGGTCTGAATAACGAAATGCCTGGCTTTGTTTGGGATCAGGAAACTGCCGATGACTATGAGCAGATCGATTCCGAAGGAAGAAAGTACTGGTCACACGGCGTTGCTGCATATCCCTCTATTGTAAAATATGAGGACGGAACCTTCGCCGTTCTCACCAACACGCACCAGGAAATGGAGTATTCTGTCTCACAGGTAGAGGACGACGAACTGATAGATGAGTCGGATCCAACTACAGAACTCCTCGATTCCCCTGACCCCATGCCGCTGACCGCCACCAGGACGAACCTCGAGAAACAGTGGAATGTGGACAGGAATCCCGCGATTCTCGCGCAGTATCTCTATAATCCGGATGGCTCGCCCACGGAATTTGTCGCCATGTTCGACATTTCCTCGGATGACGACGCAAATCCGTTTGCGACCGTTTCTCTCGGCTGGGACAGCGATTTGGGTCAATATGTCTGGGATGAAAGCACCCTGAGAAGGGTCGTTTACAATGGACACGTATTCCATATCGGCACGCGTTGGAGTGATGAGATTAACATCGCGACAGGCCTTATGCTGTCCGGTGCCCGCATGGAGGCTCTGGGGCTGAATCCAGCGGAATACCCGAAAGCAACTTACGAGGGAAAGACCTATTACATTCTGGAGCGTGGACACGACTACCATGTCGAAGAAAACGCTGACGGAGACGAATTGGGCTACCAGTTTGATTTTGAGTCGCCCGTTTTCCATCCGATGCTGGTGGACGGCCGGATGGTGAACATCGTTTTCAGAGACGAGATGAACGAACAAACCCTCAGCCTGACCACGCCTTATCCGATCGAAAAGATGGTTCCCGCCCCGATGAACTCCATCGGTTCTCTGGTGGTGGAAAATACGCTGCGCGGCTATATCAATGTCGAGAAAATCGTGATGGATAAGGACGGCAAAACGATAAAGAGCGACGATACTACGAAGTTCAGCTATGATGTTGTGCTGGAGAATTCAATGGATCCCGGACCGTTCACGGAGGAAGGATTCCACATTCCCTGGTACGGCATCGATGGTCTCTTCTATCATGCGGAGCTTGATGGAAAGATTTACTATTTCCAGGCGGAACCTTTAGGAGGCAGTTCATTAAGCCTGACAACAGAATCCGGCGAAACATATACTGCGGAAACAACAAGCGGTGATGTTTTTGATCCGGATATTGTAGGACCGACTGAAATTACCTATATGGATGAAAATGACAATCCTGTACTTCTCGAACTGTATGGAAACCAGATGGATCACGAAAGCGACAACCGTGTTTCCGATACCATACAGATTACGCACGGTCAAACGCTGAATATCGCCAATGTTCCGAAGGGAACAACGTACACAATCACTGAATCGATCCTCGATCCCAATTACGATCTCATGAGCATCGTATGGCGGATCAAGGACGGAGATACCACGATTTCGAGAGGACAAGTGGAGGATATCAGTTCTGGAAGTATTACTGGGGAGATTGTGTCTAACAGGGACAATCGTGTCATATTCACAAACAAGATTCATTCTGCTGATTTGAAGGTGAAGAAAGTTGATGAGAACGGAAAGGTGCTGCTGGGTGCAAAGTTCCAGCTGACGAAAGCGATTGTAGAACCGGAAACTGAGGCGCAGACGTGGACCCTGCCTGAACCAGGTACGGCCGATACCGGCATGTATACGTTTGCGGATCTTCCGGATGGTGTCTATACGCTTACGGAGACGCCGCCGGCAAACTACACCGGTGTTGAACCCATCACGTTTGCCGTTGCGAACGGGGTGATTTACATGCCTGGCGACACGCTGCCAGCTGGTGTCTCGCTGCCCGATGACGCAGTGCTGCCTGCCGGCGTCACGTGGAATAATAATCAAAATAAAACATTTATGCTCACGATTCCGAATACACATATCCAGCCGGGGCCGGACGAAATCCGTGTTGAAAAGCACTGGGTGGATGAGAATGGCGACACGGCAGAAGGAAGCAGGGATGTCAAGGTTCAGCTGAGGAGAAAAAAGCTGGATTCGCATAAGGTGACGGTTGTGTTCCACAGTGATCGCTGGTCCGGAGGCGCAGAAATAAATGACTCAACAACGTTTCAATCAATAGCCGGAGATCAGATCACAATAGAGTTTGCGAAGCCGATAAACTTTGCACAGAATGTTGCTCCCCCCATTTCTAGTACTTCCGGGACAGTGCAAGGGCCAAACTCAAATGGCAGCAAATGGAAAATAGTTGTGAACGGTGTCAGTTCGGACATCACTGTAACAATTGATTATTCCGGCTATAACTGGCAACTCGTTAATCAGAATAATAACCCGCCCATACAGAATACTGTGACCGTAGTCGGCAATGGCCAGGGCGGAGGCGATTATGTGCCCGATTCCGATTTTCCATCAACGGACGAGGATAAGGAGAAAGCGACAAAGACGCTGCATGCGCCTGATTACTTCGCGTCTTGGAAGTTTGGAGAGGGAAGTAATTACGACTTCCAAGCTGCCGGCTATCAATATTATATTGTCGAGCTGGATGAGAATGACCAGCCTATTCAGGAGAATCAGGGCGGTTTGGTCTCGATATCGAACAACGACGGAATTACCACCGGAATCATTACTGCCACAGACAAGATAAACGGAAGCCTGACGCTGAAAAAGGAGTTAAGCGCACTGGAAAACGAAGATGTGTCCCTTGCGGCCGGCAAGTACAACTTCACTGTGACGGGGCCGGGTGAATCGGGAACGACAAGATATGTCCAGATCCGCATCGACGAAGCCGGCTCAGTGACCTACAAAGTTTCGAAAAGGGAGATCAGCTTCGATGAGACTGATGGGTTTGTCAATGCGCCTTCGGACGGAACCGTTCTTATTCCTGACCTGATCGCTGGTAAATATAAAGTGACCGAGGACGAATTCCAGCTTGACGACCAGAGCGGCAAGTACACCACGAACCTGGGCAAGATTGAAGTGGAGTCCGGCACGGCTGACGTTTCGACCGGTTCGGCCACTCTGAACGTTCGTGCCGAGAACACACCTTCTGCCGCTGCGACCTTCACAAACATGCTCGTGCCCATGATGGATGTGCCGGTCGTGAAGACGTGGAACTGGTCCACAGGGGATGATGGGGATCAAGGCAGAGTCGCGTCCTGGACGGCGACATTCAATCTGGAATACCGTGAGGTTCTGGTCAGCGGCGAGGCTGCTTCGGACGCACAGCACAGCTGGACGCCGGTTTACGACACGGACGGCACCACACAGACCCAGAAGAGTGTGACGATCCGTTCGACAGATGATCCACAGGAGAAGTTTACGAATCTGCCGTTGTACAAGAATCACGATAACGGCAGCGTATACAGGCTGATCTATGCTGTGGATGAGGTCGCGTATACCATTAACTGGAATGACGGCTCTCCGCAAACAGTCTGGAATAAGAATGAATCCGGCCATCTTTCGGAGCATTACTCTCCCGATTATGAACAGGACGCCGGCGAATCGGAAAAGCCGGAAAATCAGGAGGATTGGGACGAATGGTATACCATCCGTCTGAAGAACGTGAAATCCATGAGAGAAATCGAGAAGACCATCGACTTGTCGCTCGAAAAGTTTTGGGAAGACGAGGAACTCCAGACTGATCCGGACAGTAAGGCGACGTTCCAGCTGAAGCGGACGTACCATGAGGAATATCTGGATTACAACAGATACGAACTGGATCCGGATGATTTGGTGACCATAAAGCTGGATTTGGGAAATGGTGCGGCGAAGCAGCTAGTCGTGCCGCGTGGCGCACCGTTTTATGTTACCGCGGTGGTCAAGCCCGGCAAAACTGCTAATCTCAGGTTTAGTAAAGATGGCAGTGAGTTTTCACTGTCTGGTCCAGATGGTGAATCGACAAGTCAGCAGTTTATCAGGACAAGTACGCCGTTCCTGGCGAACACGGACGGTGATGAAGTGATTGTGTCTTATCTCCGCGGCGATACGTCTGTGTTAGTTGGCGGTTTGGATGGACTTGGTCTGGCGAGCTTTGATCCGGACGATACCACTGAAGAACAGGAAGATGAGGCATTTAACAACCCCCTGTCTCAGGACGGTCAGTCCGCAGGTCAGAAATTTACTCTGGATGCCGAGCATGGATGGCAAAAGGAATGGGCCGGTTTGCCGCAGCTTGTCGAGGAATTATCGGTAACCGACAGTGGAACACGAATGAAAACTATCGTATACAGTTATTATCTCGTGGAGATAGAGGAGGAATGTTATCCAAAGAATTATAAGGTATCCTTCAGGAACGGTCAGGGTGACGAGGAGAATCCGTTAATTTCAAGCGGCTCTGTGGTGGCTGAGAATAAGCTGGAAACGACCGAACTTGAAGGAACAAAAACATGGAGCATAGACAACGACAGCAGTTATGTTCTTGGCACCCCGATTCTGAAGTTGTCGCGCCGTACTGAGACGACGATGGTAGACGATGAGGGCAATCCGGTAACCATCTTATCTGATCCGGAAGATGTAACAGTGAGTTGGGAGGGAGAGGAGCAATATCTCCAGCCGACGTGGCAGTCAGGCGGAGGATTGATCAGATCCTTCATATACACCGAACTGCCCAAGTGCGATAAAGATGGTAAAACTTATGTCTACAGTGTGGAAGAGGTAGAGTTTACCGTTGGAGCCGGCGGGAACGAGGTTGTTTATACAGCTGTCCGACAGCCTGACGGCACATATATCGTCACGCCGGATAAAGAAGGAGCCAGGATGTTCGTTGTCAGGCAGACCGGTAATGACATAGTCAACGAGCTGCAGAAAATGACGATTGAAATCGTGAAGATCGATGAAAGCACCCGGGATGAAGAAACCCCGGAGAGAATCGCCAACGCCAGTTTCAGGCTGCTGAAGTACAATGGAACAACCTATGTTGGGTATGATGGTCCATACGGTGCAGAGGATGGCGTTTGGGTAGGCGAGAACGGCACGGAGAAAGGAAAGCTCACGTTTGAAGACCTTCCCAGCGGTGAGTATAAGATTGTCGAAATTCATACACCTGACGGTTATATAAAGACAGAGAACAACGACATTTACTTTAGGATAGGGAACGGTGTTGTAACAAGGTATGATAGTCCTGCTGGTACACCGGACAGGGCTGAGATCCTGGCAGCGATCATAGTGAATGAAGGTGATGATCCGACAGTAAACATAGTTGAGGGTATCAGCTATATATCGGACAGCGCTCATGGCAAAGCCACCTTCACCGTCGGCAATACTCCCGGCTCGGCCCTGCCAAGTACTGGTGGGCCCGGAACGTATCTCTTCTATCTTAGTGGCTGCATCCTGATGATGCTTGTAGGAGCGAGTGTAGTAATTTGGAGGAGACGGAGAGAAACGGCGTAAATAAGTAGCACAACGTACAAGTAATGAGTCCAGTCACTTCGGTGGCTGGGCTTTTTTACTTTATAGGATTAGGGTGTCAAAAGACACGTTAATGATTATTACATTTTGATTGTACCTTGAAAATTTAACACGATTCGGTCTTGAAATGATCTTTTTGGATATATTTTATAGAGATGAAATGATTTTCCCTTTGCAGATTAAGCCATTTCTTTTCTAACGGCACACTTATCCAGGTTGTTTTCATAATCCAATAACTTTTGGAAATTCAAAGCAGCCACCTTAAAGCCAAAATGCAGCCGGGTCTGTTTTTTGCCATGTACCGGGATTTTGTCTACATGGTATTTCCTCCGCAAAAGAGAGGGCAAGGCCTCTACGCCATTTCTGAAATGCGCGTGCTCTCGAAATTCTTCTGTTTTCATATAACGAAGCTGTTTTGCACGGTTTACCGCCTTCCAAGAGATTTCTTTCAGCACGTTTTTTTGCCTCATTCGGGGATTACATTCTTTTAGGAAAGGACAGTTTTCGCAGTCATTTCTGCGAAAGAGGGCATCACAGCGATCGTTATGCTCGTCATATCGCACTTGATAGGGCTTTTTATGATTGGCACATTCTTTCAGGTCATGTCCATCTTCGCTAAAAATGAAATCAGCACAAATATCTGCAGGTTTTCTACCGGTGAAATTTGTGGTTATTAGATTGATTCCATGTTCGGCAGCCTTTTTGACATTGAGTTCTCCTCCATAAGCCCCATCAGCAACCATCGTGACCTTTTGTTTATAAACCGGGATTTTGTCTAAATGGTCATTTAAAAACTGGCTGTCTGAATAAATGTTTTGTTCATAGGCATAATCCGTAAGCAGACTGCCGGATTCACCAACGGTTTCCACCATATTGGCAGCATAACCTATATGTTTACCTCCGGCTTTCTTTCGAAAAGTGGCTTCCGGATCTGCAGGATTTAAAAGAACCTTTGATGGGTCTTCTTTTTCCTTCCTGTCACGCAGCCTTCTGGAGCCGTCATCGTCAAATATCGTTTGTTCTTTCAAAAGTCGGATCAGCAACTGATATTCACTTGTGTCATCAAAATCCCCATCACATATGGTCAGGAGTTTTTCAGCATCATGCATGACCAGGATTGTTCTTTTTTGAGCATCCAGATCTCTTTGATGATAAATAAAAGCATTATAATCGTCCTTTTCTATAAAGCGCCAAGCGCCGTTCAATGCTCTATGCTCATGTCGCATGCAAAGGCATCTACAACCCGGAACTCAGCCTGACAACTGATTACGCTACCGCTCCTTCTCCGCGCATGAGGAAAGAAATCGCGCAGTGGGAATTCAGCAATCTGGACGGCAGCGAAGGGAATCACTTCACACTGTTGTACAGGGAACTTGATCAGCTTAGGAAAAAACCGGATGGAGCTATCCCTGCTTCCCTGCAGGAAATCATTGACGCCACGTCCGATGCCAGCGATGACTGCAATACGATTACTTACACGCTTTCCGGCTTTTCTAATCTTCTGGAGCTGGAAGTATTCCAGATGGTCCATTCCGATATCAGAATGAAACGATGCAAGAACTGCGGCAAGTATTTCATTGTTGACAAATCCAACCAGGAGTACTGTTCGCGCCTCGCACCGGGTTCTTCCAAGCTCTGCACAGAAATCGGCCGTATACGTGTGTATGGCAGAAAGATGACCGGCGACACTTCGGCCTCCGGTCTGTATCGGAAATCTTATAAAACACACTATGCCCGCGTACAGCGCGGACAGATGAGCAAAGATGCCTTCGAGATCTGGAAAATTCAGGCGCAGGAAAAGCGTGACCAGGCAAAAGCAGGAGAACTGGATATGTACGATTACGAGGAATGGCTGAAGCAGTAAGCCATTATCCCTGTGATAACAAAAAGGCCTTCGGAGCTGCCCTTTTTAGCAACCGAAGGTCTTTCTGCATAAACCTGTGGCGTATTTCCCCTTTACCGCCTGATCCTCCAGACCACCGCATCGCCGTCATGCTCGAACTCTACTTCGCTGACAGCCCGCAGTCCGACCGCCCCTTCACAGCTGTGGTCTTCACTCAGCCATTCGTATACTGCGCCGTAGTAGCAGGGCTTTCCGGGGCCGTTGTAATAATGACCTGTGATCACAATCTTGTCTGCAAAGGTGAGCATCTTGCCGTCCATGCCGGAGACGCGGCTCTCAAGGTATTCCAGCGGATCACTGTTCCTTTTCGGCAGCCTCTCGGGAAAGATTAAACTCTTCCTCCACCTGCCGTACGCGCTCAGCAATCTGCTCGGCTGTGGGCAGAACGGCTTCCATGTTTGCTATCTGAACGTTGCTATAGGTTGCAACACCGAGTGGTGTACTCACATTTCGGAAAGACCACTGCACCTCTGTTCGATCCATGTCCTTACAGATCAGAAGGCCGATTGTCGGATTGTCGTCCGCTGCTTTGATCAACTCATCGACAGCACTTACGTAAAAGTTCAGCTTTCCAGCGAACTCCGGTTCAAAAGCAGTCACTTTCAGCTCCACAACCACATAGCAGCGCAGCCGGATATGATAAAACAGCAGGTCGATTTTTCGGGTTTTCCCCGAGACAACAATCTCCTTCTGTCTTCCGACAAAGGCAAATCCAGTCCCGAGCTCAAGAAGGAAACGAGTAATATTCTGTTCCAGAGCATTTTCGAGCGCCTTCTCGTCGTAATTAGCCGGAAGCGTAATGAATCCGAGATCGTAGTTTCCTTTCATAATTTCCTGCGCAAGCTGTGCCTGCGGCATTGGCAGCCGATCGCTGTAATTCGTGATGGCTGCACCGGAAGTATGATAATAATCAGCCTCGATCACGTTGAGCAGCGCGCTTCTGCTATATCCATTTTCGATTGTCTTTCTGATATAAAACAATGCCTCGTCCAGGGATTTGCATTTTGTGATTATTTCTATGTGATGTCGCCATGGCACATATGATAACAACAACGGAAATTCTATTTCTCCACCAGACTGGTGGAGTCTTTCAGGGTAATTCCTTTCTCCACCAAGATGGTGGAGTTTTTGACCGTTCCCCTGTAGCCCTGTCAATGAGTCAAAAGCTTCTCTATCAGTTTCCGCGCTGGCATAAAACAGATACCACTTTTTCATATACCACAGATTAGTGGTACTGAAGCCCGTAACATCAGGGAACTCTGCTTTTAAGTCAAGGCTGACCTGCTCGACCACACCTGTTCCCCACTTCTCCTCCGCCTTCTTTATGACAAGATCACGGCCCAGCTGCCAGTTGAAACGAAGCTGTTCCGCATTCACTTTGACGGCTGCTTTGATCTGCGCTCTTCGATAGCGGTCTTTTACTTCCGCGATCCACTGCGTATATTTGGAATCGAGATGAACATCGTGGGACTTCACAGCAAAAGGTCTCCTTTCTTTCATTTCTGCTCACCCACTTTCTCCTGATACAGCCGCATGCCAAGAGATTTCTGCTCGATCAGGACGTGCGTCTCCGGAATGTAAACATTGATTCTCTTTGTGTTTCCGTCGCCGCCAACTACCTTCTTCTCGAACTCCACTCGGTCTGTTACATTGTCTACGCCGAGAATATTCTGAAGGATATCGATCCAATACGAACGAGCATCCTCGTCTTCTTTCCCTTTGCCGTTCCACTTATTGAAAAACTGTCTGGCGGCTTCTCTCTGCTGCGCATCAGTCATTGTCAGCACCATCCTTCTTCTTGATATATTTTCCAGACTTTACTCTGCCGTCCGCTGGTCTCTCGGCATCCGCCGGGATTGCCCATGAATGTCCAAATCGCTTGACGCCTGGTATTTTCTCCTCCTGACACATGACCTGCACGCGTCGTTCTTTAAGACCCCATTTCTTGGCAACTTCCTGGATTGTGATGTAGTCCATAATTCATCCCCATTTAAACTGTAAACTCTAACAGATACATTATATGCGTATAACCGCATTTTGTCGAGGGGAAATTGTGAGAAAAAGCTGATCCCCAGTTCCCTGAAGACCAGCCTCTCTATAAGCTTGTGTTAAATTAATGAAATACCCCGGGGCAAGCCCTCAAGCACACGTCGTTGCTCCGGACCTCTTTGAGGTCCTCCTCACTCCGTGTACTTGCCTCGCGCTTGCGCACCCGCGCAAGTTCGCGAGCGGGGTATCTGTTTTCCTGTCTCTCCCTTTACATATTATCCGAAAAGCTCAGTTGTCCCTCCGGTAGTTCCCCTTGATATATCTTGTTGTACTCGTTTCCCTGGTTCTTCACATAGTTCGCGATTACTCTCTCATTTCCGTGCTCGCTTACTGTCGCTACGTAGAATCCATCCGACCAGAATTCCCCTCCCCAAAGCTTTTTCTTTACTTGTGGGCATTGCGTAAATACTTGTTTGGCTGTTAGGCTTTTTACTACCTGCACTATTTGCGTTGGACTATATTTCGGTACTGACTGAATCAGCAAATGTATATGATCTTTGTCTGTTCCGATTTCGAGGAAACGCATTGGGTATCTTTTTTCAATTTCAATGCATGTCTCTTTGATCACTTCATCTACATGATCATCGATCACTACTCGTCTATATTTCGTCAGAAATACAAAATGATACATCAATACCGATACGTTATGGGAACTATGTACACTATGACTCTTCATGAGGCCCTTCCTTTCGCCTCACATTATATCTCTTCCTCCGCTCTTAGTGAATTTCCGATCGCCGCAGAGCGGCGGGGAAAGGCCCAAGTTTTATTCTAACACAATCAGCCTTTCACGGCACCAACCATGAAGCTTTCCTGGATCTTTCTGCTCATGAACACGTAAACAAA
>ODAI014595305.1_pt1 | contig 16226 bp, 19 predicted proteins | sample 1539321 | NCBI WGS metagenome assembly ODAI01 (sample SAMN02144231, study PRJEB22623) | gut metagenome | biome: sheep rumen | host: Ovis aries | place: New Zealand
TAGGAAAATATTTCGCACCCAAGGCACCCAAAGGGGTGCTTTTTGATTAGAAAAGGAGTTTTATTGATGGCTGAATACTATGGCATTGAATACTTGCGCCGGAAGCTGAACAAAAAGCGGGTGCGGGTTCGCCTTCGCTATGATCACTATGAAATGAAGAACCGGAAGCGCAAGCAGAGCGCCCTAATTCCCTATTGGATCAAAGATTTATATGAATCAACTTGCGGATGGTGTGCAAAAGCCGTTGATTCGCTTTCTGATCGCCTTGTTTTTGAAGGATTCACGCCGGAAACGGATTCTTACGGCACAAAGCCCATCTTTGACGCCAATAACCCGGATATATTTTTTGATTCGCTAATCAGAGAATCACAGATTGCCGCCTGTGCTTTCGTTCAGATCGCGCACGGCGAAAATCCCGGCGATTTGCCGCGCCTTTCCGTTTTAACGGCTGACGATGCAACCGGCATTATTGACGAATTCACCGGGTTGCTAAAAGAAGGCTATGCGGTATTGGATAGGAATGCAGACGGTTCGCCAAAACTTGAAGCGTGGTTTACGCCGGAATTTACCGAGTATTACCGGAAGGATGAAGAACCGCGCCGAGAAGAAAACCCGGCAAGATACCCGTTATTGATCCCGGTACCATACCGCCCGGATGCAAAACGGCCGTTTGGTCATTCAAGAATCAGCCGTGCATGTATGTATTATCAAGAATTTGCCCGCAACACACTTGAACGGGCAGAGATAAGCGCAGAATTTTACAGTTTCCCGCAGAAATACGTGACCGGACTTTCACCGGACGCGGAACCGCTTGACGCTTGGCGCGCATCCATTTCCGCAATGTTGCGCTTTGACAAGGATGAAGATGGTGACAGCCCCAAGCTTGGGCAGTTTACACAGCAGAGCATGTCACCATATACGGAACAGTTGCGCACGGCGGCGGCAATGTTTTCCGGTGAAACAGGTTTAACCCTTGATGATTTGGGTTTTGTTACTGATAACCCATCAAGTGCTGAAGCCATTAAAGCGGCGCATGAAAATCTGCGCTTAACAGCCCGGAAGGCACAGCGTACCTATGCAACAGCCTTTGCAAACATTGGCTTTGTTGCGGCATCCGTGCGGGATGAATACCCATATGACAGAACATTGATCCCGGACATGAAAGCTGAATGGTTGCCGGTATTTGAACCGGATGCGGCAATGCTTTCCACGGTTGGAGATGGTGCCATTAAGATGAATCAAGCGGTGCCGGGTTATTTCACTAAGGAAAATCTGAAATCCATAACCGGCATCGAACCGGATGAAGCCATTGATGTAACTGAAACGAGTGAGGTGGTGACCGAATGAGTGAATTCGGCACCAACCTTTTGAATAACATTGCGAATGATTTCAACAAGCGGCTAAAAACAGATCGCAAGCTGAAACAGATTGCAAACCGTGTGCGTGATGGAACCAATTATGCAGATGCAAATGAATTTGCAATCAGAGCCGGCGAATTGTTAAGTGAAGCTTTCACGGGGCAAACGGATGGCCTTGCATTCATATCCAAGGAAGTTGCACAGGAAGCCATTGCCCCAATGCTTGAATATTTGCATGAGTTGGTGGCAGAAAGCACTACAACAGTGCAAACCAACATGAACACCGCCAACGGCTTGGGCATCGGCGTTTCAACGCCTGCCCTTGATACAAACCGGATTGAAGGCATTGTTGACAAGGTTGCAAGTTATGACACCATAGAACAAGGGCAATGGATGCTGAAAGAGCCGGTTGTGAACTATTCGCAGGCTATTGTTGACCGTTCCATTCGAGATAACGCCGAGAAAGCCGGCAAAATGGGGCTGAAAGCGTATATTGTGCGCAAAACAGAACCCCACGCCGTAAAAACCACGGTTAAAACGGTGCTCAGTAAAAAAGGAAAGGTTTACCGTTACCCGTATAAATATTCAGAACCGTGCCCGTGGTGCATCGCACTGGCGGGCAAATATGAATATCTTGGCAATGGTTCAAACATTCCGCGTGATGTGTACCGCAGGCATGAATCTTGCCGGTGTACTCTTACCTTTGTGAATGGCAAGGAACGGCAAAACGTTTGGAACCATTCAGAAACATGGACGGAAGAAGACACCAAAGCACAGATTGCAAACGTTGAACGCGCACAGCCGGTTGAAAAGCCAATACCAAACAACAGCATTTCGCAATCAATTGGTGATGCAAATTACCGCGCAATGAATGAGCATGTGCAGGCAGTAAACGAGAATAACCGCAAGGTTTGGGAAAAATATGAAGATAAAATAATTGTGCAAAGTGTTGACCGGAAAAGGGGTGTTGCATACGGCAACGCAATCAATTTTGACATAAAGGAAGAATTGAACCCAATGCGGGCAGACCACAAACAATTCCAAGTATTTTTCCATGAATCGCACCACGCTATTGATCATTTAGCCGGGCGGGAATTTAATGCGGGCAGGGCGTTGCATTTTTCATCGGCGTATCGGGATCACATTTTCCCGGATACAATTGTTGATGAAGTGCAAAATTTAGTTAAAGAGCGCGGAAACACAATCAAGCAATGGATTAAAGAAGGAAACATTGAAAAGTTGCGTGAATCCGGTGCGCTTTCTGAATGGAGTTGGAAATATAACTATGATGAAGATATTTCAAAAGTTAAATTTTCCAAGTCTATGGCATATTCAGCGCTTCAGCATGAAATTAGAGAATTGCCGGATGTTTACCGTGGTGATTTATCCGACATTTTAGAAGGCGCAACAAACGGGCGCATAACGTGCGGTTATGGACACGGTGCAACATATTGGCGCGATAGAACGTATTCCGGCGTGCGGGATGGATTAGCAACGGAAGCATTTGCGGAAATGAGTGATTCAACGTTTTCCAACCAGGAAAGCCTTGAAGCAATCAAAAAATACCTTCCGAAATCCTATGCAATATATGAAGAAATGATTGAATTCATTGCAAATAATTGAGGTGAAAAACATGGCTTCAGCATTTAGCAACAAATTGTTTGAATATGCCGACACGTTTGGGGAAAACTTTCCAACGTTCAATTTTCCGTATGCATCTGAAGCGGAAATTATGGCAAAGATTGATGAATGCATCAAAACAGGAAAACCTTACAAGGGTGAAGAAACTGATGCAGATGTAGACATTTAAAAAGGTGGGGGAAATGGCCGAAGTTAGAACCGGAAGCCATACACCCACACAAAGCATTGTTTTACCGTTTCAAAAATCAAAAGGTGCCAAAGCCGTAGAAGCATATGAAGCTTCCGGCAGAAAGGCACAGGATTGGCAAAAATTACTTATAACCAACATTATGGCCGTTGATTCTGAAGGGCTATATGTGCATCAAAAGTTTGGTTATGAAGTGCCCCGCCAAAATGGCAAGGGTGAAGTGTTGGCAATGCGTGAATTGCAAGGTTTGATTGACGGTGAGCGCATATGTCACACAGCGCACAAAACAAGCACCTCACACAGCGCGTTTGTGCGTTTGATGAAGATTCTTACAGATGCCGGATATAAGGAAGTATTACGGCGCAAAAAGGGCAAGGCGATGCCCGAAAAATCATTCAAGGCTACAAAGCAATATGGCCTTGAACAGATTTTTTTAAATGATGGCGGTTATATCGTATTCAGAACAAGAACAGACGCCGGCGGAATCGGTGAATCATTCGATGTTCTAATTATTGATGAAGCGCAAGAATATACCGTAACGCAACAAAGTGCGCTAATGTATACGATTGCCGCATCCGAGAACCCGCAAACGATTTTTTGCGGTACACCGCCAACGCCACAATCAAAAGGGGATGTTTTCGTACCGTTACGCGAATCAGTGCTTGCCGGTGAAGCTTACGAAACCGGTTGGGCAGAATGGAGCGTATACCAACAGCCGGATGATTTGATGAATGTTGATTTATGGTACGAAACAAACCCAAGCCTTGGCACGATTCTGAAGGAAAGAACAATCAAAACCGAGAACGTTTCAAACAAGGAAAACCGGCTTGATTTTCTGATTCAGAGATTGGGCTATTGGCATAAGTATGAATTGAAATCAGAAATCAGTGAAAAGGATTGGATGCGGTTATGTGTGAACCGGGCACCATCTGATCTGATTGGCAAGATTTACGCAGGCATCAAATTCGGTGCCGACAACGCAAACGCGGCGCTTTCAATCGCAGTGAAGACCGGACGCGGGAAAACGTTTATTGAATGCATTGATTGCGTACCACAACGCGAAGGCTTTGCATGGTTGGCTGATTGGCTGACCAAATGTAGGGCATTGGGCACCGTTGTGATTGACGGAAAAGGCAAGGCTGAATTGTTGACTGAAGCACTTGCAAAACAGGCGCCAAAAATGAAGGTAATTGTGCCGGTTACTGCGGAAGCAATCACAGCTTATGCAGGCTTCCGGCAGGCAATTGATGTTGATGAATTAGAACATTGCAACCAACCAAGCGCAACGCAGGCAATTGCCAATTGCGAAAAGCGCATGATTGGATCAAACGGCGCCTTTGGTTTCCGGTCAATCAAAACCGGCGTTGATGTTGCCATAGTTGAGAGCATGGCATTAGCCTATTGGGCGGCAAGCCAAGCCAAAGAGAAACGGAAACAAAGAATCATGTACTAAAGCGTGGGAATCCCGCGCTTTTTTACATACTTACGCAAACACTGCGGTAAAAGTGGGAAAGGATTTTAAAAAATGGCTGAAAACACATTCAAAATCATCGAAACGCAAGAACAGTTTGATGAACGCATCAAAGAACGCATTGAGCGGGCAGAAAAGCATGCGCGTGAAGAATTCAAAGGGTGGGTTTCACCCGATGATCTGAAGGCGCTAAACGAAAAGCATGCCGGTGAAATCAAGGCGCTAAACGAAAAGCATTCCAAAGAGTTGGAAAAATATGCCGGATATGATGAAAAGTTTGCGGCACAGGCTTCCGAAATCAAAGGGCTTAAAACGAGCGCGCTGAAATCACGCATTGCGATGGAAAAGCATTTGCCGGCTGATGCGGTTGAATTTTTGCTTGGCGATGATGAGGAAACAATCAGCGCAAGCGCGGAAAAGTTAGCCAAGCTTTCCGGCGCGAATTCTGTGGTTTCTTACACCAAGAACACAGAAAAGCCGGCAGGCGATTCAAAAACCGAAGCCTTCCGGCAGTTGGCTAGACAGATTAAAGGAGAATAAAAAATGGCAAATGTACTGACAAAGGGCACCTTACTGCCCACCGAAATCGAGCGGGAAATGTTTGATCTTGTTCGCGGCAAATCTTCCCTTGCGGCTATTAGCCCGGAACGCCCGATTCCTTTCAATGGCGTAACTGAATTCACGTTCAGCCTTGATAAGGAAGTTGATATTGTTGGCGAGAACGGCGCCAAGAGCAACGGCGGCGCTACCGTTGCGCCGGTTGTTATTCGCCCGGTAAAAATGGAATACGGCACCCGCGTTTCCGATGAATTCATGAAGGGAACTGAAGAATACCGTATTGAGGTTCTGCGTAAGTTTGCAGAAGGTGCGGCAAAGAAGTTTGCAAAAGGTCTTGACCTTGCGGCAATGCACGGCGTAAATCCGCGCACCGGGCAGGCTTCCGCAGTTGTTGGAACAAACAACTTTGACAGCCTTGTATCCAATACCGTTACATATGTTGCGGCATCCGCTGATGCAAACATTGATGCGGCAATTGCACAGGTTGAAGCGGCCGGAACAATGGCAAATGGCATTATTATTGCGCCGGCGGTTGGCACAGCGCTTGCCGCAATGCGTGCCGATGGCGGCGCACGCCTTTACCCGGATTTTGCATTTGGCGCTACACCGGAAAACCTTGGCAACATGCGCATGGAAAAGAACGGAACAGTTTCAACAAATTCCACCGACATGGCAATTGTTGGCGATTTCGATGCATTCCGTTGGGGATATGCTGAAGGCATTTCGTACGAAGTCATTGAATACGGTAACCCGGACAATGACGAGGAAGCCGGTGACCTTAAAGGACACAACCAGGTATATCTCAGAGCTGAAGCATACATTGGTTGGGGCATCCTTGCGCCGTCTTATTTCAGCCGCGTAAAAACGGCCTAATTTATGCAGTACCGGAACACAAAAACCGGCGTTGTAATTGATGTAAATTCAGAAATCGGCGGGGATTGGGAACTTGTTTCCGATTCCCGCATTTCTTCCGTTTCTGAAGTAAAAGAAGAAAAGCCGGAAAAGAAAGCAACAAAGAAAACAAAAAAGAAATGAGGTGTTGCAAATGGCAGATTTAACACCATACGCAACCATTGATGATGTAATCACTTTATTCAGAGCGTTGACGCCGGAAGAAATCACGCGCACAACCGCATTATTGCCGCTATTATCGAATGAAATTCGTTACCGTGCGGATTTGGTTGGCATTGATTTTGATGCCCTTATAACGGCTAAACCGATGCTTTCAGATGTTGCCAAGGAAGTGGTTGTTTCAGCCGTTTCGCGCATTCTGCGGCAGAATACCACAGGGGAAGCCATGACACAGGAATCACAGAGCGGTTTAGGCTACTCTTGGAGTGGCACATATGCAGTGCCGGGTGGTGGAATTGGCAATGCAATCCTTCCTTCAGATTTGAAGCGGTTGGGAATCAAGCGTGCGCGTGTTGGGGTTATAGACTTTTATGATCCACGGAACGGCTATAACGCTTTATGAGAAAACGGCCGCCGGTGTAAATGAGATTGGTGAAGAAATCTTTACCGAAACACCGGTAACCGTTGAAAATGTGTTGATTGGTGAGCCTTCCGCACAGGAGCGCCTTGATGAAGTGAATTTAACCGGCCGAATGATTGAATACGTGCTTGGAATCCCAAAAGGCGATACGCACAAATGGGAAAATGTAACGGTTGAGTTTTTCGGTCATAAATTCCGCACTTTTGGCATTCCTGTGATGGGCATTGAAGCAAATATTCCGCTTGCATGGCATAAGAAAGTTAAATGTGAACGGTATGAGTAAGGGCAACGTTGAATTCAAGCTTGATATTCACGGGCTGAATGAATTGATGAAGTCTGAAGCAATGCAGGCAGTGCTTGAAGAATGCGGGCAAGCAACCGCCAACCGTGCCGGGAGTGATTACGGCACGCGAGTGCATACGGCAACATATGTTGCAATTGCGAACGTTTACCCGGAAAGCGAAAAGGCGGCGCGTGATGTATTCAAAAACAATACGCTTTTGAAAGCCTTGGGCGCCGTTGGTTTGAGGATGTCAAAATGATAGAAGTCAATGTTTACAACTATCTGAAGGCGAATTTGCCGCTTGATGTTTACATGTTCACACCGGAAAACAAACCGGAAAGATATGTGATCATCGAAAAAACCGGTTCAACGCTTACAGACCACATTGAAACGGCAACGATTGCAATTCAGTCATACGGCGAAACTTTACTTGATTCCATGCAAATCAATGAAGCGGTAAAGGCAACAATGTTTAACGCAATCGAATCAAACGCATTTTCAAAAATTGAATTAAACAGTGATTACAACTTCACAGATATTGCGACAAAACGCCCGCGAATGCAGGCGGTTTTTGTCGTTACAGGAACAAACATTTGAAAGGAATATAAACGATGAATGATGTTACCAAAGTAACTGCCGGCAAGCCTAAAACCGGCGGTGCAATTTATTCTGCACCGGTAGGCACAGCCCTGCCGACAGATGCAACCACAGACCTTAATGAAGCCTTTGAAAACCTTGGCTATATTTCGGAAGACGGACTTACGCAGAGCATCACGCGCGATTCCGAAGCCATTAAGGCGTGGGGCGGTGATACCGTCATGACTTCACAGACCGATTTTGCGGAAACATTCACCTTCAGAATGATTGAAGCGCTGAACCTTGCGGCTAAAAAGGTTACCTTTGGCGCCGAGAATGTAACCGGAACGCTTGAAACAGGCGTAACGGTTAAGACCAATGCCAAGGAACTGCCGGCGCAGTCTTACGTTATTGAAATGATTCAGAACAGTTGCCTTGTGCGTAAGGTTATTCCGTATGCAAAGGTTACCGAGCTTGGAGAAATTCAGTATGTTGACGGGCAGGCGGTTGGCTATGAACCGACAATCACAGCCCTGCCGGATTCTGCCGGAAATACTTCCTACGAGTATACAAAACAGGCGTGAGGTTGACGCATGGCAGAATATAAGGGTGTAACAAAAACCGGTTTTGAATTTGTCATTGATGAAGACGCCATTGACATGGAGCTTCTTGATGACCTTGCCGATGCTTCCGAAAATGGTGCCGTCCTTGGGCGCATCATTATGCGGATGCTTGGAAAAGAACAGAAAAAGCGTTTCTATGACTTCATCAGAAACGAAAACGGCAAAGTGCCGATTGATAAAGCGTCTGAAGGTCTGATTGACTTTTTCAACGCAGTAAAAGCCGGAAAAAACTTATAACCCTTGCCGCAATGTTGCGGTTGGATCGTGATGCACTTATTTGCGATTTTGCCGAAACATATCATATATATGACCTAAAGGCGCTACCGGTTCAAACGGTGGCGCTTTTGGCTTGCGGTTTAAGGGAAGATAGCAGAATAAAGCAAAAAATAAACGGCACACATGTGCCGGTGAATACTCTACTTTTAGCGCACATTGTTGACCGCTTGGGAATTCTGATTTGGCAGAGAACCAAGTACGGGCAACACGGGCGCAATAAACCGGAATCAATCGCTGAACAGTTGTTAAACACCGGGAAACGGAATTTGAACAAGGTTGATGCGTTTGAATCACCGGAAGAATTTGAAGAAGCGCGCAGGCGCATATTAGAAAGGCGGTAACGCATGGCAGACTTGGGCAAGGCCTATGTGCAAATCATACCGAGCGCCGAAGGCATAGAGGGCAAAATACAAGATGTGCTAGACCCCGAAGCGAAAAAAGCCGGTGAATCTTCCGGCAAAAACATAGCCGGCGCCCTTGGCAAGGCGTTGGTTGGAGCCTTGGCGGCGATTGGTGTGAAGGAAATGATTTCTTCCGCACTTGATGCCGGCGGGGCGTTAGAACAGTCATTTGGTGGACTTGATACCATTTATGGCGATGCGGCGGCACAGGCAAAGGAATTTGCAATGCAGGCATCGCAAATGGGCATATCTGCCAATGATTACGCCGAGCAGGCGGTTAGTTTTGGCGCATCGTTAAAACAGGCTTTTGGTGGAGATACAGAAAAGGCAATGCTTGCGGCAAATACCGCAATTTCAGACATGACCGACAACGCCGCCAAAATGGGCACGCCAATCGAAAACATACAGACCGCATACCAAGGTTTTGCGAAACAGAATTACACCATGCTTGACAACTTAAAGTTAGGCTATGGCGGCACTAAAACCGAAATGGAACGCTTGCTTAAAGATGCGCAGGCAATTAGTGGCGTTGAGTATGACATTAGCAACCTTGGCGATGTATATGATGCGATTCACGTAATCCAAGGCGAGCTTGGCCTAACAGGTGTAGCGGCGAATGAAGCGGCTACAACGTTGCAAGGTTCTTTTGGAGCCATGCAAGCGAATTTTCAAAACTTCCTTGCGGCACTTACAACCGGCATGGATATAACGGCACCGCTTTCCGCTTTGATTCAGAGCGCAAGCACGTACCTATTCGGCAACCTACTGCCGGCAATCGGGAACATTCTGATGGCAATACCGACAGTGGCACAAACCGCTTTCACAACCATTGCGCCGATAATTTCGGAAATGTTTACTTCATTGGTTGCACAGGCGCCGGGATTCCTTCAGAGTGGTTTGCTTATGTTGCATTCCGTAATCAACGGAATCTTCGCCGGATTGCCGGGCTTCTTGGCATCTGCCAATCAACTTGTTTCGGATTTCCTTGCGGCAATTACGGCACGCCTGCCGGATATTCTCAATAGTGGCGTGGTTCTGATCAATCGTTTCGTTACGGGATTCTTGAACAATTTGCCGGTGTTCATTACTGCCGCCGGGCAGATGATTGCCAAATTCTTGGCGTTTATCCTTCAGAATCTGCCTAGCATCTTGCAGGCCGGTGTGAAAATCATGTTAAACCTTGTGCAGGGCTTCCGTGATAACTTTCCTAAAATTATCAGCGCAATAACGGATGCATTGGCTAATTTCATCAATGTAATTATTCAGAATCTGCCCACAATCTTGGCAAAGGGCGTGGAGATGCTGAAACAGTTGGCACAGGGTGTAATTAATACCATCCCGACACTTGTTTCTTCAGCGGCGCAGGCATTAGGTGACTTTATTCAAAAGATTGCCGACAAACTGCCGGACATTCTTGCAAAGGGTAAGGAAATCATTGATAACCTTGTGCAAGGTGTTAAAGATAAGGTTTCCAACTTCATTGATGCGGCCGCTGATGCAATTAGCAACTTCAAAGAAAAATTCACTTCCGTGGATTGGGGAAGCCTTGGTTCTGATCTGATTTCGGGTATTGCGCAGGGTATAAGAAACGGCGCCGGTGCAATTGCGGAAGCGGCAAAGAATGCGGCAAGTGATGCATTCAATGCGGCGAAACGGTTGCTTAAAATCGGTTCACCTTCAAAAGTGTTTGCGGATGGCATCGGTAAATGGATCCCGGCCGGAATTGCGGTTGGTATTCATGACAACCTTGGAGCCATTGAAAAGGCAATGAATGAAGTGAGCGCAGAAACAACCGGCACACTTTCCGCTGATTTATCGGCGGGGCGTTATGTTTACGATGGTGCGCCGGATGATCACACAAGCGCCGGATTCAATCAGACCGTAAACATTTATTCACCACAGGAATTGAACCCTTCTGAAATTGCAAGGCAGACACGCAACGCAACACAGCAGATGGTTCTTACATTGAGCGGGGTGTGATGCATGGCACAGGTAGATAGATACATTACGTATATCAATGATGACGGTTTTGAAATCACGTTTGGTGAATTAGGTTTAACGCCTTTTTTGCTTGTGGATGCGGAAGGCGCTTATTTTGTCGATAACAATGTAACGATTTCAAATAACACAATGACGGACGGCGGAGCATACCAAGGCAGTGTTGCCAAGGTGCGTAATATTGTTCTCACGCTGAAAGACTTAAACAATCACGTTTATAACCGCAACCTGTTAGGCAAATTATTCAAAGCAAAGCAACAGGGCACGCTTATCTTTCATGAAGAAGACAATGACCGCAAAATCAATTGTTATGTTGAGAGCGTAAACAGCACCGGCGAATATGGGGCGCGAACGTATACCGTATCACTCCTGTGCGCTGACCCGTTTTTCTATGCGCTTGATGATATTGTGGTATATCTTGCCGCTTGGGTTGGTGCGTTCACATTCCCGCATGATTTCCTTGAATCCCGTGAGGAATTCGGATACAGAGAAAACACGCGCTTGAAGAATATTGTGAATGAACAGTCAGAAGATGGCATTGGCATGACCATTGAAATCACAGCGGCGGGCGGTATAACTAACCCATCCGTTGTGCGTGTTGAATCCAATGAGGCGTTGAAGCTTGGAACGGAAAGCAACCCGTTCACAATGGTGGCGGGCGATGTTCTCACAATCACAACTTCCGACAATGATAAACATGTGTATTTGACGCATGACGGCGTGACCAATGAAGTGAATCAATACATTACGGAAGATTCAACTTTCATTCAGTTGATGCGCGGAAATAACAACATTGGTTATGCGGCAGATGTTGGCGTTGACCTCATGACGGTGCGCATTAGTTACCGTTTGAAATATGCGAGTGCTTAATTATGGAAGTTAGAATTTACAATGCAAACATGCAGTTTCAAGGGCTGATTGAAAATCAGACTTCCGTGTTATGGAATCGCAAATATTTTGAACCGGGTGATTTTGAACTGTATTGCCCGGTAACCGTCAACAATCATTCATTGTTAAAACGTGGGAATCTTGTTTGGATCAAAGGCGCGGCAGAAGCGGGCGTGATTGAATCACTCATGATGGAACAGAATGATGTGAAGAACCAAATAACGGCGAAAGGCCGTTTTTTATCTTCCTACATGAGCCGGCGCCTAATCAGACCCACCTACAACATTCAAAACGGACTTGTGGAAACGGCAATGCGCACCATTCTTTCAAGGGCGGTGCCGCTTCCGCTTGTTCGCCTTGGTGATGTTAAAGGATTTACGGAACGGGTATCGTTTCAAGCAACTTACAAAAATTTACAAGACTATGAAACGAAGTTAGCCAAGTATGCAAATATTGGCTACCGCTTCCGGCCGGATTTCACCAATAAAACAATCACGTTTGAACTGTATAAGGGAAATGATAGAACGTTCAATCAGACCGTGCGCCCCCGCGTTGTTTTCAGCGAAGGCTATAACAACATTTTGAGCGCAAAGTATACGTTGAATGATCAATTGCTAAAAACTGTTTGTTATGTTGGCGGGCAGGGCGAAGGCAGTGCAAGAACCTACGCCGTTGCCGGTGATGATTCATTGACAGGCTTGGAACGGCGTGAAGTCTACATAAACGCATCCGACATAAGCAAAGAAGATTTAACAGATGCTGAATACATTGCCGCACTTGTACAGCGCGGAAACAATGAATTGAAACAAGATGTGCTTGCGGAATCGGTTGAATGCGTTACAGACGCCAACAGCAACTTCAAATATAAACGTGATTACGATTTAGGTGATGTTGTTGCGGTACGGAAAGAAAATTGGAACATTGCAATAAATCTGAGAATTACAGAAATTACAGAAATTTATGAATACGGCGCAATGAAAGTTTCGCCGGTTTTCGGCACACCGTTGCCGAGCGTGATAGATTGGAGCGAAAAAAATGGCTGATCAATTTGGACTGTTTTGGAATTCGATAAATTCAGACCGCACCTATGATGCGGATTCATTTGCGAAATGGTTGCGGAAGTTTTTTACTACCGGCATTTTTAATGGTGAAATGCAGGTAACACCAGGAACCGGCATGCAGGTAAACGTTGCACCTGGTTATGCGAATCTTAACGGTAAGGTGCGCTTTTTCGATGCGGCGCAGACTTTCACACTTGACCCGGCAAACGGAACATACCCGCGCATTGATACCATCGTTGTGCGTGCTGATTCCACAAACAGAATCATCACAACCGAATACGTGAAAGGCGCTTATTCCGGCGCTTCACCGGTTGCACCGGCACCTGTGCGAACAGGTGGCATTTATGAAATTGTACTTGCGCAGATTCGCGTTGGTGCAGGCATTACCGCAATCATGGCGCAAGACATTACCGACACGCGCCCGAATGATTCGCTTTGCGGTTGGGTTACTTCAACGGTTGAAAGTGTGCCAATGGATCAAATCACAACACAGATGCAAGCAGACTTTCTTGCATGGTATGACCGCATGAAAGGACAGCTTTCCGAAGATGCCGCAGGGAATCTTCAGCTTCAGATTGATGAAACAAATTCAGAGGTTTCGGGCTTAAAATCAGATGTTTTAGACTTAACATACCGTTCTGATTCGATGTATTACGGCTTTGCGTGGTTAGAGCGTAGCCCTACGGTACATGCTTACAAAAAAAATGATGTTTTTTGGTGGGTTAAAGACGGGCGCGCATCGTTGGTTGTAGCCTATGAAGACATTTCGGAAGGAACGACATTGGTCAAAGGGCTGAATGTTGAAAACTATACATTAGGCGAAGCCATTAATGCGTTAAATAAAGGTTTAACGTATGTTGACATTCAAATAAGTGGAACAACGGACACTGATGGACTTCTTGATATTAGTACTTTTATATCGGAAAATTATTATCCGATTACGTTAATTAATTATGGCCATGTTACTACGTTCTTCAATGGTTCACCTAACAGACTGATGTGGTACGTGAGAATCACAGACTACGCCGGTAAAGCAAAAGCAAATACGCGAATAAACGCAACCGCTCGATGCTTAAAGTTTTTTAGTTGATTTACAGCAGTTAAATCAGCATTTAATGATCTAAAGTTTCAAGTAAAGCGTAGGGGTTTCAAGTAGAAGACGTGCGCAAGACGAGAACAAGTTAAAAAAACCGCATGGTTATGCGACATCCACATGTTTCGAGTAAAGAACAAGACGAGCCGAGCAAGTTAAAATCGGTGGCGGAATAGGTAGACGCTAAACTGTAAGAGTACAAGACCCGAAACGTAGATGAGGGACGTCAGCTATGGTACTTATGCAAGGTTCAAATCCTTGCCCGATTCAAAAAGTGACGGTTGCCAAGAAAGGCAAAACAGCAAATCAGCATAAACTGTTAGTGCAAAAAAATTGCAATTATTGCACCAATGGTGTGCTTTAGTGAAATAAATCAGCAAATAATGCAAAATCGGTGGTGGAATAGGTAAACACAGACTTCGGTCGCCCCGTATCGACTAACGGCAAGTCGCTCTCACGAAGGGAGAAATAGCGGTTCGAATCCGTAGTCGGGGTCTGCTCACAAAAAGGGTGCAAATCCCTGCCCGATTTCAATTTATTTACCCATTTAATGACCTAAAGTTTCAAGCAAAGAACAAAAGTTTCAAGCAAGTTAATGGCATCTTAACGGGTGCCTTTTTTCATGAAAGAAAGGAAGGCATTGATATGGCAATGAAGATTTCAAACGTTTACCCGGAATATGTTTTTCAGCGCCTTGGTGCGGGCAAAACCGTTTGCGCCGTAGACTTCAAACGGAAAACATATATTGACCTTGAAGGGCAGACGATTGCCGGCGTTCAGCAGTTGATAGGACGCGCAGACCAAACCAAAGAAGTACAGTTTTACCAAATCGAACAGGAAGAACCACAAACGGGCGAATAAAAGCCCGTTTTTTGTAGGTGGATAGAATGACGCCAAACGAATGGAAAGATTTAACCATCAATAAAACCTATAACGTTGATGGTGCTTATGGTGCGCAGTGTTGGGATTTTTTGGCATACTTTTTTCAATACTTCAAAATTCCGGCATCAACTTATTGCGCGCTGACCGGTTACGTTTGCGATTTGTGGCGGTTAAAAGAGCGCTATGGTTACTCAAAATTTTTTGATTTCATAACCGATGCCAAAGACCTAAAGCCGGGCGATTGGTGTTTTTGGGATCGTGGAAGCTCACACTCCAATTCACACGTTGCAATGTACATGTTCAGAAACGGCACGCCGGTTGAGCTTGGGCAGAATCAAGGCTTTCCTTATGTAACGGAAAAAACAACTTCTTGGGATATTATGGGCGCCTTACGTTTCAAGGGTTGGGGTGCGCTCAAATACGGCGCTTCAGATGTTGAAATCAGTGGGCGCAAGTATGCCATGTATAGACAGCATGCAGGGCAGAAAGCAGTGATTCTTTCAGCCGGCATTGATAAGTTGGCAAAAATCCAAAAGTTAGATGCGAATGTCAACGTTTATGCAAAAATCACCGGCGCCAACTTCTTCCAAGCCCGTACCGATACGGAACAGCCTTATGGCATGTGTTTCGGTGATGTATCGGCACCGTTGAATGATGTTTGGAGAGAATTACCAAACCAAGACACAACGCTTTATTTTGACCTTGAAACGGGCTTATACGGCGATTGCACCGGCGTGCATATTAAGAAAACGCACAACGTATATTCGCCGGCGGTTGTATTCCCGGAATCCGGCCATTACCAATATGCGCGAATGGTTGGCATCAATTATGTGAACAACGTGAGCCGGTACACGTTTGCAATCCGGTTCAAAAATGGAACGTATGCCGTAGGACTTGCGCAACAGGATTCAACGCCCAATCAGATCACGGAAGACTTCAAATCACTATGTACCGGCGAGCTTGAAAGCATCGCCTTTTTAGATGGCGGGGATAGCGCCCAAATGGGCAGATGGAAAGACGGCGCTTTTGAATACGTGCGTGACACAAAAAGGGCATGCCCTTCGGCGTTTGCAATCGTTTCAGAATTGCCAATTCACGAAACAGAATCAGACCCGCCACAGGACACAGAAAACAGCCCGGAAACGAATGAAACCGGGAAAAATGAGGAACAGAACATGAGTGAAGAAAACACACAGGAAGCGCCCGTTTTGGAGCCTGTGAAGGTTGACGGATGGACAGACCCGGAACCAATGGCAGAAACAACCACAGAAACGATTATTAAACGCTTCATGAGTGTGAAATCGTTTGTAACGCTTTCCCTAACCGGCGTTTTTGCTTACTTATCCATTAAGGGCACAATTTCACCGGAACAATTCATGAGTGTATTTACAATGTGCATTTCTTTCTTCTTTGGTTACTCATTTGAAAAGAAAAACAA
>ODAI011894492.1_pt1 | contig 16224 bp, 15 predicted proteins | sample 1539321 | NCBI WGS metagenome assembly ODAI01 (sample SAMN02144231, study PRJEB22623) | gut metagenome | biome: sheep rumen | host: Ovis aries | place: New Zealand
AAGGAAGTGGAGGAAAGGAAGTGGAGGAAAGGAAGTGGAGGAAAGGAAGTGGAGGAAAGGAAGTGGAGGAAAGGAAGTGGAGGAAAGGAAGTGGAGGAAAGGAAGTGGAGGAAAGGAAGTGGAGGGAAGGAAGTGGAGGAAAGGAAGGGAAAGAGGACCAGAAGGCAAAAAGAGAGCGGCCGGGAGGTGGATCCTGGCCGCTCTGTTTTGGGTTTCCAGACGCTCGGTCTTGGGTACCTAGACGCTCGGTCTTGAGTATCTAGACGCTCTGTTATATAATGGATGTCTAGTTATATCAGATTTCTAGTCTATACTAGTCTATATTAGATATCAAGTTTATAACGGATGTCTAGTCTATATTAGATATCAAGTTTATAACGGATGTCTAGTTTATAACGGATATCCTAGTTTATAACGGATGTCTAGTCTATATTGGATGTCTAGTTTATACCGGATATTAGATATCTAAAATCTATAATGGGTAAAATCCGTAAGTCTACACGATGCCTGAGAAGCCGAGGAAGGCCAGGGCGAGGATGCTGACCGTAATGAGGGCGATCGGCAGGCCACGGAAGGACTTGGGGACTTCGTTCAAGGCAAGATGCTCGCGCAAACCGGCGAAGAGCACCATCGCGAGGCCGTAGCCGATGGACGTTGCCAGGGCGTAGACGATGGCCTGTCCGAGGTTCAGCATGTGGGACTCGGCGCCGAAGGTGAACTCCTTGGTGACGACGGTGATGGCGACGCCGAGGACGGCGCAGTTGGTGGTGATCAGCGGGAGGAAGATACCCAGGGCCTGATACAGCGACGGGCTGATCTTCTTGAGCACGATCTCGACCATCTGCACCAGGGCGGCGATCACGAGGATGAACGCGATGGTCTGCAGGAACTCGAGCCCGAAGGGCACGAGGAGGTACTGGTTCAGCAAGTAAGTGACCAGGGTGGCGAGGGTGATGACGAAGCATACTGCCCCGGACATGCCGGTGGCGGTGGAGAGCTTGTTGGAGACACCCAGGAACGGGCAGATTCCGAGGAACTGCGACAGGACGATATTGTTGACGAAAATCGCCGAGACAATGATGATGATGTATTCCATAGGGCGCTAACTCTTCTTAAGATACTTGTTGAACAGGACCATGAGGTAGCCGAGGACCATGAAGGCTCCCGGAGCCATGACGAAGGCGAGGATGCCGTCGCCGGAGATGAACTTCCAGCCGAAGACGGAACCGCTGCCGAGGATCTCGCGGATGATGCCGATGACGGTCAGCGAGGCGGTGAAGCCCAGACCGACGCCGAGCCCGTCGAGAGCCGACTCGAGCACTCCGTGCTTGTTGGCGAACGCCTCGGCGCGGCCGAGGACGATACAGTTCACGACGATGAGCGGGATGAACAGGCCCAAAGTCTTATAAGCATCGGGGGTGTAAGCCTGCATGACGAACTGCAGCACCGTCACGAAAGTGGCGATAACGACGATGTAGACAGGGATATGGACCTTGTCGGGAACCATCGGAGCCAGCAGGGAGATGACCATGTTGGAGAGGACCAGCACGAAAAGGGTGGCCAGACCCATCTCCAGGCCGTTGATGGCGGAAGTGGTGGTCGCAAGCGTCGGACACATGCCGAGCACGAGGACGAAGGTGGGGTTGTTCTTTACGAACCCGTCAGTGAAAGTAGACCATTTGCCCATATGCTATTCCTCCCCTGCTTTAACGATGGATTTGACAAAAGCCACGGCATTGCTAACGGCAAGCGCGTAGGCACGCGAGGTGATGGTCGAAGCGGTGATGGCGTCGATGTCACCACCATCCTTGGTGACCTTGATGACCTTGTCCGCACCGAGTCCCTGCCACTGCGACATGAACTTGGCGTCGGTGGAGCACTTGGCTCCCAGGCCGGGAGTCTCGGTGTGCGAGAGCACCGAGGTGTTGTATACCGATCCGTCGGGGAGCACTCCTACCATGAGGGTGAGAGGGCCACCGAAGCCGATGGTGGTGGACTTGACGGCATAGGCGGCGGGAACGCCGTCCGTCGTCGACACGTAATAGTCGTATTTCTGTCCCTCGAACTCGGCCGTAGCCACGTCGGAGAGGGATCCTCCGTCAGGAAGGACCTGGCTGATGGATTCAACGAGCGCCTTCTGTTCGGCAGCCTTGATGGGGTCGGCGGTCACAGCGTATACGAGCGCGAGGATGGCCGAACATACGAGGCAGACGACGGTCAGGCACAGGACCATGTTCTTGAGTGTGGATTGTGCTGCCATATCTATGCCCTCCCGAATTTTTTCTGATGGCAGAACCGGTTGATGAGCGGAACTGCCGCGTTCATGATGAGGATGGCGAAGGAAACGCCTTCAGGATAGGAACCGAAGTAGCGGATGAGCATGGCTATAAGGCCGATGCCCACACCGAAGATGATCCCTCCCTTGTCGCTCATGGGCGAAGTGACGTAGTCGGTGGCCATGAAGCAGCTGCCGAGGATCATACCGCCGGTGAGCAGGTTGAAGACGGGATCGGTGAAGCGCGTGGGATCGATCAGCCACATCAGGCCGGAGAAGACGATCACCGTAGCCCAGATGGAGAGGGTGATGTGAGGCTTGATGACACGGCGTACCAGCAGGTATACGAAACCTACCAGCAATGCCAGCGCAGAGATCTCACCGGCAGAGCCGCCGAGGTTGGCGAAGAGCATCTGGCCGTAAGAGTAGCCGCCGGCTGACATAATGTCCTGGACGGTGCTTCCCTGCATGAGGCCTTCCTTGATGGCGCCGAGCGGGGTGGCGCCGGTGACGGCGTCAGCGCCCCACAGGCCGCCGGGAACCTCCCAGTGAGTCATATAGGTAGGGAACGAGACGAGCAGGAACACTCGTCCGGTGATGGCGGGGTTGAAGACGTTCTGGCCAAGGCCTCCGAAAGTCATCTTGGCGACGCCGATGGCGACGAGCGCTCCGATGAAAACCACCCACCAGGGAGTGGTGGAAGGCAGGTTCATGGCCAGGAGCAGGCCGGTCACAAGGGCCGAGGATCCGCTGAACAGACGAAGGTCCTTCATCATCCAGCGGGCGATGGCATACTCCAGCAGCACGCAGGAGACGGCGCTGACCGCCAGCACCAGCAGCTCGGACCAGCCATAGAAGACGACCGAGACCACGATCGCAGGCAGCAGCGCGATGATGACATCCCTCATCAGGGAGTCGGACGACACGTCTGCATGGACATGCGGGTTGGGTGAAACTAAGTATTTGTCCATAACTGTTTACTGTTTAGCGGCGGCGGCAGCGGCCTTGGCGGCGGCTGCACGGGCCTTGATGATGCCGAGGACCTGGCCCTTGGCGATGTTGATCCTGTCCAGCAGGGGCAGGAAAGCCGGGCAGCTGAACTGGCAGCAGCCGCAGGAGATGCAGTCCTGCACGGCGTTGGCCTCGAGTTGCTCGGTATCGCCGGCCTTGGCCAGCTTGTACAGGAAGAAAGGCTCCAGGCCCATCGGGCAGGCGTCGGCGCAGCGGCCGCAGCGGATGCAGTTGGCCGGTTCGCTGCGCTTGGTGGCGCCCTGCGACAGGTAAAGGATGGAGGAAGAGCCCTTCACGGTGCAGGCGTCGAGGTTGGCCACGGCGCGGCCCATCATGGGGCCTCCGCTGATGATCTTGGCCGCGCCCTCGGGCACTCCGCCTGCATACTCAGCGATGTAGCTGAGCGGCATGCCGATGCGGAAGAGGTAGTTGTGCTGCTTCTCCACGGGCAGGCAGTCGCCGGTGACGGTCAGGACATTGGTGACAAGGGGCTTGTTCTTCTGGACGGCCTCGTAGACGGCCAGCGAGGTGGCGACATTCTGCACCACGGCACCGACGCTGATCGGAAGGCCGCCAGACTTGACCTGACGGCGCATCACCGCGTCGATGAGCTGCTTCTCGCCGCCCTGCGGGTATTTCTTCTTGAGGGAAAGGACTTCGATGCCCTTGTATCCCAGCTCGGCCACGGCCTTGGACATGGATGCGATGGCTTCGGGCTTGTTCTCCTCGATGCCGATGACGCAGCGGCAGCCTCCGAGGACCTTCTGCATGATGGCGGCGCCGATGACTATCTCCTTCGGACGCTCCAGCATGATGCGGAAGTCGCTGGTAAGGTAAGGCTCGCACTCGGCGCCGTTCAGGATGAGGCACTCCGCCACGCTGCCCGGAGCGGGATTGAGCTTGACATGCGTAGGGAAAGTGGCTCCGCCAAGACCTACGACTCCGCAAGCCTTGATCCTGTCGAGGATCGCTGCGCGGTCCTCAGGAATCTCGGTCACGAGAGTGTCGGAAAGGTCGATGCCTTCGGCCCATTCGTCACCCTCGACGGTAATCTCGATGTGCATGACGTTGTTGCCGGCGAGGTCCTTTCGCGGAGCGATGGACTTGACCTTGCCGCTCACTGAAGAGTGGACGTTGGCGGAAATGAAACCTCCGGCCTCGGCGATCAGCTGGCCGGCCTTCACGGTGTCGCCCACGGCGACAACCGGCTTGGCCGGCGCGCCGAGATGCTGTGCCATGGAGATATATACGGTCTGCGGGAGAGGGAGCACCTCGATAGCGCAGCCGCGGGAGAGCTTGGCATCGTCGGGATGCACGCCTCCGATACGGAATGTTGTCTTAGCCATTGTTGACCTCCTTCTTTACAGGTTCGGCGGCAGGGGCGGCCTTGGCGGCGACAGGCGCGGCGGCAGGGGCCGCCGCAGGAGCGGCCGCCGGGGCCGGCTTGGGCTCGACCTTCTTCGGAATGAAACCGGCCACATGGATGGCGCCGGTCGGGCACTCGAAGTAGCACTGGCCGCAGGCCTTGCACTTGGTGTAATCGATGTAGGACAGGTTGTCCTCGATGGTGATGGCGTCGAACTTGCAGACCTTGGCGCACTTGCCGCAGCCTATGCAGGCTGCCTTGCAGGCCTTGCGGGCAACGCCGCCCTTCTCCTTGTTGACGCACGACACGTACACCCTGCGGTTGTTCTTGGGGGTGGTGCCGACGTTGCGGAGCTCGATGATGTGCTTGGGGCATGCCTTGACGCAGGAGCCGCAGGCGGTGCACTTGGACTCGTCCACTACCGGAAGTCCGGTCTCGGGGTCCATGCTCAGCGCGCCGAACTGGCAGGCAGCGACGCAGTCGCCGCATCCCAGGCACCCGAAGGCGCATCCGGTGTCGCCGCTGTAAAGCGCAGCCTTGACCTTGCATGAAGACACTCCGTCATAAGAGTTGGTCCTGGGGCGGTTCTCGCAGCTGCCGTTGCAGCGCACCACCGCGACCATCGGAGCCTTCTCCTTGACCTCGTAGCCGAGGATGGCGGCGACCTTCTTCATCACCTCGTTGCCACCCACAGGGCAGAACTGGGGGTCGAGGTTGGGGGCCTTGACGGCTGCATCGGCGAACGCGCGGCAGCCGGCAAATCCGCAACCTCCACAGTTGGCGCCAGGCATCACCTTCTCCACCTCGTCTATGCGCGGGTCCTCCTCAACCCTGAACTTCTTCGCGACGAAGAAGAGGATGAGGGCCAGCAGCAGTCCGAGGACTGAAATGATGACAATGGTCCAGATAATTGTCTGTGTCATTACTACTGTGGTTTATAAGTTAATCAATTCTCTATCGTAAAAATGTATTCGTTGCGCAGCTTGTCCCTGAACAGCCAGAGCACCAGGTAGTAGAGGGCTACGCCCCCGATGCCGCAAAGCCCGGCGGCAAGTTCGCCGGCCCCCGCCGCCAGAAGGCCCAGCAGCACGGCCAGCAGCACCACCAGCGGCGCTACATAAGCCAGCCACACGGCTTTGTGCCCCATGGAGGCCTTGAGCACGACGCTGACTTCCTGCCCCGGTTCGTAACTCTCCCAGGGGCTGGTGGGCACCTCAATCGCTTTCTTGGTGTATTCGGACATGCCGCAGATACCGGCGGCATGACAGGCGGAACAGGCGGACTCGGAGATGATCTCCACCGTCGTCACTGCAGGTGTCACCTGCACTATCCTTCCCTTATGCGAGACTTTCTCCATCAGAGCTAGAATGCAGGATTGTCAAACTCTCCCGGAGCACTGAACGAACTGGGGAACCCGCCTCCGAGGTCGCCGTTCATGCCGGACTCGAAGGTCCTGGCCTGGACGTCGAGCGAGTCGTCCAGTTCCATGAACTTGATCTGCTCGCTGCGGAAACGCATGTCGATGTCGGCGGTTTCGCCGTTGCGGTGCTTGGCTATGATGATCTGCGTGGCTTCCTTGTCTCCGGCATTCTCCGAAAGGCCCACGTAATCGGGCCTGTGGATGAAGATGACCATATCGGCGTCCTGCTCGATGGAACCCGACTCGCGCAGGTCGCTGAGCTGGGGCTTGCCGCTGCCGCCCTGGCGCTGCACGGCGTTTCGCGAGAGCTGGGACAGGGCGATGATGGGGACGTTGAGTTCCTTGGCGGTGGCCTTGAGGGTACGGGAGATCGCGGCGACCTCCTGCTCGCGCATGCCGCGGAGCTCGGCCGGGCCCTGCATCAGCTGGAGGTAGTCCACGAACACCAGGCGCACTCCCCTGTTCTTGACGAGGGTTTTGATCTTGGTGCGGAACTCCATGACGGGGATGCCGGGGGGGTCGTCGATGTACAACGGGGCCTTGGCCAGCGACTTGAGCTTGTACTCCAGCTGCTCCCACTCGTAAGGCTCGAGCTTGACTCCGCCCTTGATCTTGTCGGCGCTGAGGCCGGACTCGCTGGTCATGAGGCGCTTGGCAAGCTGGATGGCGGACATCTCGAGCGAGAAGAACGCCACGGGCATGTGGTGAATCACTGCGGCGTTCCGCGCGAGGTTCAGCGCGAAGGCGGTCTTACCGACCGAAGGGCGGGCCGCCAGGATGATGAGGTCCGAGGGCTGCCATCCCTGGGTGATGCGGTCGATGGAGGCGAAGCCTGAAGGCACGCCGGTGGGGCCTTCGGTGCCCTGGAGCTTTTCGATGTCGCTCAGCGCAGAGTTGATGATCGAGCCAATATCCTGGACTTCCTTGCGGACATTGTTCTGGATGGCGGCGTAGACCTCAGTCTGCGCCATATCGATCAGGTCGTCGACCTTGACGGAGTCGTCGTAGGACTTCTTGAGGATGTCGTACGAGGCCTTGATGAGGTCCCTTTGGATCGTCTTCTGCTTGAGGATCTTGATGTAGAACTCCATGTTGGCGGCAGCACCGACCTTCTGCGAGAGGTCGGCGAGCGCCACGGCGCCGCCCACCTCGGAGAGGTTGCCGTCCGCCTTGAGACGGTTGGAGACGGTGATGAGGTCCACGGCGACATGCTCAGTGACCAGCGAGGACATGGCCTCGAAGATCATCCGGTGATGGGGGTCGTAGAAACACGAGGGCGACAGCTCCTCCATGGCTTCGTCCACGCAGGACGGCTCGAGGAGCATGGCGCCGAGGACGGACTCTTCTGCATCAAGAGCCTGAGGCGGGATATTTCCCATCTCAAGCCCTAGAGTATCGAGGTTGACCGCCTGTTCCTTTTTCCGGGATGTTCGTTTGCTCTGGTCAGGCATGGCCGTCCGGGGTTATTCGAAATCGGCGTTGACGATGATGCGGCCGCAGTGCTCGCAGATGATGAGCTTCTTGTTGGAAGCGATCTCGAGCAGGCGCTGGGGAGTGATGGTGTTGAAGCATCCTCCGCAGGAGTCGCCGTTGAAGACCGACACGACTGCAAGATGGTTGTGCACGCTCTTGCGGATGCGGTCGTAGGCACTCATGGTGCGGGCGTCGATCTTGGCGGCGCATTCGTTGCGCTTGGCAATGAGCTGCTCCTCCTCGGGGGCGGTGGACTCGACGATGCTGTCGAGCTCCTGCTTCTTGGCCTTGAGGTCGTCGGTGCGCATGGAGATGACATGCTTGATGTCCTCGATGGCGGCCTTCTTGTTGGCGATGGCCATCTTGGAGTCGTTGATGTTCTTCTCTGCGATCTGGCGGAGGTAGCCCTGGTTCTCGATCTCCTTGTTGATGGAGTCGAACTCGCGGCTGTTGGAGATCTTGTCCAGCTGCTCCTGGTACTTGGCGCTCTCCTCGTCACGGCCTCTGATGTCCTGCTTGCTGGCGGCGATGGACTTGTTGAACTTGTCGATGACCTCGGTCTCCTGGGCGACCTTTGCCTTGAGGTCGGAAATCTCGTTCTCGAGGGCCTCGACCTCCTCCGGGAGCTCACCTCTGAGCTGGAGGATCTTGTCGATGGCGACGTCGGCCTTCTGGAGATCGTAGAGGACCTTGAGCTTCTCCTCGACGCTGAGCTCCGAATCCGCGAAGTTCTTCTGCAGGGAGACGAAGGTTTCCCTCTGGTCTATGGGTGTTTCCACCTTTTTGATTTTCTTAGCCGTATCTGTTTGAATTATGAACTGCAAAAGTACTAAAAAAAATCCTGTTTATAAAGCCTTTTTCACTTCGACCAGCTGGTCGCGGATGTTTTTCAGCGATTCCAGCACCTTGACGCTCCTGTCGACGGAGCTCTTGTCCTCCTTCATGGCCTTGTCCACACCTTCGAGGGTGAGGCCCTTGACATTCACAAGGTAATGGATCTGCTTCAGGGTTTCGATGTCCTCGGCCGTGTACTTGCGGTCCCCGCGGGAGGAGCGCCTGACCTTGAAATGGCGGTCGAACTCGTTGGTCCAGTATCTCACAAGGGAAGTGCTCTCCCCTATGGCCTGGGCGGCCTCGCCGATGCTGAAATACAATTTCTCCATATAGCTACAGTTTTGTGTTAGTCAAGCGACTGGCCCGTGCGCGAGGCCATGAGTTTCATCTCGGCGTATCCGTCCGGGGTGACGCCGGCCAGGAAGCAGTCCACCGGGTCGAGGTACTCCCCGTCCCTGAGCAGCTCGAAATGGAGGTGCGGGGCGAAGGAGTTGCCGGAGATGCCGACGGAGGCTATCCTGCGCCCGCGCTGGACCTTCTGTCCGCGCGAGACCTTGATGTCGGCCAGGTGCGCATAGCGGGTGACATAGCCCCCGGAGTGGGTGATCTCCACGACGTTGCCGAGGCCCTTGCGGGAAGTGATGACATCCGTCACCGTGCCGTCGGCGACGGCCAGTACGGGATCGCCCTGCGGGGCTATGAGGTCCACCCCGTTATGGGCGGTCTCGACCTTGTAGAAGGGGTTCATCCTCTGGCCCGTGGAGGCTCCAACCTGTGCGAAGGAGACCGAAGCGAGCGGCAGGGACATCGGAGGGAGGACCTTTTCCGGATCGGATACGAGCCCTAGCACCTTGCGGAAATTGGCTTCGATACGGGCGGCCTTGAGCTCGGCGTCCATGACCTTGCCGTAGGCGTACTCCACCATTTCATGGTCCGGGACGGTGTCGGCGGCCGCGAGGGAGTCCTCGGAGAGCAGCGCGTCCATCCTGGGCGCGTCGGCGTGGAAGATCTCGTCGTATATCTGGTCGTCCTTGGCCTCAAGGCCGGCGATGACGTCGGAAAGGAGCTTCTCGCGTGCGAGCATATCCTGATAGGTGCGCTCGTACAGGCGGTTCTCGCGGATGAGCTTGCGCTCGGAGTCGGTATTGACCACGAGCGAGAAGACGAAGTAGTAGAACACAGCCAGCGACACAGTGGTGACGGCATACTTCAGGACCGTCTTCACCACGTTCCATACGGTACGGGTGGAGCGCCTGAAGCGGAGGTTCCTGTCGATTATGTACTGCTCGCGGCTCATCTCTTCCTCATCCTGAACGACTGCTGGAGCAGTTCCTTGGTTTCACTTCCGCGCTTGCGGACCATCTCGGCGTATTCCTTGACCGGCATGTCCATGTCGAGATAGTTCATGGGATTCACCCTCTCGCCGCGGTACAGCACCTCATAGTGCAGGTGCGGGCCGGTGGACTTGCCGGAGTTGCCGCTTTCGCCAATGCAGTCACCGCGCTTGAGCTTCATCCCTTCCGCCACGCTGATCATGCTCATGTGCGCATAGCGCGTCTTGTAGCCGAAGCCATGGTCGATGAGGATCTCGTTGCCGTAGCCGGTGAAGCTGAACTTGACGTACTCCACCACTCCGTCTCCGGTGGTATAAATCGGGGTGCCGGGCTTCATGGCGAAGTCCTGTCCGTCGTGATACTTGGTCACGCCGGAGATGGGGTCGGACCTGTAGCCGAAGGGGCTGGAGAGGTTGTATTTGCCCTTTTCAGGGCTGAACGGAGGTATGGCGGGGATGCAGGAAGCCATGTCGCCGGCCCTCTTGGAGAGGGTGGCGACTTCGTCGAAGGACTTGCTCTGCACGTAAGTCTCCTTGGTGAGCCGGTCCAGCCGGACGGCAGTCCTGAGAAGCGGGCTTCCGGGACGTGCGTCGGAGAGGTAGTCGTAGCGGTTGAGCCCCCCGAAGCCGGAATGCCGGAGCTCGTCTGGAATCTCGCTCATGCCGAATATCGAACGGTAGATATCGTCGTTCCTGGTCTCGAGGTCCTTGAGGGTGGACTCGTAGCTGTCGAGGCGGCGGTTGAGCACCTCCATGCGGGACTCCCAGCGGGCGTTCTGCATCTTGAGCACGGCCATCTTGGGAGATTCGTGCCCGAGGACGGTGGTGTACAGGAAGAAATACAACACGGCCAGGGCCACGCTGCCGAGGAACACGAGGGTGGCCCTGGCGAAAATGGTCCTCTTGGAGACCTCCCGGATCTCGTACATGAGGGTCTCGGGATTGAAGCTATACTTCCTGAACTTGGACATATCCGGGCAAATATACTCTTTTTTGCGGAAAATGTGTTATTTTTGCGGTCTGTGTTATTATATAGAGTATTATGACTTCCAAAGAAATCAGGCAGAAGTTCCTGGATTATTTCGCCTTCAAGGGCCACACCATCGTCCCTTCAGCCCCCATGGTCGTGAAGAACGACCCCACCCTCATGTTCACCAACGCTGGCATGAACCAGTTCAAGGATATTTTCCTGGGCAACGCCAAGTCCAAGTTCAACCGCGCCGCAGACTCTCAGAAATGCCTCAGGGTGAGTGGAAAGCACAACGACCTTGAGGAGGTCGGCCACGACACCTACCACCACACCATGTTCGAGATGCTCGGCAACTGGAGTTTCGGCGACTACTTCAAGTCCGAGGCCATCGACTGGGCATGGGAGCTTCTTACCGATGTCTACGGCATCGACCCTAAGGAACTCTACGCCACGGTGTTCGAGGGCTCCGAGGAGGACGGCACCGCCATGGACATGGAAGCCAAGCAGGCCTGGCTCAAGCACCTGCCCGAGGACCACATCATCCTCGGCAACAAGCATGACAACTTCTGGGAGATGGGCGACACCGGTCCGTGCGGCCCCTCCAGCGAGATACACATCGACATCCGTTCCGCAGAGGAGCGCGCCTCCGGCGTACCCGGCCGCGACCTGGTGAACCAGAGCGACCCGCACGTCATCGAGATCTGGAACCTCGTGTTCATGGAGTTCCAGCGTCTCTCCGACGGCCACCTCGAGCCGCTTCCTGCCAAGAACATCGACACCGGCATGGGCTTCGAGCGCCTCTGCGCCGTGCTCCAGGGCAAGAATTCCAACTACGACACCGACGTTTTCAGCGGCATGCTCGCACGCATCGGCGAGCTCTCCGGGCACAAATACGGCGAGAGCGGGCAGACCGACGTCGCCATGAGGGTCATCGCCGACCACATCCGCGCAATCAGCTTCTCGATTGCCGACGGTCAGCTCCCCGGCAATGTAAAGGCCGGCTACGTGATCCGCAGGATCCTCCGCCGTGCGGTCCGCTACGGCTACACCTTCCTCGGCATGAACGAGCCGTTCCTCTGCCGCCTCGTGCAGCAGCTCGTAGACGACATGGGCGGCGCATATCCCGAGCTTGTCAGCCAGCAGCGCATCATCGAGTCCGTGATCCGCGAAGAAGAACTCGCGTTCCTTCGCACTCTCGACCGCGGAATCAAACTTCTCGACGACTATATGGCCAAGAACAGCGCGACCAAGGTCATCCCCGGAGTTGACGCATTCGTGCTCTACGACACCTATGGATTCCCGATCGACCTTACCGAGCTTATCGCCGGTGAGAACGGTTACAAAGTCGACCTCGACGCATTCAATGTCGAGCTGCAGAAGCAGAAGGAGCGTGCGCGCAATGCCACCGCCAACGAATTCGGCGACTGGGTGGAGTACGCCCATGGCGAATCGGAGTTCGTCGGCTACGACCGTACAGAGGTCGAGGGAGCGCGCCTTCTGAGGCAGCGTACCGTAGTCCAGAAAAACAAGAAGATGCTTCAGCTCGTCTTCGACATCACTCCGTTCTACGGTGAGATGGGAGGCGAGGTCGGAGATACCGGATACATCGAGTCCGAGAGCGGCGAGCGCATCGCCATCCTCGACACCGTCAAGGAAAACGGACTTACCGTCCATATCGCCGAGAGGCTCCCTGAAGACTGCACGGCAGCGTTCACCCTCAAGGTTGATGCTCACCGCAGGCAGAATATCGCAAACAACCACTCCTGCACCCACCTCCTCGACCAGGCTCTCCGTGAGATCCTTGGAACCCATGTCGAGCAGAAGGGTTCATACGTCTCCGACACTCAGCTGCGCTTCGACTTCTCCCACTTCGAGAAACTCTCCGACGAGCAGATCCGCAAGGTCGAGAACCGTGTGAATGAGATGATCCGCGCCGACTATCCGCTCGAAGAGCATCGCAACGCTACGATGGAGCAGGCTCAGGCGATGGGCGCGATAGCGCTTTTCGGGGAGAAGTAAGGCAATACCGTCCGTGTGGTCAAGTTCGGCCCCAGCGCAGAGCTTTGCGGCGGCTGCCACGTCTCCGCGACAGGCCGCATCGGCTTCTTCAAGATAGTCAGCGAATCTGCCATTGCGGCAGGTGTGCGCCGTATCGAGGCCGTCACCGGCGAGAATGCTGAGGCCTGGGTAGACATGATGCAGGATGTAGTCAAGACCGCCCGCGCCGCATTCAACAACGCTCCCGATATCGTTGCTGCTATCCGCAAGATGATAGAGGACAACGCTTCCTTCAAGAAGCAGGCTGAAGAGTTCGCAAAGCAGAAGACCGCTCAGTTCGCCAAGGCTGTGGCAGAACACGCCAAGCAGGTGAACGGAGTCAACCTCATAGTGATCGACCGCGCACTTGCCGCCGATGCCAATCCGGTGATGGTCAGGGAAGCGGCGACCCAGTTGCAGAAGAGTCTGGAGAACACCGCCCTTGTGGCCGCGTTCGTCTTCGAAGGCAAGCCTCAACTGGCGCTCATGTATTCTCAGGACCTTGTAGCCAAGGGCAAGAACGCTGGCGCCGATATCCGTGAGGCGGCTAAATTCATCCAGGGTGGTGGCGGCGGCCAGAGCGGCCTCGCTACTGCCGGAGGCAAGAACCCCGACGGCATCGCCGAGGCGCTCGAGGCCCTCGTCGCCGCCGCAACCCGCTAAACCGGCAGATCAGGATGAAGAGACTCGACAGATTCGTACTGAAGGCATTTCTGGGACCGTTTGCAGCGATCCTTCTGATTGTCGTCTTCGTCCTGATGCTCCACTTTCTGTGGCTCTACATCGACGAGCTCGTAGGCAAAGGCCTTGGTTTCAGGGTTATAGCCGAGTTCCTGATGTGGGGCACCTGCACCATCCTGCCGCTCGCACTCCCTCTTGCAACCCTCCTCTCCTCGATGATGACCTTCGGTCAGATGACGGAGAACAAGGAGCTGATGGCCGTCAAGGCCTCCGGAGTTTCGTTCGTCAGGGTGATGACTCCGCTTATCATAGTCTCCGCCATCATCGCAATCGGAGCATACTATATAGGCGACAACCTGGTGCCGAAAGCATACATGGAGATCTACCAGCTCCGTACCGACATCGGCAAGACCAAGGAAGAGATCAAGATCCCTTCCGGAACCTTCTACGACGGTATCGACGGCTACATCCTCAGGGTCGACGACCAGCACAACGGAATGCTCTACGGAGTCCAGGTCTATGACCACACAGCGAAGAAGGGCAATGTCTCAGTTACTCTGGCCGACTCCGCAACACTCCGTCTTTCGAGAGCCAAGGATTACCTTATCTTCACCCTTTACAACGGCATCAACTATCAGGAGACAAATTCCCGCCATGGGAGCGAGATGGACCTTCAGCTGAGCAAGGTGTCCTTCGAGAAGCAGCAACTGATCATCTCGCTGTCGAACTATGCCTTCGAAAAGTCTGAGGAAAACATGTTCGGCAACCAGATCAAGGCCCAGAAAACGGCATCTCTCGTGGTTGAGCGCGATTCGCTGAGGCAGATAACCGATGCGGCGTACGACACCCACTACAAGTCACTTGCCGAGGCGTCGTACTTCTCGTTCAGGAAGCAGCTTGACTCCTCGCAGTTCGACACTCCCCGTTCCGAGTTCAAGTACGAAGGATTCGGCACCTGGAAGACCCGCAAAGACAAGATAAGGGCCCTGAGAAATGCTTCCGAGAAGGCCAACAGGATGGCCTCCGAGCTCACCAACTACGGAAGGGAGAACTACGTGGAGTATTTCTATCTCCGCCGGGCCGACGTGGAGATCCTCAAAAAAATTGCGCAGGCCCTTGCCTGTTTTATTCTGTTCTTCATCGGAGCACCGCTCGGCGCCCTGATCGGAAAGGGCGGACTCGGAGTCAGCGCAATCATCTCGGTGCTGTTCTTCGTCCTCTATTGGGTGGTGGACATCTCCGGAACCAAACTGGCCAACGACGGTGCGGTAGCCGCTCCGGTCGGGGCATTCATCTCGTCCTATGTGCTGGGGCCCATAGGCGCATATCTTACCTGGAAAGCAGTGCACGATTCAACATTCAACGGAGTCGATTCGCTTAAGACCGCGCTTCGCAGGCTCTGGCGCAAAATCTGGAGCCTCTTCCGCCGGACGCGGATCGTCTATATGGGTACGCCCGAATTTGCGGTCGCGCCCCTCGACAATCTCATCAGACACAGATACCACATCGTGGGAGTCGTTACCGTACCCGACAAGCCCAGCGGCCGCGGTCTCAAGGTAAACGAGAGCGCAGTCAAGAAATACGCTGTCGAGCATAACATCCCCGTACTTCAGCCGATTAAGCTCAAAGATCCCGAATTCCTCGCCCAGCTCAAGGCTCTCAAAGCCGACATGTTCGTGGTAGTAGCATTCAGGATGCTCCCTGAGGAAGTATGGAAGATGCCGAGGCTCGGTACCTTCAACCTCCACGCCGCGCTGCTGCCTCAGTATCGCGGTGCCGCCCCGATCAACTGGGCTGTGATCAACGGAGAGAAAATCACCGGAGTCACCTCCTTCATGATCGACAAGAATATCGATACGGGAAGCATCATCCTGCGCGAAGAGAGCAGGATCGGCCCCGACGATACGGCGGGCGATGTCCACGACCGTCTGATGGAACTCGGTTCCGACGTGGTCCTGAAGACCGTCGAAGGTCTGGTGGAGCGCAATGTCGAGACCAGGGTCCAGAGGAGTTTCATCCAGGGTGCCGAAGTGCTCAAGCCTGCGCCGAAACTCACCCCCGAGCTCCTCAATATCGACTGGAGCGACACCGCAACCAGGATCCGCAATCTTATCCGCGGCCTCAGCCCGTATCCCGCTGCGTACACCATGATCCAAAAGGGCGGGCAGGCTCCCGTGCAGATGAAGATCTACATGGCCGACAAGGTGGAAGGCTCGGCGGAGCCCGGAACTATCCTGAGCGACGGCAAGACCTACCTGCATATAGCAGCGGCCGACGCCCTTCTCAGTATCAAGGATCTTCAGCTCAGCGGCAAGAAGAGAATGGGAGTGGAGGAGTTCCTTCGCGGTTTCCGCAGTCCCGAAGAATGGCGGGCTCTCTGCGGCACCTCCAAGGCCGAAATTGCAAGACTGAAAGAAAAATAATATATTTGCGCGATGTCGAGATTCAGTAAATACGTCTACAACGCCGAGACCCTCCTCTACGAAAAAAAGGAGGATTCGAAGGCCGTACGCATCGCCAAAGTGGCGGGCTTCGCGCTTTGTGTGGCTGCCGTAGTCGTGCTTAATTTCTTTCTCTATACGAGAGTTCTCGGACTCGATCTTCCCAAAACAGCTCACCTCAAGAAGAAAAATGCAGAGTGGCAGGCGAAGTTCGAAGTCCTTAACCATAATCTGGACATAGCCGAGAAGATTCTGGGCGATATAGAACAGAGAGACGACGACGTCTACCGTTCGATTTTCGGCCTTGAGGAGATTCCTCAGGAGGTCAAGCAGGCCGGTTTCGGAGGAGTCAACCGTTACGCCTATCTCGACGATCTCGGTGG
>ODAI012754584.1_pt1 | contig 16223 bp, 10 predicted proteins | sample 1539321 | NCBI WGS metagenome assembly ODAI01 (sample SAMN02144231, study PRJEB22623) | gut metagenome | biome: sheep rumen | host: Ovis aries | place: New Zealand
CCGGACAAGGAATACTTTGATTACCAGTGGTGGCTGGCCCGTACGGAAGGCGGGGAATGACAGCTGCTGACATGGGGATATTAAAAGGAGGGCGTAAAAACCACGCTCTATACAGAAGGGGGCTGGCGCACTAAGTGCGGCAGTCTTTTTCTTCAAACGAAATCCGACCATTCATCAAATTTTTCATATAAAATTAAAGACCCGGGCTTTTAAAAGTCCGGGCTTTATTGTAAAATAATGGTATGCGAACTCCATTACATTTACAGCCTGATTATACCACATATCGAGGCTATTATCAAATCAAACTTCCAATCGAAACAGAAATCATGATCCCGGCTGATGACCCGGTCCGCCTTCTGAGTGCATTTGTGGAGGGAATGGATCTTTCGGAACTCTATGCTACCTATGACAGAATCCGAAAAAATCAGGCGACTCCGCGTCAGATGCTCAAGATCATGATCTATGCTTCCATGAACCGCCTGTTTTCCAGCCGCGACATTGAAACAGCCTGCAAGCGGGACATTAACTTTATGTTCCTTCTTGAAGGAATGCCGGCTCCTGATCACTCTACGATAGCAAGGTTTATTTCCCTTCATCTATCTGCCTGTTCCAAGGCGATCCTTTCTGACGTGACATCAATTCTTCATAGGCTTGGAGAAATATCCGGCAAGACCATATTTATTGATGGAACAAAAATAGAATCCTGTGCAAACAAGTATACGTTTGTCTGGAAAAAATCCGTTACAAAACATCAGGCTCATCTGCTTGAAAAGATAGTTTCTTTTATCGAGGAATGTGAAACTTTGTACGGGATCAAAGTGGTCTATAACGGTAAGGCGACACTGCATACCATGAAAAGGCTTCGAAAAAAACTATTCCACATCAAAGAAGATGAACAGATTGCCTTTGTCTATGGGATTGGTCATCGGAAAAGCCAGCTGCAGAAATCCATTGAAATGCTGGAAGAATATATCAACAAGCTAAAAGAGTACACAAAACATTTTCATATATGCGGTGACAGGAACAGTTACTCAAAGACCGACCCGGATGCGACTTTTATGCGCCTAAAGGAAGATGCAATGCTGAATGGGCAGTTAAAACCGGCCTATAATCTCCAGCACGGAGTTGACGCGCAATACATCACATGGCTTGACCTGAGCAGCCATCCGACAGATGTCCTGACGCTTGTCCCGTTCTTAAAGGACATGGAGAGCCATCTGCCATTTCAATACAATGAGATTGTTGCGGATGCCGGATATGAAAGCGAAGAAGCGTATGTTTTCATGGAACAGAACGGACAGCTATCTTATTTAAAGCCTCAGAATTATGAAATATCAAAGACTCGAAAATACCGCCAGGATATCAGCCAGAGAGAAAACATGAAGTATGATCCTGAGACGGACGAATATACCTGCTCAAACGAAAGAAAACTCAAGGCGGTATATGATCGGCACAGCAAAAACAGGAACGGATATGTCAGTACCGTGACTATATACGAATGTGAAAGCTGTCAAGGCTGTCCATATAAAGACAAATGTATTCATGGCAACAACTGCAAAACGCCAATGGAGAAACGGACCAAACGACTGAATGTTTCCAAAGTGATGAAACAAAAACGGCAGGAAACACTGGAAAGAATCACTACAGAATACGGAACCCAGCTCCGGATGAACCGAAGCATTCAAGCCGAAGGCAGTTTTGCCGTTATAAAAGAAGATATGAACTTTCGACGGTATCTTTACCGCGGGAAAGAAAATGTGCTAGCCCAGAGCGTTCTTCTGGCCATTGCCTATAACATCAATAAGCTTCATTTCAAAATCCAGGGAGGCCGGACAGGGCAATTCCTGACTAAACTAAAAGCTTCATAAATTTAGACCATTAAAAATAGTAATCAGAAAGAGGAGCTTACTCTGTGAGCTGCTTTAGTTAGAGTCTGTCAAATTCAAATATGTACCAGAAACTAAGCCTGATAATGGAAAAATCTAGCCGTTAGATTCGAATTTTTATCAATTAGTAAGGGCTGTCGCAACACTCTATTGCGACAGCCCCTTTCTTTGATTGACCGCGCTACACTTCTTTAAATCGACGGCTCGGGCGTGGCGATATCTTAATATCGTATACGGAAGTAAAAATAAGGGCTCGTGACGGGTAGTTCCCGAGCTTAATTGTCTTTGTGACAATTAAGTCGGGATGCTGCCCGGACAGAGCCCGTAACATAATCTCCTACAATATTAAGATAAGGAGTCGATGCACCTAATGGGATTCGAACCCATAGTACAAGCTTCGGAAGCTTGCGTGGTATCCATTCCACTATAGGTGCAGATGTCACATGAACCGACTGATACACTAACTGTATATGTGCATCATATAGCAAAAGTGCCGGGCATAAACCCGGCATATGCTTTTCAAGAATTAAGCTTCTTCCTTAACAAGGATCTCCTTCTTATTGTAAGATCCGCAAGCCTTACATACTCTGTGAGGCATCATAAGTGCACCGCACTTGCTGCACTTTACAAGGTTCGGAGCAGTCATCTTCCAGTTAGCACGACGGCTGTCTCTTCTGGCCTTTGAAGTTCTGTTTTTCGGGCAAATAGCTCCCATTTCACACACCTCCTTAAAACATTCTATACTTTTCGTCCAAAATCGCACATACGCTATTATACCATAGAAATCAAAAATGTCAAATATTTTTTTGAGGATTTTCAAGTTTTATGATACTGTCATCTATTGTCACCTTTATCTTGTTGTCCTTAAGCTCCAGCGAATCAAGCATATTGCGGGGTATCTGGATCCTGCCGGCCCTATCGACGATGGTGTACTCGTCCTGGGTCTCCTCTTCCATCCAGTTGATCTCCCCGTTTCCTATATTGTTATAATGCTCCTTTAATATCCTCTCACTGCTTATCTTACCGTCCCTTATGGCTACAACTCTTGCTACCTTTTTGGACAGCTCGACATCATGGGTAACTATGATGATGGTCTGGTTGTATTCCTTATTAAGACGCTTAAACAGATCGAATATATAATCCGCAGTCTTTCTGTCTACCGAACCGGTAGGCTCATCGGCAAGTAAGAGCTTAGGCTTGTTGGCAAGCGCGATGGCTATCGCGATCCTCTGCTGCTCACCGCCTGAGAGCTGGTTCATCCTGCTGTATTTTCTGTGTGACATGCCTACCAGATCAAGGAGCTCTAACGCACGCTCCTTTTTATTCTTTTCACTGGTAAGATGCATGGGCACCATGATATTCTCCATGGCATTCATAAACGGCAGAAGGTTTCGGCCGTTGTTCTGCCATACAAAGCCTACGGTATCCCTCTTATATATCACCTTTTCCTTTTGGGTAAGCTTGAACAGATTCTTGCCGTCCACAAAAAGCTTGCCCGCACTCGGCTCATCCAGACCGCCTAACATGTTAAGGAATGTCGATTTACCGGAACCCGAATTACCGATTATGGCAGTAAGCTCTCCTCTTTCCACCCTTAAGTCAAGTCCCTGAAGAGCCAATACCTCAAGTTCTGATGTTTTATATATCTTTACAAGGTTTTCCGCAAGCACCATGGGTGAATTTTCGCCGGTGATCAGGTCGTTGTCCGTGGCTTCATTTGCCATGTCGCTTGTCATCGCTGACATGCTTTCGGCACTGCCCTCTTTAACAACGTTCTCGGCTTCTATTTTTTTCTCTTTTTCTTTCTTTAAGGTTTTTCCCATTTTATCGCTCTCACTTTAATTCTTCTTTATTGATGACCTTCCCGGCTACGGTTCCGTCTTCTATGGTATATACCATATCGCCGGCATCCATAAGTCCCGTATCATGTGTGGTCATGACTATGGTAACGCCTTCCTCTGCCACCAGTTTTTTGAAGATATTTACCACTGTGATGGCCGTCTGGCTGTCAAGCTCGGCAGTGGGCTCGTCGGCAAATACGACTCTGGGTCTGTGTGCTATAGCTCTCGCTATGGCTACTCTCTGCTGCTCACCGCCCGAAAGCTCCTGGGGCATATGGTCGGCACGGTTCTGAAGGCCTACCATTTTCAGGCACTGATGCACTCTGCTCTTTTTATCCCCGTTATATCCCGACAGTCTTAAGCTGAACTCGACATTTTCATACACCGTCATCATAGGTATCAGGGACACCGACTGGAATACGAAACCCACGTTTTTACGTCTCAGCTTCTCTTTACCGGTATCGGACATTTTAGTGATATCCTGTCCGTCAAAGAAAACCTTTCCGGCTGTAGGCGCATCGAGCGCGCCCAGTATATTCATCAGAGTGGTTTTTCCCGATCCGGAAGGACCGCGGAGTATCGTAAGCGTCTGCTCCGGTATTTCTACCGAAACCTGCTTTAATACCTGCACGGGCTCTCTTCCGGCTATAGGAAAGCTTCTGTCTACATTTTCTGTTTTAATGATATATTTCTGCATTTATACAACCACGCTTTCATTATGTATAAAGTATGATCAATCTGTCAGTCTTCACCAAGCTTAAGCGCCTGTGAGATCTTCATGTTATATACCTGCTTGATAAGAACCGCAAGACATGCGATAAATACGATGCCTATTATCACAAGCAATCTGATGATATCCGAATCCTTTGTGATAAGTTCAAGCGGCAGTGACCTGTCGGTAGCCGAGTATGCTATCTGGATGATCGGTACGAACATCCTTGAGGATATCCAGCCTATTACAAGTCCGAACAGGATAGCTACCACACCGGTCAGCACCTGCTCGTTCACAAGCATGTGGATGACTTCGTTCTTACCCATACCCATGGCTCTGAAGATACCGAAGAGAAGCTCTCTCGAACGTATGGAAAGTGTCCAGTAGATAATATAACCGATACCGCAGATAAGAAGTATGGTAATGAAGCTCATGGTAAGGATTCCGTTGGTTCCCTGGAAAAGTGCTTCTCTTCTTATAGCTTCTTTTCTTTCTACTGCATCAACAAACTTTGTAAGCTTTATGCCCCTCTCGTTTATGAAATCATATACGGCGTCGGTCTTCCCGTCCATGTTGATCCACATCTCATAAGGGAATACACCGACCTTCTCCTGGATGGCTGAAAGATGTGCCACTACCATGTAGTGTTCTTCGTTTTTGGATGTGCCGTCCGAAGCTATAACGATGCTGTTTCTGTTATATCCCGGCCAGTAATCAAAGAAGCCGTATACTATACCCGTACCCGAGCCTGTCTTTATGGGATCCTCGATGGTATATGTGATCTGATCCCCTATCTTTACTCCGAGTTTTTCTTTAAAGTTCATGGAAACAAGTACCGCATCGGAGTTCTGTGACAATACGTTCAGGTACTCATGGTAATTATACTGAAGAAGCTTGGGATCCATCTTCGTGGTCTCGCCGAAGGTCTTCGTATTGATACCCATTATGGTTATGGGATTTTCACTCTTGTTTACGGTAACCTTGGCATTTGATGTCTTATACACCTTTGCTATAGACTTTACTCCGGCTATGTCATTATACTTACCCGAATCGGGTTCGGTGTATGAAAGCTCAACCTCCTGTGACGGATCGTGTGATGAGAATACCTGATTGTTTCTCCAGTATTCCTGTATTACCACATCCGCACCGATATTGTAATCGTTGTTCTTTTCCGCATTGGCTAAGATGGTCCTTGCAATGGTAGTATTAAACATACCGAATGCAACGGTAAGTACCAGGAACACCATGATGAACGCCTGCTTGCCGCCTGTACGGATAAGCTGCAGAAATGAGGTGTAGCTTGCAGGCTGCCATCTGCTCTTTCCAAGCTTAAACAGCAATAATATAAGAAGCGAATGTATTCGAAGCGAAAACAGTCCGGCACCTAAGATGAACAGTGAGGAGCTTAAGAAAATGATAGGATCGAGCGATTCGCCCGAGAGCACCTGCACAAGCAGTTCATCCTGTCTGGAGCTGAATGAATAATACCCGTATATGGATGCACCTAACATGATCACATCCAAAAACAGCTTCTGCCATAACGGCTTAGTCTGTCTTGATCGTTTTCTCTTAACGGAAACGATGGATGATGTCGACTTCTTAAGTACGGGAAGCAGTGTCATAAAGGTTGATATCAGCACTGCGGCAAGTCCGTATAAAAGTGCTTCTCCCGAATATCTTACTATAAGGGATCTGCCGGCCGAGAACTCCAAAAACGCACTTGAGGTACCGAGTATCTTACATATAAGCTTTCCGAGCGGCAAGCCTATGACAAAGCTTATAAGACTTAAGAAGAGTGACTGGAAGAAATACAGTCTGATTATCTGTATCCTGCCTGCACCTCTTGACTTTAAGATCGCGATCTCGCTTTCCTCCATCTCGAGCATCTGACGTGATATCATGAAAAGGAATGCACAGAGGAGTACGATAACGGGTACCTGCAATATAAGAAGTGTTACGGATATCTGCTTTTCTTTTACCGCATAATCCTTAAGAAGGCCGATGTATGACGGCTCGGCCATCTTGCTGTATACGGTATTGTTTTCGTTAAGGGCTTTGTCCGTGATGGCGATTATATCGTCAATCCTTTCGGGATCAAGCTGTGAATAATCAAGCAGCACATAATAATGCTCATTGATATTGTTGGATAATACAAAATTACCCATAAAGCCCTCTTCAAAAACTTTGGGTGATATCATAAGATGGTTGTTGTAATATCCGGGGGGATATACCCAGTAATTATCACTGTCATCCAGATTGGAATATACACCCGTGATCCTTATCTTCACCTTGTTTTTCCCGGCGAATTTCAGGCTCTTCATATCTATCTCCATACCGATAAGGAGATTGTGGTCCACCATGGCGCTCTGGCTGATGACTGCTTCGATATAGCCGTCGTCGGTAAGTGAATCCGAATACATTTTTCCGGATACTATCTTGGTATGCTTGTCAAAATCCGACATGGCACCCAAAACCATTTTAAATTCCTTGCTGTCGGCAGTATAAAGCGATGTCGGTGTAGCTGTACTTGCAACGAGACTGTTATAACTGATCTTTTCAACTTCGGATACTCCGAACTGAGAAGCTACCGTATTTGCAAAATTCCTTGCTCTTTCACTTTCTTCCAGTCCGGCTGTCTTTCTCATGAGTCCGTTTATATCGATCATCATGGGATAAGAATTGTTATCCTTCATGTAATTGGTGAACTCATCAGTAAGCATCCTGTTTCTTGATGCATCCTGATACATAGGATGGCTTACTGCTATGGCTACTAAAAGGATATTACCTATAAGCAAGCTTATCGCCATCCATTTTTTATGCAGAACTTTCTGCAGCATTAAGTGAAACATATTGGTCCCCTTTTATTCGAGAATGATTGTGTCGCCTTCTTCTACTCCGAAAACGATCCAGTAGTTCATACTGTCGGCTCCGCCCACTACTACATATCTTTTGCTAGAAAAGCCGTTTATATAAACATTTAAGTACTGACCCTTCTTATCGCTTTTAAGCGCATTCTTGGGTACTATAAGGGCATCCTCTACATAGATCTTGTCAAATTTAACGCTTACGTCAGCACCCGGCATAAGTGTAGATACATCTCCGTATATCTCTATGATATCATTTCTTGCCATCAGGTTGACGGAAGCAGCCGTGCTCTTCATCGTAACTACCCTGCCGGTAAGCTCTACGTTTCTGTTACCGGTCGACTGCACGATCTTAACGGGCATATTGTATCTTAACAGATCCGAACCGCCTTCCACCACAACGCGGACATTTGAAGGATCGTTGATAGCGCATAAGAAGCTCCATCTGCCCAGCACTTCACCCTTTCTCATCCTGTTGGTAAATCCGATGACTCCGTCCGTCGGTGCATCAACTGTTTTAGTATTTTCAATACTCTCTATCTGGGCAAGTCTTATAACATACTCATCAATCCTTGCTTCTCTTTTTTCCAGTTCTTTCTTGTATGAGTCATACAGTCTGTCGTAAGATATCTGTGCCAGCCTTCTGTCACGTTCGCTGCCCTGATTTAAGGCTTTTTTATACTGATTGAGAAGGAGTCTTGTGTCAGCCTTGTATTCATCAAGGTTTTTTCTGGCCGCATCAAGGTTTCTCTGTACTTCTTCCTTTTCTATCTCATCTACCGTAACATATATTGAAGCGATGGGATCGCCTTTTTTTACGGTATCGCCCTGGCTTACCAGCATCTCCTGGAAATGTACCACACCCTCGCTCACATCGCACATCACGTACTGATTGCTTGAAAACTCAAGGCTTCCCTGTACCGCACCGGTCACAAAGAACTCTCCCTTAGTAACCTTGGTTGTCTTAACATTCTGGGCAACCTTTTCTTCCAGTGCTCCGAAATAAAGAGTATCGCTGTCTGCTGCTGTCCCTTTTACAGTAAGCGGGATACACAACGCAGCCGCAGCAAGGAAACATGCTGCCCGTTTTATAACTTTTCCGTTAACTCTTGACATAGATACATGCTCCTTCCTCTAATCCTTCGACAACTTCCACGTTTGCATTGTCACTGATACCGAGGATAACAGGTCTTCTAATTCTCTCGCCATCCTTTATCTCATAGACAAACTGCCCCGTTGCATCCGCATATACGGCATTTTGGGGTATGGCAAGCACATCCGCCTTAAAATTCTTTACCTCAATGACGCTTGCATAATCGCCGACATATATCTCCTCGTCTTTAAGGTCTTTTATCTCAAACTTTGTAGCAGGAGAAATGCCGTTATTTACTATTACCTTAAGTTCGTTTTTGGTATAAGGGATGTATTCCAGCTCTAAGCGCTGTCCTCTTACCATCGCATAACATGAATACTCTTTTTGATATGCCGATTCGGAAATGAAATAGTTGCAGGTTATCATGGGATCTTTTCCGTTATCAAGTGCCACTATGGCAGTCCCTTTAGATATATAGCTGTTGTTCCCTGCAGATGAGACAGCTACTACCACGCTGTCATAAGGAGCCACAATGCTTACATATCCGATATCGTTTTCCTTTAATCTGGCAAGTCTGTCCTTTTTCTGCTGAAGTTCAAACTCTGCCAATTCTTTTTTCTGTCTGGTCTCTATGGTTTTTTCGGAAACATCTCCGCCGTTAAGCCTTGTAAGCTCAAGTTCGAGATCATAACTCTCAAAAAGCTTTACATTGTTTTCCTCAAGCTCTTTTATCTCATCCTCAAGATCAAGAATGGCCTGATGATCGTGACCCACAAGACCTGCTAAAACATCGCCCTTATATACCTTATCTCCGGGCTCGACAAATACTCCGTACAGATAGCCGTTCACATCAAATGAGAACTCATCAAAAGACGGTATCACAGCACCGTCATGTATCTCCACCTGACTTATATCCATTTTTGAAACATAAGTCGTCTCCACTTTTGCATTAGCCGGTTCAAGAAGCGGTATATCCTCCTGTACTTCTTCAGCACCGCTAACGCATGCACTGCATACGCACATGCACATTGTAAGCAAAACCAAGATCAGAATCTTTTTAAACATTTATAACCTCCGCATCAGCTCTGACGTAAGATAACCGTATCGTTTTCGCTGAGTCCTCCTGTAATCTCCACATAATCGTCACCGGTAAGTCCGATGGTGATCTTTCTCATTTCCCTGACGCCGTCAGCATTTAATATATAAACATATGCGAAATCATCTGTCTGATATACACAGCTTTTGGGAAGTGCCCAGACATTCTTAGCTTCGCCTCTCACTACGGTCACCTTGCCCCTGGTACCCATCTGTATCGAATAATCCGGCTGGTCAAGTTCATATACTATTTTCATAGCATCCTTGTCTACAACGGTAACGGTGGCATCATAAGAGGTTTCCGCGTTGTTTATGTCCACTGATACCCTGTCGCCGACATGTATATATTCCACGGCATTTCTGTCATTGGTCTGGAATCCGCATACGCTGGCATTGAGGATCGTGATTACCTTTTCCTGTGCGTTGGCATTGCTGCCCTGGAGATTATTCTTTATAAAAGAAATATTGCCGTCTATGCCTGCATAAAGAGAACCTGCGGTTATCTGCTGTTCATTGGCGGAAATCTTTATACGGTCGAACTCATTCTGGTCATTATAGTTTCTTCTTTTTTCACGCAGCTTCTGAAGCTTTGAGAGATAGCTTTCTTTTGATGACAGGCTTAAATTCGATGAGTTGATCTTGTTCTCATAAAACTCGATCATTTCATCAGTCTGTTTGATCAAAAACTCATTTCTGTCTATCTCTTCCTGCATGGAGATATTGTCTTTTTCAAGCTGCTCTACATCAAGCTTTGCAAGAAGATCTCCCGCTTTTACCTCATCGCCTTCACTGACGTATACAAAAGCCACGGTCTTATCTCCGACAGGGAATGCCAGATTTTCTTCCATCAGCTGTGTATAGGAACACGACACGGTACTTGTAAGTACAACATCCCTCTTTTCACAGTTGACCACATTGTAATCGTCAGCCATGTTCTCCTTGACTATGGAGATGCTGTGCTTCTCCTCCTCGCCGGAGAAAAGACCGCATCCTCCGAATATCACGGAAGATGCGCACAAAAGTGCCGTCATTCTTATTAAGCTTTTTCGGGTATTACTTTTTTTCATTTATTCACCTCTATGGGAGCCTGTATCTTCCGTTCCCATTTATATTTGTTTTATGCATGTCTTGCCGCAAACATTTAAAATAATATCACAATATGTGATTTTACTCTATTCATTTTGTTGTATCAAAATGCCCAATTATTGCTAAAGAAGAAGTGATTTTTTTGGTATTATTTTCCGATAAAAATCTTTCCCTTAAACTTCTGGTCCTGTTCTCCACTTCGGCATAAAAATCCATGGCGGTCATAAGCAACGCTCCCTGCCCCCGTATTATTATCTGCTCGAGTCCGTCGCTTGTAGCCACGGTAACCCTGTATTTTGAGGCATTTTCGTGTGCAAACCGCTCTATAAACCTGTCTGCGGTTTCGGCTTCTTTTGTGAACACTATGTTTATGTTATTGAATTTCAGATACTCCGTCGGATGACCCTGCACCCGGTAAGCATCATAGACAACTATGATCTCACTGTCACAAAGAGCCCTGTAATTGCATAATATCTCGTTCAGCCTGTCGCGGGCGGCATCAAGATTGGCTGCTGCAAGTTCTTTAAGCTCTTCCCAGGCAAATATGATATTATATCCGTCCACTAAAAGGTACTTGGGGAGTTCTTCTCTTACAGCCTTCGCTCCTAAAGAGCCTGAAGTCCCGGTATTTGCCGCCACATTCTTTTCTTTATGTTTTCTGAACGGATTTTTGTACTCATGCTTTCTGTTTGCAAAGTATGTGCGTTCAAGTATGCTGTCGACCTCTTCTACCGATACGAAACTGTCTGTACCGGAAGCAGTCCTTACATCCCGGATACCGGTCTGCTTTTCTACGGTCACTGCTTCCCATTTCTTCCCCGCAGTGCTGTTTCCGGGATTGAATTTTACATCGAGATGCTTATACTTATCCACCTCATTCCATTCCACAGGGAATCCTGCCCCGTGTGCACAGAATACAGAGTATACGGGATTTCTCATATCCGTTTCGGGATTATAATGTGCCCCTAAGATAACCTCTTCCTCATTATGGCATTCGGAAAATCCCGAAAAGGTGCAAAAGAAACTTCCAAGGCCGCCGGTATATGCCGTCACATCATTTGAATATCCCATCATCTCAGATACGGGAGCTGTTCCCGTAAGTACCGCCATTCCATCTGACAGTCCCTCATAATGTCCCGTGATCTTTCCAAATTTACGGTCGATGTCGGTCATGGCTCTTCCTACGTAAGCTGACGGAACCTCTAAAGTAAATTCATAGTAAGGCTCAAGTATGCGTGCATTTCCCGATGCCGCAGCCTTCATAAGCCCCTGTCTTATAGCCCTGTACGTCGCCTGCCGGAAATCACCGCCTTCGGTATGTTTTAAATGAGCACGTCCCGCTATCAAAGTGATCATCACATCATCTAACGGAGCACCTATAAGACACCCCCTGTGTTCTTTTTCATACACATGAGTCATGATAAGACGCTGCCAGTTTGTATCAAGTTCCGATGTAGTACAGTCGGATTTAAAGGATATCCCCGAGCCTTTAGGTCCGGGCTCGATCACAAGCTGTACCTCCGCATAATGGCGCAGCGGTTCATAATGCCCGATACCCAGCACAGGAGCGGTCACAGTCTCCCTGTAGATGATACTGCCTCTGTCAAACTCCACACTCTCATTAAACCGTTCGGCAAATCTGCTTTTTAATATCTCAAGCTGGATCTCACCCATTACACTGATCTCCAGCTCTTTGGTCTCGTCATTCCACATGACATGGAGTTCGGGTTCCTCTTCCTCTAATTCACGGAATTTCGGAAAAAGCAGCCTCAGTCTTGATATATCCTTTTCGGCCACCTTGTATCTTAGTACCGGCATGATGTTTTTAGCGGGCAAGGCTTCCTCATCCCCCAAGACACTTCCTGCTTCTATACTGCTAAGCCCCGTAACTCCCACGACCATGCCTGATATGGCACTGTCAAGATTCTCATATCTGTCGCCGTTATACAGCCTGATCTCATTTATCTTCTCACATATCTCTTCCCCGCCCGCAGTATATTCCACCTGTTCGCGGGTATTAAGCCTGCCGCCGGTCAGTTTCATATAGGTGATGCGTTTCCCGGATGCATCCCTTCCCACCTTATATACTCTGGCAGCAAATCTCTCTTCGTATAAGATTTCCGGTAAGAATCTGCTCATGACCGCGATCAGTTCTTCCACACCTTCCTGTTTAAGCGCTGAGCCGTATATCACCGGGAAAAGCTTGCGTTCCACGATAAGAGAGCCGATCTCTTCATCTTCTATATTTCCCTTTTCCAAAAACGATTCGAGCACTTCTTCGTCACAAAGTGAGATCTCCTCTAAGACTGCCCGTCTTTCAGCATTAGAGCTGCCTTCTGAAATCATCCCGGTAAATTCTATGCACCCGGATGAAAGTTCCTTCTTTAATGAAGCCCCGATGTTCCCCTTTATGGCCGTCTCCCTGTCCATTTTGTTGACGAAGACAAATACCGGGATATCATATATGTTAAGCAGCTTCCATAATGTCCTCGTATGTGCCTGTATGCCCTCAGGTCCGCTTATCACCAGTACGGCCGCATCAAGCACCGAAAGAGTCCTTTCCATCTCGGTAGAAAAATCCACATGCCCCGGCGTATCCAGCAACGTAAAAGAGGCATTACCATATTCAAAAACAGCCTGTTTTGAAAATATGGTAATGCCTCTTTCTCTCTCTAAGGCATAACTATCCAGGAAGGAGTCTTTTTTATCGACCCTTCCCGGCTTTCTTATGGATTTGCTAAGATACAGAATATTATCCGATAGAGTGGTCTTTCCGGCATCCACATGTGCCAGAATACCGATCACTAATCTTTTCATTTACTGAAAAAACCCTTCTTTTTCTTCTCAGTGCCTTCTTCGGTTTTCTTTCCCGAATAAGACTCATCAAATTTCTTCAAAAGCTCCTTCTGCTCGGAATTAAGCCTTGTAGGAACCTGTACCACAAGATTTACATAGTGGTCTCCCCTGTATGACTTATCCCTAACAGACGGAACACCCTTTCCTCTCAGTCTGATCCTTGTATCGGTCTGTGTGCCCGGCTTTACCTCATAAATCACGTCTCCGTCGATGGTAGGTATCCTTACGTCTCCGCCTAACGCAGCCTGTGCAAAGCTCATGTATGCGTTTGAGTAGATATTCATGCCCTCACGCTGGAATGTAGGATGATCGCTCACATCCACTTCAACGAGCATATCTCCGTATCCGCCGCCATTGGCTCCGGGTTCGCCCTTACCTGCAAGTCTTATACACTGACCGGAATCGATACCGGCAGGGATAGATACCGAAAGTTTCTTCTTTCTCGATATATATCCGTTTCCTAAGCAGGCGCTGCACTTTTCCTTAATGATCTTACCTGTACCGCGGCACTGAGGACAGGCCTGAATGCTCTGTGTCATGCCGAACAGTGACTGGCGGGGATATGCTACCTGGCCTTTGCCGCCGCACTGTGTACAGGTCTCAACCTTAGACCCGGGCTTTGCGCCTGTACCGTTACATGTCTCACATTGTTCCTTTAATGTTACTTCTATTTCTTTTTCGACGCCCTTCATAGCCTCATCGAAGGTTATGCGTACTCTGACTCTTGTATTGGCTCCGCGCTGGGGACCGCCTGAACGGCTGCCGCCACCGCCGAATAAATCGCCGAATATACCTCCGATTCCTCCGAACAGATCTCCGAACATACTTGAGAAGTCCATGGAACTGAAGTCCATGCCGCCGGCACCGCCGTTCTCAAATGCAGCGTGCCCGTACTGATCGTACTGGCGGCGCTTATCGGGGTCGCTAAGAACCGCATAAGCCTCTCCTACCTCTTTGAACTTTTCCTCGGCTTCCTTATCGCCGGGATTTACGTCCGGATGGTACTTTTTACCGAGCTGTCTGTATGCTTTTTTAATTTCTTCAGCACTTGCATCCTTAGATACTCCAAGCACCTCATAGTAATCTCTCTTATCTGCCATGTCTCTCCTCTGATGAAGCCGGTTTAAATCCGATAAACAGGTTATCTGCCGCCTCATCCATGTCCGCTAAACCAAAAGCGGTCATTCATCTTTATAATCTGTATTAGGGCGGGGTGTTTTCACACCGCGCCCCATTATTATATCACAATATTTTATCACTTCAAGTAATATGGCACTCATTTAAGGGATATTTAAGATATTCATTAAACTTCCTTAAAATCAGCATCAACAACATCATCGTTTCCATTCGGGTATCCGCCCTGGTTAGGACCGTATCCGCCGCCCTGGTTAGGGTTAAATCCGCCCTGGTTGGGATCGAATCCCTGATTAGGATTGAATCCGCCCATATCAGGTCCGGGACCTCCCTGAGGACCGCCCTGCGCCTGTGCCTTCTCATATACCTTCTGGAAAAGAGCCTGAGAATCGGTCATAAGCTTCTCTTTTGCAGCCTTAAGATCCTCAACCTCACCGTCACTCATTACCTCAGGATTGGTCTTGTTAAGTAAGTCCTTAAGATGCTCTATATCAGCCTGTACCTGTGACTTATCAGCATCACTTAACTGGTCTCCTACATCTGCTAAAGCCTTTTCTGTCTGGAATACCATGGAATCAGCTTCGTTTCTGGTATCAACAGCTTCCTTACGCTTCTTATCCTGAGCCTCATACTCAGCTGCTTCCTTAACTGCACGCTCGATATCCGACTCGCTCATGGTAGTACCGGAGGTAATAGTGATATGCTGCTCCTTGCCTGTACCCTTATCCTTAGCAGATACATTTACGATACCGTTTGCATCGATATCGAATGTAACCTCGATCTGAGGTACACCACGTCTTGCGGGAAGGATACCGTCAAGTCTAAACTGTCCGAGTAACTTATTATCCTTTGCAAACTGTCTCTCACCCTGGGTAACACGGATATCAACCGCACTCTGATTATCCTCTGCTGTAGAGAATACCTGGCTGCCACGGGTAGGAATGGTTGTATTTCTCTTGATGATAGGTGTAGCGATACCGCCTAAGGTCTCGATGGCAAGTGTAAGAGGTGTTACATCCAGAAGCTGGATATCACCTGCACCTGCATCGCCTGCAAGCTTACCGCCCTGGATGGAAGCACCGATGGCTACGCACTCATCAGGGTTAAGTGTCTTTGAAGGCTCATGTCCGGTAAGCTGTCTTACCTTCTCCTGTACTGCAGGAACACGGGTAGATCCGCCGACAAGCAGAACCTTTGAAAGGTCGCTGGGCTTGATGCCTGCATCACGAAGTGCATTCTGTACAGGGATAACTGTTCTCTCGATAAGGTCTGATACAAGCTCTTCAAACTTAGCTCTTGTCAGGTTCATATCGAAATGCTTAGGACCGTCAGCTGTAGCTGTGATGAAAGGAAGGTTGATGTTGGTTGTTGTAGCTGATGAAAGCTCCTTCTTTGCCTTCTCTGCTGCTTCCTTTAATCTCTGGAGTGCCATCTTGTCAAGACCAAGATCAACACCCTCCTGCTTCTTAAACTCATCGATCATGTATCTGGTGATCCTCTCATCAAAGTCATCACCGCCGAGTCTGTTATCACCTGCTGTAGCGAGAACTTCGATAACGCCGTCGCCGATCTCGATTACTGATACATCGAATGTACCGCCGCCAAGGTCGTATACCATGATCTTCTGCTCGTTTTCATTGTCAAGTCCGTATGCAA
>ODAI010739907.1_pt1 | contig 16215 bp, 8 predicted proteins | sample 1539321 | NCBI WGS metagenome assembly ODAI01 (sample SAMN02144231, study PRJEB22623) | gut metagenome | biome: sheep rumen | host: Ovis aries | place: New Zealand
CCCTCCCCGAAGACTCACGCCAGCGGTATCATCGTCCGTCTTGGCGGTAAGAAGGATGACGGGGATATGACGGAGGTTCTCGTCCTCCTTTATCGCCGCACAAAGCTGCATCCCGTCCATTCCCGGCATCATCAGGTCGCTCACCACCAGATCGGGTATGATGGTCTTCAATGTATCGAAGGCGGATTTGCCGTCAGAATCCGAAATCACGTTGTACTTTCCGCTGAATAGGTACTTAAGGTAAAGGTTTATCTCGGGATTGTCCTCCACCACCACGACGGTCTTCCTCGAAGGGTCTCCGCCCATTCTGGAATCTATGACGTGCGAAAGGATCTCGCTGGAGGAAGTACTCTCAACCTTTTCCGATTCCGTGTATGCATCTTCCGAAACGGGAATGGTGAGAGTGAAAACCGAACCTCCCGAAGACGACGGCGAATACTCAAGGGTACCTTTGTGCACTTCGGAAAGGGCCCTGGCGTAATTGAGCCCCACGCCGCTTCCTTCAACCCTCTTATCGGCTTCACCCCTTTCGAATCTCCCGAAAATCTCCTCCCGCTTCCCTTCCGGGACTCCGGGACCGTTGTCGGAAACGGAGATGGCGGCTCTGCCGTCGTCGACCATAGACAGACCGACCGCGACCTTCCCTCCTTCCGGGGTATACTTCACCGCGTTCGACAGAAGATTCGTGAGGATCTTGTAAACCTTGTCCTCATCCGCCCATCCTTTTATCCCCTTGGGAACATCCGACTGAAGGGACACACCCTTTTCATTGAAGGCGTAGCGGTAATTCTCAGCCAGGGCGCTCACAAGGGTGGATAGGTCCGTCATGGAGACTTTCAGGGTCTCCTTGACCTCATGGTCGGAAGAGATGTTTAGGATTTCGTCGGTAAGGGTCCTCAGGCGTGAAGCCGCGTTCTTCGCAACCCTCAGCATATTCCTCTCCTCATCGGGCATATTCCCTTTTTCGACCATCTGCCTTATGGGACCGTAGATCATTGTGAGGGGATTCCTCAGTTCATGGGCGAGGTTGGTGAGGTAGTCTATTTCATCCTGTTTCATCTTCTCCCTTTCCGCGGCAGCCGAGAGCTGTTCCCTGTGAATCTTCCGGTCAGTATACAACCTGACAAGTTGCAGGGCAAGCATGAGGGCCAAAGCGAAATACAGCAGAAGGGCCGGAACGGAAGCGAGCGGATGGGGTTTTATCCGGAACGGAATGGAAGTTTCAACCTCGGATTCTTCCCATGCCATGCCGGAACGTAAGACGAACTTATACCTTCCGGGACGGAGAGAACTGTAGGTGACTTCCGGGGATACCGAGTAGATCCAATCATGGTCGAGTCCTTCCAAACGGTATGAATAAACTGACTCGATCGGCCCGTCTTCGGAATATGAGGCGAAACCGAACCTAAGATCGTTTTCATTGTGGGAAAGCACCAGCGAATTCGGGACCGGAATCCTGACTTCACCGTCAACGGACAGATATTCGACGCTCACGAATCGGGCTGATTCCTTCTCTTCTTCAATCGACGTGTCAACCATCGCGACCCCGCCCTCGCCGCAGAAATAGAGGTTCCCGTCCGACCCTATATATGCTTGGTTCCAGGAGAAGGGTCTTGAAGAGGAAAAACCGGAACATGAGTAAGAACGCACCGTACCGGTGGACGGATTATAACGTGTTATATGGTCCGGTGTGGCTATCCAGATGATTCCGCTACGGTCTTCGATGACGGACCTGATTTCAAAAGAAGGGAGGCCTTCATCCTTTCCCATATGCAAGACCTCTCCCGAAGTGTTGACAACCTGCAGTCCGTTTGACCTCGTTCCGACGAACTTACTCCCGTCAGACATAGTCATAAGGCACGACACCCTGCCCTCGACTCCGGAAAACAGAGAGACCCTCTCAATAGAATCGCCGCATTCATATTGCCCGGAAGGTGAGAAAAGGTACAACTTTCCATTTCCCCTGTCCTGAATCATGAAGGAGCCCGGTTCCACTTCATAATCCTTCTCGGCTCCGCCCGAAAGATCGACGGAATGAAGGTGGTCGCTGAAGCCGTACCAGAGGGTTCTGTCGAATGTGACGAAAAGACGGTCCAGAGTACGGCCAGGGAAAGACCGCTGTCCCGAATAAACGGCCCTGTTCCCCTCAAGAGTGTACATTATCAAGGTTTCCCTGCCGACATTCGCAAACAGTTTGCCTTCTCCGTCCGATTGGACGAATACGAAACCCGCTTCGTTACTGATCCTCTGGAACACTTCCCCGGAAGAAGGGTCATATCCGAGCAGCCATTTGCCCCTAGCGATCCAGATGTTGCCCGAGGCGTCAGTGCAGATTTCATTGGAGTTGGAATAATAGTCCGGCTGGATGGCGGAGATTATGTTCCTGAATCCTTTGTCCCCCCGCATCCGGATCGTCGGTCCCAAATCATCGGAAAGCAGAACGTCCCCGTCCTCAGTGACATGGCAGGTGTAATAGTCCGACGGAAGAGCAAGATTGGGGAATATCCTCACCGCGGTGTCCTTGCCGCGTGAATAGGAGAAACATCCTTTACCTCTCAGCCCCACAAGCACGTTGCCGTCGGTGTACTGCCTGGCGAAAACGGGGTCCTGTCCGTCGACAAGGGAGAACAGTTCCTCCGGAACAGGGAGGGTCTTGTGCGATTGAGAGTCGAAGATCATCAGACCTTTTTCATGCAGGACCCAAACGGTGCCGTCGTCCATGATTCTGAGGTCCCTCACTTCGACGTACCTGTCCAGGGGATATTCTTCCAGAAGATCCATACCGGGAGAAAGGACCATAATGCGGTTGACTTCCCTGTAATGGGTCGCGGTCCAAATCTCTCCGGAAGGTGCTATATCTATAAAAGAAGTATACTCAAGACCGCCTCTGCTGAAAAACGAAACGTCCGCCCCGGGTTCATAGCACCCCACTCCCCTGTTGGTGGTGAACAGGATTCTTCCGTCAAGGCCTTCCTTCACCCTCATCACAACGGCGTTTCCGGCGGATTCAACCGTCGTGATTTTCCCGTCCTCCATATACCGGAGTCCGCTGTTGTCAGCAATCCAGAGCTTTCCTTCGGATGAGAAAAACAGGTCCCGGATATGAGCGTCGGGAAGGGAAATACCGGCCCCGTCCTTTCCGTAGACCATGTAGAAGGAGCCGTTGTAGCAACTCAGGCCGTCCCCTTTCCCTATCCAAATCCTCCCGAGAGAATCCGTAGCGAAAGCTATCGCCGCTCCTGAAGGTTCCGAATATGATATTGAAGGACTCGAAAGAGAATACCCCTGCCGCACGGATATGTCGTTTCCGACAGAAGAATCGGTGCAACCAAAAAAAACCGAAAAGACGGCAAACGAAAGCGCCACCTTCACGAAGATGGTATATAATAGTCGGATCACAGGCTCTTGGTTTGGAGTGGAGTAAGTATCAGCGAAAAAGGGAATTTTCCCCTCCCGGACGTTTTCTTCTCCGATTTCAAAGATAGTTCATTTTTGCAGAATTGTACAAATCTTTAAAAGATTTTTGAAAACGTCCACAGTGCGCAAATCTTAACTTTGTATCGTTTTAAGAAGACCGTCGTGAGACGCACCTTCCACCACAAAAGCGACAAAACTTTACACCCATATTACTAACAACCAACAATTGTTCAAACCATGTACCAACACAATCACACTAAACACCTGATTCTCGGTGTTGTCCTTCTGTTGGCGACAGCTTTCTCGGCATTCGCCCAAAGGACAATCAAGGGAACAGTAGTGGACGCGGCCGGACCCGTGGTCGGCGCCACTGTAATTGAAAGAGGTACCACCAACGGTACTTCAACAGGTCTTGACGGAACGTTCACCCTCACCGTAGGGAACAATTCCACCGTCGAGATCAGTTGCATCGGTTACGGCTCCCAGACATTCGCCGCAGCCAATGTGCCCGCAACCGTCACTCTCGTCGAGGACAATGAATTCATCGAAGAGACTGTCGTCGTCGGTTACGGTGTGCAGAAGAAGAGCAACGTCACCGGAGCTATCGCCCAGGTCAAGTCTGAGGCCATCGAGAACCGCTCCAATGAAACCGTCGGAAGCGCCCTCCAGGGTAAGCTCGCCGGTGTCCAGATCCTCAACACTTCAGGAGCTCCGGGAGCATCGTCATCCTTCCGTATCAGAGGATTTTCTTCGACAAACTCCTCCCCTGACCCGCTCCTCATCGTCGACGGACTGAAAGTCAGGAACATCGACTATCTCGACCCCGAATCCGTCGAGTCCATCGAGGTCCTCAAGGACGCAGCCTCAGCAGCCATCTACGGATCACAGGCAGGTAACGGAGTTGTCCTGATCACCACCAAGAACGGAAGCGAAGGAAACGTCAGGGTGTTCTACAACGCCATGGTAACCTTCCAGAAGCCTCTGCAGAACATCAAGATGATGAACGCTTCCCAGTTCAAGACATACTGGCAGGAAGCAAACCCCAACTACACCGACGACCTGTTCCAGAACGCCGATACCAACTGGCAGGATGTCGTATTCGAGACCGGTATCATGCAGCGCCACACTGTAGGATTCCAGGGCGGAAACAACCGCTTCTCCTACTATGTCGACGCCACTTACATGGACAACAACGGTCTTGTCACCGGTGACTACGATGTCAACAGGAGGGTATCCGGACAGATCAACGTCAGCTACCAGGTGAAGCCTTGGCTCAAGGTCGGAACCACCAACTCCATCGAAAGGGGTTACACTCACACCGTTTCCTCGAACATCGGATTCGCTTCCACAGGTTCAGCCATCGGAGGTGCATACTACTATGACCCTACGACTCCTGTCTTCTACGAGAAGGACAGCGACATTCCCGCAGCCACCGGCCTTCTCCAGGCTGAAGCGGCAGGATTCCCCGTATGGCGTGACGACCAGGGAAGGATGTACGGACAGTCACTCCTTTTCAACTCCAACCTCTGGAACCCTCTCCTTATGAGGCACGTCGTAACATCCTTCTTCTTCACGAACCAGCCTTTCGAGACATACAGGTTCAACATCAACGGAACGATCTACGGCAACGCCACCCTCTTCAAGGAGGTCGTCTTCACTTCGCGCCTTGGCTACCGCATGGGCAACACCTACGGAAAGGGCTACCACCCCACTTACTGGATCAACCCTTCCCAGTCAATGACCAGCCCGGTCATCATGGGAACCTCGTCCAACAACATCTACTACCAGTGGGAGAACTTCGCCAACTGGAACCACACCTTCGCAGGGAAGCATGAGCTCAACGTGATGGCCGGTATGGACTTCTCACAGACCCGCACCGAGAGCATCAACGCCAGGGCCAATGGCCTTACCAACACCGCCGAAAACTTCCGCTATCTTCAGTACTATCTCTCCACGGCATCAACCAGAGTGATGGGAGGATCGGACTACAGCCGCTACAATATGTCATACTTCACCCGTCTGGGTTACACCTATGACAACCGCTACAACGTGCAGGCAAGTTTCCGAGCCGACGCTTACGACTCTTCGAAGCTTTCCAAGAAGAGCCGCTGGGGATACTTCCCTTCGGTTTCCGCCGGATGGACAATCTCGAACGAGGGATTCTTCAAGAACAACATCGGCCGCAACGCCATCTCCTTCCTCAAACTGAGAGCTTCTTGGGGTATCAACGGTAACATCAACTCCCTGAGCGACTTCCAGTACACCACCGCCATGTCGCTGAGCGGACAGTACAACATGAATGACACAGGTCTCATCACAAACGCCAACCCTTCAACGATCCTCGCCAACGAGAACCTCAAATGGGAGGAGACAAGGCAGGTTGACGTAGGTCTCGACGCCCGTTTCTTCAACGACAAGCTCACCCTCGGAGTCGACTACTACAGAAAGGTGACGACCAACATGCTCCAGTCCATCACCGCTCCCGCAGTCTCCGGTGCCTCCACGACTTATGTGAACAGAGGAAAAGTCCTCAACTCCGGTTGGGAATTCGACGCGACCTGGAAGCAGAATGTCACCAAGGACTTCAACTACTCGATCTCAGCTAACCTCGCTACAGTACACAACGAGGTCATCGAATCCCCGAGAGGTCCCCAGAGGGCGATGAGCGGAATAGCCTGCCTTGAGGAAGGATATCCTTCATGGTACATCCGCGGATACCGCCACAAAGGGTTCAACGATGAAGGCAACGCGGTCTACATGACCGGTGACGAACTGGGAAGCGACGACGGACGTGACTTCCTGGGAAGCGGTATCCCCGACTTCACCTACGGTCTCACGATCGCCCTCAAGTACAAGAACGTGGACTTCACAATCTTCGGAAGCGGAGTTCAGGGTGTCAGCAGGTGGCTGGGCGTCTATCGTGACGACCTCCCCATGATGAACCTCCCCGTCTTCATGTACGAAGGAAGGTGGACGGCATCCAACAAGGCCAACGCCACCTATCCCAAGCCTACCGTCGTAAGGTCCACCGAGTTCCCGAACTCCGACTTCTTCGTGTATGACGCATCCTACTTCAAGCTCAAACAGCTCCAGTTGGGATACACCATGCCGAAGAAGGTGCTTGACGCCCTCCATATCAAGGGTCTGAGGGTCTACGCATCAGCAGAGAACCTCCTCACCCTCACCAAGTACAAAGGAAACGATCCTGAGTCACAGCAGGCTTCCTACGGTCAGAACCTGGGTGTTGACCGTATCTCCTACCCTTCGACGAGGAATTTCATCTTCGGTCTCAACTTCTCCTTCTAATCCCATAATATGATAAAGGATATGAAAAAGTACATATATATAATAGCTTCGGTCCTCGCCCTCACGGCAGTCTCCTGCACCGAAAAGCTTGACAGCGTCGAGCAGCTCGGAGCCCTCGGTACCGATCCTTACTACGCCAACGCGAACGATTCTGAAGCCGAAGCCCTCATCTCCTCCATCTACACTTCAGTATGGGGACAGAGGATCACGAACTCCAGCGTACTTACCGACGACGTGGTGAACAACAACGTCTGGAAGACATACAACAACGACACCTTCCTCTCCGGTCCCGTATCGACAGCGGGATTGAGTTTCACGACCTTGTACCAGATCAACTACAAGGCGAACATGATCATCGAGAAACTGAAGGATGACACCGCAGCGAAGAAGAGGGTCATCGCCGAAGCTTACTTCCTAAGGGCCTGGGCATACTACTATCTCATCATGGGATGGGGCACCCCTCCTCTGGTGGACCACGTTCTGGGAAGTGACGAGCTCCAGCCCGCCAACGGAAACACTGAAGAGCTTTGGAACTATGTCCAGACCAGCCTTGATGAGGCCATAAAGGGTCTCCCCACCAAATCCGGTCTCGGTGGACAGAGGGCTCTCGGAGCCAGGGTCACCGCTGAAACCGCAAAAGCTTGGAAAGGAAAAGCCTACCTCGCAGCTGGAGACAAGGCAAACGCCGCCACCTACCTCAAGCAGGTCATAGATTCAGGCAAATACAAACTTCTCGACGAGTATTTCGACCTGTACACCCTCAAGGGTGACTGGTGCGACGAATACCTCTGGGAATTCAACGCCTCTGACGCTGACGACGACATGCGCGCCACCGAGGCCAGGATGAGCCACCAGAACTACGTATGGCGTGCCGAATACGTCACGATGCCCGGTGGAGTCCACCTGACCGGATTCAACCAGGGATACGAGCAGGACTTCCCTTCAAAGAGCTTCTACGACTTCCTCGTCGCACGCGGTGAAATCGGTACCAAGCGTCAGAAAGGAAACGTATGGACCTTCGAAGAGGCGGCCGACAAGTTCATCGAGCTCGCCGGTGATGAATACAAGGATTCCCCCAACTACGAGGGTGACAACGTCAAGCCCCTGCTCGCGAAAGGCATGACCGAAAAGCAGGCAGGAATGTATCTCCTCTGGGGAGGATTCGTGCAGCCGCTTCTCGACCAGTGCCAGGGATATCTCGGAACCAAGTTCTACTTCTGGCATTCCGACATGTACACCGCGACGAACGACAAGGACCTCTACAGCAAGGCCAACTTCGCTTTCATGAGGTACGCTGACGTTCTCCTTCTCTACGCTGAGGCCACAGTAGACAGCCAGGCCGGTCTGGCAGCATTCAACCAGGTACGTACCCGTGCCGGAATGCCCACCGTCTCCAGCTACACCCTCAAGGATATCCAGGACGAAAGAAGGGCCGAGTTCTTCTTCGAAGGTGAAAGGTTCTGGGACTGCCGCCGTTGGGGCATCGACCAGGAAGCCTTCAAGGAGGTAGGAAAATATACCTACAAGACAGCCGGTGATCCCGCCAATTACACCGTGTCGGTAACATCAGAAGATGTCACCAACTGGGTAGGCTACGACACCAAGTACAGGCTCTTCCCTTATCCGACCACTGAACTTACCGCCAACCCCAACTTGGTACAGAACCCGGGATGGTAGTATATAACAATTGTGGTTAAATTTTCATGGATGCCGGTGCCGCCGAAATGGCGGTACCGGTTATTCCGAAATATTTCTTGACACGGCTGCGTCCGTGTATCCGCAATGAATGACCATTAAAACTGACCTACGAAAAAAGCCTTAAACTCACAAACACACAAAACAACTATACCATGACGAAAAAATTTCTCTGCATCCTCTCTTCGGTAGTGGGAATGGTTCTCATCGGTGCCCCGGGAGCGAAAGCCCAAGGGTATTTCAATGTCACCAACCCCCTGACCGACAACATGGTCACCCCGCTGGGACTCGATGAAGTCCCCGTCTTCGGATGGGACATCGAATCCAACATAGTGGGAGAAGGCCAGAGCGCCTATCGGATAGTGATAAAGGACAAGGCCGGAAATCCCGTCTGGGATACGGGCAAAGTTCCTTCTTCACGCTCTTCGAATGTCGAACTCGATTACTCCAAGGCCCGGAATCTCAAAAACGGAACAGATTATTTCTGGAGCGTCACCGTCTGGGACAAGAAGGGCAAGGCCCACACTTCCCCCGAGGCAAGATTCTCAACAGGTCTCGCATATGAACTGTGCACATACAACAGCACGGACTTCGACAACGTCAAGGACGCTGTCTTCGGCCGTGAGGCGATGTTCATCGGAAGCCCCGACATCACCCTCGACGCCGCATCACTTACGGTGTACAACATCACATACGACATAAGACTCGAAAAGGGTACGACCGAAGGAGGTTTCATCTACGCCGCGAACGAGATGCGCTTCTCCAACGCCATGTACAATGACTACCTGATCGAAGGAGAAAACTATATCAACGTCGTCTACGACATCTCGAAACTCGTCCAAGGCAGGGGGCCCGCCCAGATCAAGATCTATCGCAAGGGATACAGCCCGATCGACTGCGAAAGGCCCGACAACACCTCCCTTCTGAAGGCATACGACCTCGAGAACATCACCGTCGACAACATGTACGACACCCATACGGTGTACCTCAGCTGCACCGGCGGAAACCTCATCAACTGCACCCTTGACGGAGTCGCTTTCCAGAAACCCGACGCCCCCGCCGCCAACCCGTTCGGTGGTCAGGCCGCAGCCGCACCCGCAGGATTCGGTAGGGGCAACGCCCAGCCGCAGCTCTTCACCAATCCCCTCGGAAGGGGCGGAGACTCATGCAAGTATCCCCACCTCGGCCAGATCGGATTCAGCGTAAAGGGAACCGCGGAATTCAGCGGAATCAAGGTCAACTACATAAACAAACCGGCCTCGACCGTATTCGGTGAGAACATCGGAGCGACCTATGCCATCTTCAAGGATCTTCCCGGAGTCGAGGTGAACGGCGGCACCATCAAGGCGACCGCGACCGTGGCCTACGCCGACCCTTCGTTCGGATCAGAGCCCATGGTCAGGACCAAGTTCCGCACTACCGGCAAGGTTGCCGACGCGAAACTCTATGTCACCTCCAGGGGTGTGAACGAATTCTTCCTCAACGGTAAAAGGGTAGAAGCCGGAAGAGTCTACTCCAAGGAAAATGACGGCACCGCCCACTCAAGGGACTTCCTCTCCCCCGGTATGCTCCAGTTCTACGGAACGATGAGGTATGTCACCTACGATGTGACTTCCGGAATCATATCGAACGGAGACAACGCCATGGGCGCTGTCATGGGTCCCGGATGGTGGGGTGACGAATACGTCTACAGCCCCACCTATTGGAACTGGTACGGTGAAAAATGGGGTGTCATGGCGAAACTCGTCATCACCTACGAAGACGGCTCAGTTCAGGAAATCGTGACCAACGACAAGGATTGGAAGTCATTCCTCGGAGGTCCCATCACCTACAGCAGCCTCTATCACGGTGAATTCTATGACGCCAGGAAGGAAAAAGCCATCGAAGGATGGTCCACCGCATCTTACGACGACTCCGCATGGAAGAAGGCCGCATTCACTCCCGCGGCTGACCAGGGCAGCGAGAATCCCGACTACGAAGGAAGGATAGACTACCCGATCCACGTTGTCCAGGTGCTTCCCGGAAAGCATATCCACACCCCTTCGCTCAAGTTCAGGGACAATCCGGAACACATCTCCTACATCTTTGACATGGGTGAGAACATGGTCGGAGTTCCGAGAGTGAAGTTCCGCACTCCCCTCCCCGAAGGTACGGAAGTCGTTCTCCGTTACGGAGAGACAAGGGTGAAGAGGGATTTCCTCTATCCTTTCAACTCGGCCCAGATGGACGGAATGATCTACACCGAGAACTACCGTGGAGCGAGGTCGATCGACCGCTACATCGCCAAAGGCGGTGCGGGCGAGACATTCACCCCTTCACTCACCTTCCACGGATGGCGTTACATCGACATCAGCATCAACGGCAATCTTTCGAAGGCCCAGCAGCAGGCGCTGCTCGCCGGAGTCCAGGTTGACGGACTGGTGCTTTCTTCACTCACGGACATCACCACCACCTTCGAGTCCTCGAATCCCCTTCTGGACCGTTTCTTCCTCAATGTGGCGCGTTCCCACTACGGAAACCACGTCTCGGTCGGTACCGACTGCCCCCAGAGGAACGAACGTCTTCCTTTCCTCGGCGACCAGCAGATCTACAGCGAGACATCCGTCTACATGGCTGACATGACCCAGTTCTACAGCAACTACGCCCAGCTCGGAAGGGATGTGCAGCTGAATTCGGCATCGCGTGACTACCAGTCTTCGATGACCGGACGAGGCACATACTACACCAAGGAAGGTGTGCCGCAGAATCCCGACGGCAAGGCCACCAACGTGGCATGGCCTATGGGAGGTCTCACCATGATCTGGGACATCTACGCCAACAACGGTGACCTTTCCGCCCTCAGGGAAAGCTGGGATTCGTTCGTCATGTACACCCAGCAGTTCATCAACGCCGGAAAGCAGGATCCCAAGTACAACTACCTCTTCCAGGGAGGCGGACTTTCCAACCATCTTGAGATGTCGAAGAGTTCCAACTCCGGATACGACCAGATCTGCGAGTTCGGCCGTACCCTCATGTACATGGCCACGATGGCCGACGCCCTCGGAAAGAAGGACGAGGCGGCATACTACCGCGACTACTTCCTCAAGCTCAAGGAAGAGTTCAACGACAATATGATCAGCGACCTTGACATTCCTCTGGATTACAACGGCAACCCCACGACCGCGCAGTCCTCATACGCAATCGCGATCTACTACGACATGATCGACTACGCGAAGCACCCCAATTTCGTGAAGAACTACCTCGAGAGGTGCCAGTTCGAAGGAACCGAACTCACGGCCGCAGTGAACGGAGTTGACATGCCTCTGCACGAATGGAGCGTCACTTCCGGATTCACCGGAACTCCCTGTATCCTCGGAGCCCTCGGAAAGAACGGAGAGTTCGGAGCGGCTTACAAGATGCTCGAGAACGAGAAGTTCTCCTCATGGCTGTATCCCGTCACCATCGGCGCCACTTCCCTCTGGGAAAGGTGGAACACCGAGACCGAGTACGGTCCCCTCAACCAGTCGATGAACTCATGGAACCACTACGGATTCGGAGTGGCTGCCGCTTTCATGATAACGAGCGTCGGCGGAATCCAGAGGGGTGACAACGGAATCTACGATGCGGTCGGATTCTCCGACTTCGTACTCCAGCCCGTTCCCGGAGGTTCACTCGACCATGCGAAGGTGGCCTACAAGTCCTCCAACGGTCTTATCGAGAGCGCATGGACAGCGGATCCGAAGAGCGTCGACTCCCATGGAGTGAGCGCCCTTTCCACCTACAGCGCCACTGTTCCGGCCAACACCTCCGCCACCCTTTATCTCCCCGTCAGCGGAAAATTCTCCCTCCAGGCGGCAAGGAAGGTAAAGACCTGCGCAGGTGTCACCTACCGCGGAACCGCGAAGAGGAACGGCATCGACGTGATGGTATTCCGTCTGCAGAGCGGAGGATATGACTTCGCTTCCGACGAATCCAGGATAACCGTCAGCCTCAAGAGCGGCTATGTGACCAAGTAGTCAAGCATCGGCTTGAAGTAAGTATCCCGCTTTCTGAACACATCAGGAAGCGGGATCATCATTTCCGTACCTCGGGGTAAGCTGGAATGCTAGAACAGCCTGTCCGGGTCGTCAACGGGACTTTCCTTGTCTTCGTACTCGGAATCTCCCACAAAGACAAGCACCCGACGCATATCGGGATAATGTACAATGACCGAGCCGTCCCCCTCTCCGTCCTTTTTGAAGGACCAAACTCCTGTCCTCCGGTCCTTGTCTCCGGTTCCAAGAATCATCTTCCCTTTGGAAAGAAGGGAGATGAGAGCCGAAGAGAATTCGTCCGCAATCCCGTCTTCCATTCCGGTATAATCCATGATGATTATCCTGTCCGCACCGGACACATCGGGAATCTCCTGATTCTCTCCGGTAAGTTCGGAAAGGAAAGACGACATCCCCTGCATAAGGGGCACAAGGCTCTTCCCAAGAGTGGAAACCCTCATTCCGGGGACATTTCCGTAGCGTTCGACCAAAGCGGAAACCTCCTTGTCAGAGTCCTGGGCCGCTGCCCTCAGTGAAGGGATGAAGAAAAGTGCGGCAAGCGCAGCCGCCAACAGAATGTATCTTTTCATTTCAAAACTTCTATACCGTATCAGCCGATAGAATTTCAGAAAGTATGGCTGAAGTCGCGCTTCCGATGGCGAAAACCACCGTCTTGCCTCCCCTCTGCCTTACGATAAGGTCACGAACCTTGCCTTCACCCGAATCGGGAATGCCGTAAATTCCGAGAGTGTCACCTCCGTCCTTTCCTTCGAACATCTTCTCCGACCTGGATATGAGAGCTTCCAATTCGGAGATGAACTCCTTGCGGTCGGATTCGGAACAATCGGCGAAGTCCACAACCAGGATGCGGTTTATTCCACCGACACCGGAAAGTATCCTTTCGACGTTCGGATCTTCGCTACCGGCGCCCGCAAGACGGCCGAGCATCTTTATCCACACTCCGCCAAGGGACTTCATCCTCAGTCCCTTCATTTCGCGGTTCCTGGTAAGGAGAGAAGCCACTCCGGAGTCCTTTGCTGCATTATTTGAAGACTGTGCGAAACTCGGCAATGCGGCGAAAGCGAGCATCGCAGTCAGAATCATTATGAGCAGTTTTTTCATCGTAGTTGATTTTTGTGGGTAAAAGGGCATATCGCCCGAAAGCATTCATTCCCAAAATCGTGCCGTTTGCATTCCGGAGAAGAACGAATCGTACTGAAATGCTTCTGAGCGGGATTTTGATGCACTGCTTCCGACAAGGACAAAAAACTTCTTGATTTCAAAAAATTTATTAGTAATTTTGCATGAAATAGACCAAAAAACTGAGGAAGATGCTGGAAGGAATCAAAAAAAGCATAGAAAGGCTCATTGCCCGATACGAAAGCGAGCGCTCGGAGCGCATCGCCCTCGAGGAGGAAGTGAAGCGCCTTCAGGCCCTCAATGAGGTCTATGGGAAACGGATTACCGAATTGGAAAGACAAGTCGAGAATCTGAAACTTACTGAAGCCTTTACCGGTTCTTCCCCCGACAAGTCGGCGGCGAAGGAGAAGATTGATAAGTTGATAAGGGAAATCGACAAATGCATTTCCCTTCTTGAGAAATAGGACATGGCACAAAAGATCACAGTTCGCATAGCTGAAAGGGATTACGCCTTCAATGCCGCAGACGCGGAGCAGGAGGAGCTGATCCGTCAGGCCGCAAATGCGATAAACAGAAGACTTTCGGGATATTTGGCGAAATACCCCGGAAAGAACATGGTCGACATCATGTCCTTCGTCGCCCTCAACGAGACAATCGGCAGTTTGAACCTGCAGAGGAAATTGGAAGCCCTGCAGAATGACCTGAAGGCCCTACAGGAAGAGACTGATTCTTATCTTGACAATAATTGACGGAAAATAGCCGCCGGTACCTGGGCTGAAAACAACACGTTCTTCGGAACCGGGTGAACTTGAGCCGTGGAGGGCGGGCCGGAGTACCCTCTCGGAGGGGATTCCGCTATTGCGGAACACCGGATTACTGAAACGGCACGGAGCCCAAATCCTGTATCAGAGACTTTTCTGACCTGCGACCGGGCGGCTTTTTCCTTCTATAATCAGGCCCTGGGCCTATATTCCACTGACGGTGGCTGTTTCCCGAAAAGGGGAAGGCCACCGTTTCATCGTTTGATGAGCGGACAGATTCCCGAAGACGTGGAACACAAACACTCAATATATACATCTTTAATTCATGTAAAGACATGGACTTTCTATCATTACTGATCGGCGCTGTCATCGGGGCCATAATCGCCCTGGGCGCTTTCCTCATAGTCCGCAGGATAATCCTCAAAGGACGTCGCGACGAGATCATCGAGAAGGCCGAACTCGAGGGCGAGAACATCAAGAAGGAGAAGATTCTCCAGGCCAAGGAGAAATACCTCCAGCTCAAGTCCGACCACGAGAAATGGGTCAACGAGAAGAACAGCGCGATAAAGGATGCCGAGAACCGCATCAAACAGAAGGAGAACAACCTCGGACAGCAGAACAACGAACTCCAGAAGAAGCTCCGCGACGCCGAGAACACCAAGAACAGCCTCAACCAGCAGAGGGAGAGCCTCACCAAGAAGGCCGAGGAATACGACCGTCTGATGGCCGAAGCCAACAAGCAGATCGAATCCATAGCCGGCATGACCGCTGCGGAAGCCAAAGCCGTTCTCGTCGAGAACATGAAGGCTGAAGCCCGCACCGAGGCTCAGGCCTATATCAACGACACCATGGACGAGGCCAGACTCAACGCGGCCAGGGAGGCCAAGAGGATCGTGATCAACACCATCCAGAGGACAGCCACCGAAACCGCCATCGAGAACGCCGTCACCACCTTCCCCATCGAGAACGATGAGATAAAGGGAAGGATCATCGGCCGTGAAGGACGAAACATCCGCGCCCTCGAGGCCGCAACCGGTGTTGAAATCGTCGTTGACGACACTCCCGACGCAATCCTCCTTTCCGCATTCGATCCGGTAAGAAGGGAGGTCGCAAGGCTTTCACTCCACCAGCTCGTGACCGACGGAAGGATCCACCCCGCAAGGATCGAGGAAGTCGTGGCCAAGGTACAGAAACAGCTCGAGGACGAGATCCTCGAAACCGGAAAGAGGACCTGCATCGACCTGGGAATCCACGGAATGAACATCGAACTTGTCCGCCTCATAGGTCGAATGAAATACCGTTCTTCCTACGGACAGAACCTTCTGCAGCACTCACGTGAGGTTGCGAACATCTGCGCCATCATGGCTTCCGAACTCGGTCTCAATCCCAAGATCGCGAAGAGGGCCGGACTTCTCCACGATATCGGAAAGGTTTCCGAAGAAGAGCCTGAACTTCCTCACGCTATCCTCGGAATGAAGCTCGCGGAGCAGTACAAGGAGCGTCCCGAGATCTGCAACGCAATCGGAGCTCACCACGAGGAGATGGAGATGACATCGATCATCTCCCCCATCGTGATGGTCGGAGACGCCATCTCAGGCGCAAGGCCCGGTGCGAGACGTGAAGTCATCGAGTCATACATCAAACGTCTCAAGGGTATGGAAGACCTCGCCGCCTCCTACCCCGGAGTCACCAAGAGCTACGCCATCCAGGCCGGAAGGGAACTCAGGGTCATCGTCGGTGCGGAGGAAGTCTCCGACCAGCAGGCCGCAGCCCTCTCTTCAGACATAGCGATGAAGATCCAGAACGAGATGACTTACCCCGGACAGGTCAAGATAACCGTCATCCGGGAGACCCGTTCCGTCGCCTACGCGAAATAATCCCACAAG